>Ga0307517_10009030_pt1 | contig 14211 bp, 13 predicted proteins | sample 23_EM_MG_FD_194515 | JGI IMG/M metagenome (GOLD analysis project Ga0307517, IMG submission 194515) | Populus trichocarpa ectomycorrhiza microbial communities from riparian zone in the Pacific Northwest, United States - 23_EM | ecosystem: Host-associated > Plants > Roots > Unclassified | place... | reverse complement strand
AGCCAACAAACAGCTGTAAGGAAAAATGTAGAGAACACAGCATTGCTTGGGAAATAGTGATACTTAGGCTATAGAATTGTGAGGGGTGTGATTCTGCTGGAAATTGCTGCCAGAAATGATCGCCGGATTTTGCCCTGGAACTTCCAATGCCCCAGTAAATCCCAGGCTCCTAAAAGCAGCTGCTCGTCTCACGAGCTCTCTTACTCTGAGGGAAGGAGACCTAAATATGTGATCGTTATATAATCTGATGAGGGAACAAATAAACAAACCTAAGGGCTTGAGCTCATGAGAGAGCAGCTGCCGGAAAAGTTGCTTGGTGATCTTGAAGATCATTGATTAACCCTAATGTTGGGTTCCAAAATGAGGCCTGCCTTCCAGGAACAGGTTCTTTTGGCATCCAAAAGTCCTCAGAGAGTCTCCCATCCACTGGCAGACATATTTGGTAGTCACCAGCTTCAAAAGCTTGAGTTTTCACAGTCTGCTCCAGAATGCCATCAGTTGTGGAACCCAACATTAGGGTTAATCAATGATCTCCAAGATCACCGAGCAACTTTTCCGGCAGCTGCTCTCTCGTGAGCTTGAGCCCTTAGGTTTGTTTATTTGTTCTCTCCCATCAGATTATATAATGATCTGATTAGATTAGAGTCCTACTAACAGAAAGGCTCATCAAGTGAGATGAGTGGCTGCTTTTAGAAGCCTGAGTAAATCCGGGAATTGGAAAGTGCGGCAGAGTGTGTGCAGCGGCAAAATCCACTAGGCAATAATGTGACCAATTCCACCAAGTCCCATGACTCCAATTTGAAGCATCTTGCATATTAGTAGTGGAGAGGCACACTGTCCGCAAATGGTTGCAGCTGTTTAGTCAGTGCACAGCCACTTCGAAACTGGCAAATCGTGCTCGTGTCAACCCAAAACGAAATCTCGGGTATTTCAGATATTCTACCCCTCAGATTTGGTACCCATATAATTATAACGATGTAATATATAGTATATATAAAATTAATCTATAAATCATCATTGTCTGACTCATACAAGTTGTCATCTCCAGTTTGGGTGCTATTCTCCATCCCAAGCATCTGTTCAGCTGTTTCCCTCATTTCCCCTCGAGCAAGAAACCTAGCAATGGCCTTCTTCAGCTCGCAGACTCGATTGGGCTTCGCTTTCATGTGGCTTTTCAACGGCACCTTCTCGGTTGTGTTTTCCGCTGAGCCATTCCCACTGTCAGCTGCCAAATGCCGCTTCTCTATCTCACAATGGCAATCCAACTGAAGATTTAACTCGTTGTTCTTGAGACCTTCGATCTCCGCAGCCATCAGGACCAGCTTTTTGACTGTTTCCATAAGAGCAGTCGCTTTGTTCTCACGTCTTTCCTCTCATTCTGCTTCCTTCTTCCTATTCTGTGTGATCTTCTCTTCATCGGCCTGTATTTGTGCGACCTTGAGTGCTTTCTGATGTCTGCTGGCATCGCGTTTTCTGGCTGTTCTCATAAGGTAAATGTGGTCTTCTTCTTCAGTGAGCTTATGTGAAATGAAGATTTCCGTTTCGTTCCATGTAGCCATAAAAGAGGCGTTGAACTTCAGCAAGGTTTATGCAGGCCTTCTTGCTTGACCATGCTGCCAACTACCCAGCCCACCCTCATTTGCATCGTTTGTCAACAAGAAGTAAAGCGTCATGAGCTCTCTCTCAGTTAACTTGTCAATTCCACCTCCCTCCTTGAACTCGTCTGAGAAACGTTCAACGAATGTTTCTCGGGCTCCTTGCATGAAAGATGTCACCGCATTATCAAGATCAGGGAGCTGTCCTTTGAGCGCTTTGATTGCAGCTAACACTCTTAATGACCACTCATCCCATTCTCGCCCATCAAGAGAGCCAGTTTGGTGCGAAATTTGATCTCCAGTCCAGAGCAAGAGCTCTTCGATGATCGATGGAAGAAACAATGCCTTTTTTTCGAAGAACTCGCACAGGGTTAGGATGTTATCATGCTTCCTGACATGTTGCATGAAAGTTTGCGAGACAGCGATATTGTATAAAGCCAGGACGCAGAGTTTGGTAAGTGTTGGTATATCTTTGATAGCGGCCATGAATTTTTTTCAACATTCGTTTCACCAGGTTTGTCTTTTGCATCGCGAATGGCCTCCATGAAAGGGAGGAAATGTTTTCGATAGGCCAGAATTGTGGCCGCCGCTTCGCCATGTGAGCCGTATCATGTGTTGCTCACGTCAGGGAATGGGACGCGGTGGCCAATGTGCTGCTCCATATACCATAGGTATGTATCTTGTTGTCCTTTCAATTTCTTGTCTTTGTGACAAAATATCATTCTGCCCAGAGTTGTTGCATGGACTCCGCCCCGCTTTGACACCTCCTCGGCCCATTTCTCTGCAGCTGTAGGTTCCGTACCAGAAGATTGGTCATGGTGGGCAAGTACAGCGGCATTGTCTTTGTTGGCAAGAATCTTTGGTGGGGTTTTCCCCAATTTCAACCACATGTCTGCCATGGATTTGGCCCCCCCTTTGACACAGTTCAGGTCTTTGTGCATGCAGCATCCTGTCCGGATAAAATGCGTCATCTCTTTCTGTTTGGCTACCAGCAGAGCGTCAAAGACCTGTTTTCCAATTTCCTGGATGATCTGGAAGTCTGCGCCCACCCTTTCATCTTCGGATAGCGCATCCCAGGCGGCCTGTCCGCCATATTCTTGGATTTGCTTGGCTTTCATTGTTATGAGGGTGGCAAGAATGTGTCCAACATCCATTCGGAACAAGGCCTCCTCCCCAAGACATAGCAAGATAACTTTGAGTCGCCAAATTCAAAGAATTTCATGACTCTTTTTCTGGTCAGCAGCATGGTCACCACTGGTTCCAATTAACCAGTAGGCAAAGTCATTGGGGATGAAGCGTAAGCCTTCCCTTTTTGCCAATGGGCTGTTATTGAAAACTTCTGCCAGCTCTTGTAAATGTTGCTTTAGTCCATCGACTTGCATTTAGCTTGCGTGGTTGGTTGAGATGCCAATACCCAGGGTACGCGATTTCCACTTGCAGGCTGCAGATGGATTTGAATAATCGGTGACCTCCAGAGCGATTGTTCGGCACTCGTACTCAATATGTTTGTGAGAGGTTGAGTCTGAACTGTATGTAATGTCTTTGAACACTTTTAGATTAACACTAATCTTAATTTCTAAGTAGGACTTACTACCAGACTTAAGGATTTCATAGACGAGCTGGATGTCTGCCGCTACCCCTTGTTCAAGCATACAACGCTGAACTGAGCACTTATTCATCCGCTTGTCAACAGAAATTCCAAGTGCATTGCCAATGTCTATCAATGCATTGCCAACCTTTGTTTCTGTGGTGCCATTGGAGACCATGAGACAGGCAAGAGAACGTGCTGCTGGTGTGTATCGTCCCTTGTGCATTATACGGAAGGTGGTAGGACGTAATTTTGCCCTCTCCTGCATCCATTTTTTGAGGCTTCTCTTTGCTGCCTCAAGTCGTCGACACCTCTTCCACAAAATTACGCGTCGGGAAGTCAAATCTCTCTGTGTCTCGACAAGTGCTTTAATCCTCGCCTGCAGGAGTAAAATAGACTCATCAGCTGTCGCCCTTAAATCCTCCAGGTCCTTCCCCAACATATTCATGACTCCACGCATATGAGCAGCATCAATTTTCGCCTGCTTTAAATCAACCTTGCATCCTGCAGCTGCCTTCTCCAACCTGAGGTTCCATCTTCTAGCATTCCAATATTTTTGTGTTGTTTGCTTGACCTTTTTCTTGAGGTTCTCATTCTCCACCTTCAGGTTGTGGATAATTTTGGTAGGTGATTGTGCCCCGACTGTGTTTGTGTGTTCTCCAAGAGGCTGACACAGACTATTGACCTTTTCTAGGGTGGCAATGCAGGATTTTTGTTGTTTTAAAGACCTTTTGCTTTGCATTTTCTGATTTCGGGCCATTAAAGATAATAAGGTAACCAATTAAGAGGGGGTATAGTGGGATATTAAGTGTTCTGGGACATGATTCTGCATGGTGGGTATGCTTTCGATGCGTCTTGACATGTATTATATAATCTTTATATTGCCTTTTGGCCAATCAGCAATTTTTACACCTTTTCTCCTTCCTCCCTCGTGTTTTCCTCAAAATGAACGCATCATATGACTTATCCAACATTGCTGCAGGGGGTCTTCGGACTACTTTTTTAAAATTTGCTTTCTAACCCTTAGTTTTTGATGGAATTCCTGGTCCCAGTCTCAAATTTCAAAAAATGAGACCGAAGACCCCCTGCGGAGTCGATATTTAAGTTGATCTGGATACAAATCTGACCCAAAAAAAGGCCAATGCCAACAAAAAGTTGATTTTCCACGAAACTCCAATGAAACAACAAGTGCAAACAACCCACGGCCCAAAGGGGCAGTGCGCCTCTCCATTAGTAGTAGATTTATATTGAAAAATTGAAATAGTGAGCGCGAATGAATGCTGCGGCGATTTTTTGAGAGGCTCACCTTACATGGCATGGTTACGCATTGCACTCGAATGCCCTCCAACTTTCTGACTTACAGAACCTTCGGAGTCCGAATTTGAACCGGTTGGTCACGAGCCTAACTGGTTCCTTAATACGACATGACAGGTGCTCCATTAATTGTAGTGAAAAACTATTCGGACCTTGCTCAGACCATCAGTCAGAAGCCGAAACACTGACTGATTGTTAGAAACCCGGTTCAAGTCAGTCCTCCACGCAGTTCACTAATATCATCCGATTGACATTCAACATGTTGCAGGCTCATGGAATCCGGCTGACATTTCAAGATTGGCCAATGTCATGCGGCAGAGGCATGTCCTGACTTGGATGCGCGTCTACCTCGTGTTCGACCCATATCGTTAATGCTGACTCCTCATCGCGTTCCTCAACTCCTTCATTCAACGTTCCAAGTGTCCCCATTTCTGCGCAGTCTCGAACAGTTACTCTCCGACCATCAAGCATATTTCATTGACGATTCCTGCGCATTGACGAGCATACTCAAAGACCTCGAGACTCTCAGTGAGTGCAAATCTCCATCGATCTGACTTTATACTTTTTACGATTTTTGGTCTAGGGAAGCACACGAAAAAAGGTTGGTGAACTTTTGGTCCTGTTCGTCGGTGTGCTCACTCTCTATCTCCAGATTTTCTATTATCAACTCGAAAAGCAACATGATGTAAGAAAGCCGCATTTACAGTGCAAAAATTACACGATTGATCGGCTTTCTAGTGCGAAGCAAAAAGCTACACTGAAAAAGATTATCCCCTGGCCATCCAAGCCAAAGTACGCAAGATTTATTTGTCATCTAGAAGGAATTACCATAACTCGTCTTCGTTTCAGCTCGGAAACTGGGTTTGTCTCTTTCAAGTTACTTACTATTCATGCTGAACGAAATTTTGTTTCAAGGCTGAATTCTCCTGCCAACGAGTATGTGCATAGACCATTAACTACATGATATTATATCAGTCACCGCCCCCTTTACTGTCACCACCAGCAACCAACTCGAGTATGTAAATTCCCATCATATCACCATTCACTCGACGAACAAGCCCGAGGAGTAAGTGAACGAACTTGTCTTCTATCGTTAAAGGTTGATGTCCCACTTTTTTTTTTTCTGTCAGGGCATTGAGCCGCTCGTAAGTGCAACGCCATGTGATGGATATTTTTCCGAACTCTCATACTAATAGGTCTGAGCGACATCTCCCTCCGGGCCACACTCCGGATCCTACGAATGTTACTCCTAAGTATGGGTAAGTGGAGTGCCATCGTTACGATTCAATCGAAGGATATAGATTAATTATTTGACGCTAGGAATATACCGTTCAACGTCAATCCGGAGTGCCCCACGAAACAGCCTACAAGCACTGGTGGTATGACAAATGAGTAAGCAAATTCATTTCATAGCTAACTATTTTAACAAGCCTGTTGTCAAGGTCGCCGAACCCACCTATCACCAACGCCGAGTCAGTGAAATTCTATAGGATGTAAGGATCTCCGGGAATGACCACACTGATTACAGGATCGAATACCCATTCCAACCACCAAACCCTGCTCCAGTAAAAGACCAAATCCAGGTCCCAAACCCCGCAAGTATTACGAAGGAAGAGTAAGTGAGAGAGAAAAAAAAGGAATGTGAGGAATATTTGTTGACTGTTCCGCTCTAATTCGTCCAGCCCGAAAGTTGCGACAAAGTCCGTCAACTTTCGATCCCATCTTGAAATTGCATGCGACGGGAAATTCTCTCTTTTCAGGCTTGGGACTTCCCAGAATCACATCGATGAGGATGAAAACTCGAAAGAGCACGACCGACCTCCGTAATATTTCGTTCCTTTCTGCGAGGACCTTGGAGTCACTCACGACATTTTTTGTTTCTTCAGCATATTTTCTTGGCTTAGTCTTTTCGGGAACAAGGTATGCTTGTCGAATTGTGGTGGAAGGCTAAAGCTAAAAAAAAGTATTTCATCGTAGGGGAACAAGCCCAAAGCGAAAGGGGAGGCGAAGGGCACTTCGGAAACCTTCCTTAATGGGGCCAAGCATGTGAAGACCGAGGAATTGGAAGAGGAAGACGTCGTTATTGCGTACCTTTTTTTTTTGCTCTCGCGCTGGGCTTGGCTTGACATCGTCTCAATAGCGTCATGGGACCTACTGGCTCTGGAAAGAGCACTGTAAGTAATTCCAGATTGCCTAGTTATGCTATTTCTGAGCGGCAAGCAGTTTATCAATGTAGCGACCGGGGTTGACGTTGGCGTTGGTCATGATCTGGAATCATGCACAAGTGAAATCGGTATCTTCAGAATGACATTCCCCGGTTACAATATCGTTTTCGTGGATACCCCTGGCTTCGACGACAACAGGAGTTCGGATAGCGACATCCTCAAGATGATATCAGACTGGCTCGAAATAACGTATGTCGATCATTAGCGTAGCGAAGATGCAGCTAATCGGTCGACCGGCCTAGGTTTCAGAGAAAGATCTTGCTTAGCGGTCTTCTCTATTTCCATCGGATATCAGACAATCGTATGTCTGGGACCCCTCTCAAGCACTTGCGCATGTTCGAAGAACTCTGTGGGGAAAATGCGTTCAAGAACGTTATCCTTACCACTACTATGTGGGACGAGGTGGACGAAGAAACCGGAGCCACTCGAGAAGAGGAATTGAAGGGTATCTACTGGAAAGCAATGATTGACCGGCGCTCCAGCACTGGGCGATTCGTCGGAACGCGCGATTCCGCCTTTCATCTGATCGCTCCCCTCCTTGACGACGCAAATACCCGAAACAGCCTGCTTTTCCAGAAGGAACTCGCGGATCTCGACTTGAGGCTCAGCAAGAAGCATGCCGGTCAGAAACTTCGCACCGAAATCAAGCAGTTGGCGATGCAACAACATGAGTTGCTACACCGGATACAGGAGGAGCTTAAACGTCCCAATAACGCGACATCATTGCAATCGTTGATGGAGGAATACGAAGAGCTCAAGAAGCCCTCCGTATCCTTGCTCACACAGATAGCCGAGCTTCATGTTCCGTTGGGTAGGCAGCTTATGAACACTATTGCCATCACGTCTACCATAAAGCGCAACCGGTGCGTCTACAAAATCTTAATATCATCTACTCCCTTTGAAACTTTTGTACCTCCAGGGCAAAGGATACCTCTTTCGCCGAAGCAAAGGACGCCACTCCCGCCGAGGCAAGGGGTGTTACTCGCGTCAAGGAAAAGGGTACTACTCGCACCGAGGAAAAGGATCCCACTCCCTCCAATGCAACGGGCGCTCCCTGAGGCAGGGGATGCCAGAACCGCCGAGAACCATGCTAAATAATGCTCTTCATACGAATCATTGCTACAAAGACAAAATTGTTGGAACTATTTTACATTTCTTCTGGAATTAGAAAGTCCGAATTGATTTCGTACATGATCGTGGCCAAGTTCATTCATCGATTCAGCATTCGATAAGCACGTCAACGTCCCGCATGCCCTCACTGCCCTCAGCGTGCAACGATGTGATATGAATAAATCAATTCGGGCCTAGGGTGTTGAACTCGATAACCAGTCGCAAAAAAAATCGTGGAAAAATAAGTGTTCTACAGAATTGGCCGCTATATCTACTGTCCTGCTGAATTTGGCCAGGATGCCCTGCGCTGTAACGGAAATTCTTTGAGCATCCACCTTTACGTTCAAATTAGCAGGGGAAGCTTCACCCTCAAATTATTCGTAGGGGTTTGCTGGCGGAACCCATGGTAAGTTCCACGCCTCAACGCAAATTGTCGACGAGCTAACCTGTTTCCCAAACGCTTTCCGGAAGAAATTCGAAATTTTCTTGGGCAATGAAGTCGTCGCTTTGTCGATCTCCTTGATTCTGGCTTCAACTTCGTTCAGGAGTTGTTTTCTTCGTTCTTCTTGATCCATTTCCGTTTCCACACAGTTATTGAGCTTTTTGCCTATATACAATGCTAATTGTCGCTGATGGAAGATACGATTGTATAACGGAGGGGACTTACAAGCTTGGATGCTACTGAGGATTACGGATTCACGTTCGCACTCGGTTGTATGGAAAAGGATGTCCTAGAGAAAGGTGGAGCGTGCCACAAGGCAGCGACACGTCGCTACCTTGAGGCGAGAGGCCATCCAAGGGGGCACCGGACCGAGAATCCCGGACCGGGGGTAGGCGTAGGTCCAGCCACCAGGCCGCGAAAAAAAGAAAAGGACCCCACCACAAATCATGTTCAAACAAGATTTTTTACCATTTCCAGTGCAGATAAAGATTTAAGTATGCAATATAAACCTCACAAACATTAAATAGTAAATAATGACTCATGATACGAATCGGGATTCGTACTGTACCCCTGGCAAGGGGGTTCCGGGATCAGAATGCCGGACCGGATCCCAGTTGGTTGGTTCCGCCAGAGGCTCGAAAAAAAAAAAGGACATCGCCAATTTTTTGCCCTCTAGAGCTCATTTGAGCACCATGATCATAAATTTTCAATTACGCACTATGTGAGGCTCTAAAAAACACAGAAATCATGAACAAAGAGTGAAAATTATTGCCAATATTACCGAATTTTGCCAAAATTTTGCTCAAGCCAGAAAATCTGTCTGTCGCCCAACTGTCCAAGTCGCCTGTCTTGATGATAGCAAAAGGGGTATGAATCAAAATGGGTAAGCTTTTATTCATTTAAATAGAGTGAAATACTTACCGTAAGTTATTAGTATCATTTTGCGTGCGTGGAACTTGAACAAGCACCACAAAATTGGGTTTGCGACACTTGTCAGTCATCGCGGGGAGGAAAGGGCGACCGCCATTGATCGAATGATGTCATAATTACCATATATAGAGATGTGCCTGAATCACGTGGGTGGTTGGTTCAGCAAAACCTAGCGAGATAAAAAATTCGACCCCGGGTGTCCTATTAAAATTTTGGGTCTGGACAATGAGGCGGAGTCCGGCCTGAGCCGGATGAGGCGGAGTTCCCATTTCCGACTTTCTTTGGCGTTTTCGATCCTCATCTTCTCCTCCTGCTGAGTCATCGGGTCTGGGTCTGGAAATCCTGGTATATCTGCGAAGATTATCCGACCATGGGAGCCAGACTCTGGAATATATGGGACGTATTGGATATGTTTCGTGCATGGCCTGTGTCTCGCCTTGGTCTCGCCCCAGCCTGGAGACATCGGCCCCTGTAACCTTCTTGATGAATTTGCACGCCATAGCATGAGGAGCGTAGTGGTTCTCACTTAATGGCAAGTAATACTCTCCCAATAACGCTAAAACGATTTATGTTAGCTCGGCGCCGTCGTGGTTCAAGTCAAAGGTGCACGCAATTACATTTACTGTGCCGTTGACCTAGAACTTTGAGGCTTTGTTTCCCATCGATGTAGTTGCAATAAGTACTGTTCTAAATGATTGCTATTTGTGGCTTATGCTCGGAGAACATGAGGTATGTATGAGCCCTCATGTTTAGGTTAAAACCAGACGCCGTTGGACATCATATTATTCGCCGATTTTTTCGTTCCAACCAGGACCAACAAAGCTATTCCGGTGTGATACATGCCGTGCCTCAATTTCCAGGCCTCATATATCAGATGAATATTAATTAAATTTATGAACAAAACTATGGTATGTATCAAGCTGCCGAACCATTTTGTCTATTCTGACCATCCATTCTGACCCTCTAACAAATTCCTCACGATGTCCCAGGCACTTTCTTTCGTCCCCAGATGGGGAACAACGGACGAACCGTAACCCCAATTACGTGTCAAAGCTTTCTGCCTGTTTTCGCGCACCTCAGGCTTCACCCTCTCCCACATTGTCATCACGAGTAACACGCGCCCGCGAATGTCACCCCCACAGAGGTTTTGGAACAACTTGAAATGGACAGCCGGTGGTAGTGTCATATGGTTGTCGGCGCTGTTGTAGAGGTAAAGGATGCCGCTGACTCGTATCCGTTTACCGAACCTAAGACGGGTAAAGATTTGGCACATAGGAATAAATTACGGCGACTCACGCTTTCTTTAGCCAATCGACTATTTTTTTCTCCATAGCCTTTTCCGCGTCTTTCATTCTTTCGTCGGGATAGGGAAATGGTGGCGTGTCGACAAAGACGATCTGACTTTGTCTGTTTTCCAGGATGCATTGGATATGTGCGACTTCTTTGGTGCACGGTTCCAATCCTTTCCCGACTCTCAGGAGCTCCCCTCCTGTTGCTCCTGCAGCCGTATTTATAAACTTTCATATATGACGTAAATAAGCTTAAAGCATCATTGTCTCCACGATTTACGATGCTCACCGTGCTCTTCCCCGATCCACTAGGGCCAATGACACTAAGAGATAGCGGTTTAACATCGACTTGAAAAGCAGACATAAGGGTCGCTCACACAATCACCGTATCCCTCTCCGATAGACCTTCGAAAGGGTTACTTTTTGATAAAAGTCCGCCCATAGTCAAGGTGGGGTTTAGGGTTGCGAGACCCAGGGTAAGCACGTCGTAAAAGTATGCGCTTGATGCAGGCCTCTCTGTTTCGATTTCTCTGTACTATGAGTTAAAGGGCTTACCTTTGTTTCGCTCTCTCTTTCGTCTCACGGGAATTCGGTGGGCTGACAGAACTACTGAGTCAGTCACAACCACTAGTCGCAAGGGGCGAAACCAATATACTGACTCGTCCTTCTTACGGACAGTGGGCACAGGAGGGTCCAACGGTGGAGAATAAAATGGTTCAGTCCTAGCATTAGAATTTTATCGACAGACCCTGGCAACGAATGTCATTTCGCTCACAATTCGTTTGTGATGCTTAGCGTATAAGGTTAGGACGATTGAGTTACAATAAAGTTGATATTCACTTACTCGTTTGATTCGACGACAGGCAATGCAAGCGGTTCAATTTCGAGTGGCTTAGTCCTAGAATTCAAAAGTTTAGCGCACAAGGTTAGCACTATTTAGTTACAACAAAGTCGATATTCACTTGTTTGCTTTGACGACAGGCAATGCAAGCGGTTCAATTTCGAGTGGTTTAGGCCTAGAATTCAGAAGTTTAGCGTACAAGGTTAGCACGATTGAGTTACAATAAAGTCGATATTCACTCACTTGTTTGCTTTGACGACAGGCAATACAAACGGTTGGATTTTGAGGGGCTTAGTCCTAGAATTCAAAAGTTAATTGAAAAGGCCTTGATTCCTTAACTCATGTCCTTCGCATACCTTTCCACAGGAGGAACCGGATTTTCTGCTAGATCTCCCGGAATGGTCTGAATCTTTTAGAAAGTGTAAATGTCTTATATAATTCAAATTTCAATCCCCTTACTTCACGTCTTTGCTCCAAGAATAAAATTCCTTGTGTAAATTTTGATAAAATAAGTATCAAGGCACGAGATTACTAATGCTAACCGTTTGCCATCCGGATGTCGTGTGAAGACATGATCAGCTCTAGAAGTTGCTCTGAATCAGGTAAATCGTCGTCACCCTGAAATTTCATTCAGAGGCACAAAGTGATGAAATTGCTCGTTCAAGTACCTCTGTCACCATCGAATACCAATCCCGATCCTCAGTAACAACCATCTTGCATTTGGGAAACTAGAGGCTGTCAGTTTTATCATGGAGGAATAAAGGCGGCGACGTATCACATACCTTTTTCAGGATCAATTCGTTTAAGCCGTTTGAAGGATGGTATGTCTAGCGAGTACCAATCTTGGGCAATTTGACACGGGAGGTCGGTCGTTGACTCACGATTGCATCTGGTGTGGTGGAAATTGCAACCCCGTTCTCATGGACATCACTTTCGGTACTCGGGTGGGGGAGTCGCGAGGATTGCGTAGGTATGCCTAGATGGTCAGATTTCAATAACGTCGTGTTTCCGTGATGCTGCATAGTTCCTTCTTCCTCAGGCTATATTCCATACTAATCAGTATGGAGGTAGCATGGAAACGTTGTACATACTTCGGAGCATTGAGTTGAGGATCTTAGGTTCTTAAGATCCGTACCATCCGGGGACGACTGCGGAGTGCTGAACGACGTGTTAAACATACGCCTTTCGGAGCGAGAGTGGGGTGGAGGTTCAGGGTAAGTCGTCTGAGCCGAAGGGTTGGAATATAAGACACTTGTCGAGTCAACGTTATCGTGGAGTTTCTTCCATGCTTCGGTGTTAAGAGTGGCATTAAGCGTTCGAATGAAGAGGCACTGGTTGGAAAATTCCTCGTCGCTCGATGCAGTTGCATTGCTTCTTAAAGCATTGACTTCCTTGATGTCGGGGCCGACCTTAACCTCAGCCACACCAGAGTAGTCCCAAGAGTAGAGGGGCCGGGCAGACTGTGCGCTGGGGCCCCCGGTAGCCTTGAACTTTAGTTGGTTGACCTTATGCTGGGTTACATTGGCAAGGGCGGCCATGCCCCATGACGTCGTCTTGTCGCAGCCGATCACTACGCGAACGTCGCCATTCTTTGCCTCCCGACCTCGCACGCCGTTCACAAACCTATACCATTTCTCCACGTTTGCTGCAATATAATTGCGGATGGCTGCAACATTCTCGAGATCGAACGCAACAGCTCCTTCTGGCATGGTCAAGATTGCCCCCCCCGATGCCGATGTTTCAAAGGCCAATCCCCTAAGTTTATTCGTCAATAACTCAGGACATATGAACTGACCAAGATCTACTGACTGCGCATCGAACCCGCTCTGTAAATTTTCAATAGAGGCGCTCGCCAAGTAGCTCCCAGGTTTGAATTCATTGAACTCTGCGACATCAAGAGCGTCGAGGGGGGGATAAATTGGAGCAAACCCCTCGGGGAGGAGGCGCGGGTTGATAGGATTGTCGCTCGGCACACATATGTTGAACAGAAAGGAGAAGGCTCCAGAGCGTGTGATAATCCCAACATCCCCAATACCGATACCTCTCTTCTGATAGGCCAGAGGTAGTCGTTTGTTAGGCTCTGGTATCCAGAGCGGAAAGCCACGGGCTTTCGAACAGAGATGGCGCTGGTATATTTCGTTGCCCCTTTGCATGACCATTTCATCTCGCGACTTTCGACACTGAAGATCAGCCATGGACATACAATGATACATGAACAAGTGTTGTTATGAAGTATTATGAACACAAACTCACGTTTTCGATGGAAATAGATACGCCAGCAGTACTTTCTGGCACTTCTCGAACGACTATCAGCTCGAAGCAGTTACTAAATTAATGAGCAAGGGAAAACACATACAGCCAGGATGCTGATCAACGGTCAAGGACTGGGTTGGTACAGATGTGACTATCACCTGCGCGAAGAAAATGTTACGTTATGTACAGTCGTGGACACTCAGCAAGGTTGAACACGCACTCTATTCGCCCGTTCCACCACCGAGTCCGGTCCTGTGTCTAGTAACATAACCACAAGATCAAGGGATCGAACAGGACAAACTCACGGGGAAGGTTGATCGTGACATGATGTCCCAAAGTACTGCTGAACTGCCCTCCGTTGACCCTCACATTGTCGGAATTTTGGAAGAATGAACCAGGACAGGATATTTCAGATTTGTGATCGCTTCCGCGACTAGGCGCTTGCAGGCTGGTACCTGGCGAGCTTCGAGGAGGATTTGGGCCAGATGAAGAGATAATACTACCCCTATCACCCTCAACTTGTATGTCCGTTACTGAGACTCGATTTTTCTTGCTGGGCTGGAGCCAGGAAACAGTTAAGTTCAGGATTTTCCAGACTTTCAAGTGGGAGCTGAAATACTCGCC
>Ga0307517_10009029_pt1 | contig 14211 bp, 9 predicted proteins | sample 23_EM_MG_FD_194515 | JGI IMG/M metagenome (GOLD analysis project Ga0307517, IMG submission 194515) | Populus trichocarpa ectomycorrhiza microbial communities from riparian zone in the Pacific Northwest, United States - 23_EM | ecosystem: Host-associated > Plants > Roots > Unclassified | place... | reverse complement strand
GGTCTCCTCTTGATACTCTAATGGACCTTTCAATTCTGACTTGGTTGAAACATTCAAAACCAATGCATTCAATGCCTCTTTCAATGCCTTTGTCTTGGACCGAGTCATTGGACCATTTGGAACATGTAATGGGTCCTTGCTGGTGTTTCTGGGCTGGTCCACATCATCCCCTCTCTCCTCGAAAGGATTCAACCTCGAATCAAAATCTGTGTCAAACAACGTAAGATCAGCAACATTAAAGGTAGCACTAACACCATGCTCACCTGGATGGTCAATTTTGTATGCGTTGTCATTGATTCTCTCTAAAACCTGAAATGGATCATTACCACGAGGTTGTAATTTTGATTTCCTTTGGTTAGGAAATCGTTCCTTACGCATGTGCACCCAAACCCAATCACCGGGTTGGAAAACAACCAGTTTACGTCTGATACCCCCCATGTCTGAACGGGTCGCACCCCATTCCTCCTCCTACTGATTACAATTTGATCCCATCAAATCAATACGTACTCCGTAAACTCAATTATCAATTTCACCTTCTTTTGTTCCGAATAGCTATGGCAATCAAAAATCAAATCTACCTTTTTCTCCCACTCCAAATAAGCCTCAGGATCGTTTTTACCTTGAAAGTTAGGAATTTTCAGTTTAATGGTGTCCAAGTCTCCATCCATATCTTCATAAGTGGGCAGCAGATGCAAAATCATAGTTATCTTCACCCGCATCTGCGTTTTCATCAACAAACTCTTCAAAATTTGATTCGACATTTCGTACGGCCATACAGACCGTATTTCCTCGGCGATCAGCCCCACTATTCTATTGCTTTATTGAATTCACCTCATCTTTCAGATCCTTGTACGTTCTAGACAATAGCTCAAGTTGCTGGCCTATGGCTCGCAATTAGGAAGCTACGTCAGCGTTTTATGTCGCTGATCCGTTATTTTCAGACATTCTTTGAATCTGCAAAATTTGGTTAGTAGCACAAAATATATCCTCACACCTCTCGTGTATCACACAAAAAAAATATCAAGGCTTTTCACTCTAATAAGCTCACTACACCTTTTACCTCACAATTTGCTTTCTTTTGGTTCTTTAGGAACTGAAATCAACAAATCAAAGTCAGTAGCCTTTGCAGCGCACTTTAATTATAACTTTCAGACTCAAGAATCAACAAATATACTGAAAACAAAGCAAAACAAAACTACGATTATGATTTTGCGAGTAGTAATGCAAATTCGTACGAATTGTGGACGAAACGAAGACACGAAATAAAACAGAAGCGAATATTAGCTAAAACATTTACTTGACTCCTAGATAACCCAAATATAATAGGAAAAAAAAATTTGGACAAAAATAAACAGTAAGGATCATGTTTTGAAACTTGACGCAAATCTAACCTGTTACGCAATTTTTACGTAACAGAATTGAAACCCAGACCAAATGATCTCGAAATAACCTCAAATTCAATATTTAGTATTATAATACTAAAAAAACAACAAAAATCAATTTATAGATCGTTCTTTTATGTCTAGGTACCCAAACCCCTTGTATGATCAGTTTGCGGCCGAATTGAACCTCCAATTAAAACCTCCAGAAGCCGATATCAAAATAAGCCCAAATTTAATATATGGTGTGATCTCATACCCAATACACAGAATATGAAGTTTCAATTTATTCTAAGGTGGTTTGCTTATGGATCACTAAGAGTAGTGTTTCTGCGGCAGAATTGAACCTCGAATTAAAACCTCAAGCAAACAATATCAGAATAAGCTCAAATTTGACATATGATGCTATCTAACACCTAATGGACTGAATCATACCCCCTAAATACTCAATATGAATTTTCAATTGATTCCGAGGTGGTTTACTTATGGTTCACCAAGAGTTGTGTTTTTGCGGCAAAAATTGAATGATCGTTGAAATTTCAGCTAATCCCTCTCTCTCTCTATCTCTCTTTTCTTTTTAATATACTGATATGATTAGAGACAGTAACAAGATGAAATATAACCTTTTTTTTTTTGCTTAGATGACGCAGACACGAAGAACAAGAAGATGGACGCAAACACTGAAAAACTTAAAGGAACACTAAAAAAAAACAAAAATAACAGAAGGTCATGACCTTGTTTCGGAGCCTAGCTCTGATACCAACTAATGTAAACCTCGTGATCACGTGTTCACGCAACCCACAATGAAGATTGAGATCTGATCCCAGAAAGCCGAAATAGGTCTAATAAGAGTGTGACACAATGGAAACCTGTCCCAAGGCACCAACACTATTGGATTGAGTAGAATGACGCCACGAAGCCAGTTAATCTTCGATAAGTCAGATTCAGTTCGTTCAAGAACTGAAGAACGCAAGAATCACTCTCACACGTTAAAACTGAAAAATTCAAAAAGTAATTATCATCAAAGCTGCTGAAATTTTGGCTTACATGAGTTTAAATAGTTGAAAAATTAACCCTAATGGATCCCTTATGTGGACTTATATGAGGTCCACTCAAAACTGACCCAAAACCATAAACTGAAAAGCCCATAACTTAATCCAAACAAGCCTTGGACTGTAACTGAAAACAAAGTATTAATTAAGCTCAAACAAGCCTTGGGCTGTAGCTAACAAAATAAAAGAAAGCCCCTAATATAAAAAAGTTGGATTAAATTAAAGGAAATTAACTAAACTAAAAAGAAGTGGGGGCAAAACGAATACACTTAAAGAAAATATGGCTTAAATGCAAATAAGAATAATTATAGAGCATAAGTACTAATCTTCTCACCAAAAAACAGATCTACAGATAACGTAAAGAAAGAAAAGAGGGAGTTTTTATATTCATTTTTACAAATCAAGAGAGAAACACCAAAATTTCAAAAACACATCCAAGATTAAGGGTTATAGGTAGAATAAACACTGGTGGGAAAGGGATTAACAAGAGAAATTGAACAAGAAGAGAAGAGGGAAGGGCCGGCTGTCATTAGAAAGAAAAGGAGGGATCGAAACCTTGATTCGTACCGGGTAAGGAATTCTAAACCTGCTCTTATGAGTAATTTCAAGTCGATTATGAATTGATGCCTGGATGTTAATTTATAGATTTGAGTTCTTAGACTTGAATTGAGGAAAAAGTATGAGTTTTTAAATTAAAGAACTACATGTGTTGTATGTAAATGGAAAGATTGACGAATCTGGACAGTTTCGTCTCTTGACTTTCAGAGAGATTTCAGGTAGGAGGATGAAGGAATTAAGATCAGGTTCCTCATAGAAATTGTAGGTTTGGATGTTGGCTAACTAATGAAATTGTTCTTGCTCAATTTGGAGTTATAGAACTCCAGCTATGGGTCACCAACCGAGACTGGGTCATGACAGACCCTATAGGGTAGTAGGTCTGGTTCGTTGATGAGAAATTTTGACTGTCTTAGAGGTAGAACTGGGTTCTCCTTCTTTCAGAGAACTTGTAGCCTCATGTCTTAGCTTTCCAACAAGACTAATCTCGCTTGAATCGGAGTTCTATAACTCTAGATATAGTTAAAAATCTGAGGAGAGGTCGGAGAGTAACAGTTCAAAAATGAGACAGTAACAGTTCAAAAACGAGACAGTAACAGTTCAATGTCTAGACAGTGACAGTTCGGGATTTAAACAGAAACGGTTAATATATATAAGGAATGATAATTGTGGTTGGACAAAGAATGACAATATTAATGGGTGAAATGAGAAAAACATAAAATATTAAGAAATTACTAAAAGAAAGACTTATTGGTTGTTGATATGGTTATAATAAAATATATCCTTGGGTGAGAAAAAATTATGAGATAAACCTGTGAATTGCAGGTGAGGGACCACAGGCGTGGTGCAGCAGCAGCAGGGAAGCACGAGTAGAGCTTCTATTGCAGATAAGTGAATCGCACCTATACTTCCCAGTTAATTCCATGATTTATTTACATTACCAATGTGAAATGTGAATTACTGAATGTGTGTATTCAAGGTGAAAACTTGTTGTGTGAATTGCCAAATGATGAAATTATCACTGACAAAAGAAATATGAGAAGTGCGATTTGAGGCGTAAACTAGCATACATTCAGTGTATGTTACGATCCCGGCCGGGTAAGGGGATCACCTTGCATCGACTCCTATGGGGTGATAATGATGATACCAGTGAAATTGATATCGGTAATGTGATAAGCAAGAATAATCATGGTTGATCTCATAAAGTATGGAATGAAAGTTGAAAGTGGCAGAGGGAACAGTTATTAATAGTTGAATAAGGAAGAGATTCTAATAAGAACGAGAAGGGAGAAGCGAATGAACTATGAATGCATTTTACCCTGTTGAAATTGTTAGATATTCGTGTTTTATATTTATTGTAATATTCACCATTCAATAATATGTATTTTGTTTCAGGATCATCGCATGCATGACAGGAGTAGACCCTAGCTTATATTCCCTTCTTGTAATCTAGGTTCTAGGGAGTATACCCTTGTATTTTGTAAACATCAAAATGTTTGTATAACTTAATTTGTATAATTAATGTTTAAACTTGATTGAATGAATTTAACCCTGTAGTTCATATAACCATATTTCATGTCTATGTATTTATATTTATTTATTTTTATCCATCCATAATGATATTTGTTATATAATGCATATCATAAATATTGTGGTTGTTAGGTGTGAGTATAAATGTGGAATTAAAACCCAGGATGATTGGGTCGGGAATTAAGTTATGAGATGCGAGCTATTAGATGTGTAAACAGATTCCATGTCAATAACTTGGGACCTTCCGGTATAGGGGGGACTCTGTCGAAATTTCGGTAGATTTTAATACGAAGACCATGAATATATATATAAATTTAATTACTCTGTTTTTCGATTGGCATGATATTGTCGCTTTATCCCGGAATGGGGGATGTTACACCCATGCTCTAAATAGTTTCCAAAGCCCAATCATAACCCATACTCATACAACCTTGGTTGGAGAAATCACCTAATTTTCAATTGGAAGAGTGATTACAATAATGCACAAATTTCACACCCACTGTTTCAAGCACACCATAATTTTCAAAATTCTCATGGATATGCACCTCATTATGCTCCCCCTCCTAAAAAAAATCTTGAGGAAACATTGCATGCATTCATTGAAAAGCAAGAGACAATCAACACTCAACTTGCTCTAAGCATGACAGATTTTAAAGATACTCTTGCAAAATTGACATCTGCTGTCAGTTTTCAAGAGAAAGGTAAGTTTCCATCTCAACCACAACAAAATCTCAAGGGGCAATATAATGTGAATGCAAGTAGTTCTGGAAGCCAACACATGGATCAAACCAAATCAATCATCACTCTTCGCAGTGGTAAGGTTATTGAAAAACCCATTCTTGAACCTTGTGAGAAAGATGATGAGTCAATCTTTGAGGCCAAGGAAGGAGTTGAATCTGAACATTGTAAAGAAAATACTGATTCTTCGCCAGCACTTCCATTTCCTCATGCCATGACCAAACAAAGGAAAGTCAATCACAACTCTAAAATCTTTGAAACTTTCAAACAGGTAAAGATCAATATACCTTTGCTAGATGCTATTAAACAAGTTCCTTCTTATGCTAAATTTTTGACAGATCTGTGCACTGTAAAGAGAAAACTGAATATGAAAAAGAAAGCCTTTTAGCCGAACAAGTAAGTGCTATTTTTCAGAACAATAATGTTTTGAAATATAAAAACCCTGGTTGTCCTACAATTTCATGCTTTATTGGAGAACATAAAATTGAAAGAGCTTTACTTGATATTGGAGCTAGTGTGAATTTACTTCCATATTCAGTTTTTCAAAGTCTCAATCTAGGTGAGTCAAAACCAACTTCTGTAACTTTTTTACTTGCCGATAGATCTGTAAAAGTGCCTAGAGGAATAATTGAAGGTGTTAGTACAAGTCGATAAATTCATTTATCCTGTGGATTTTATTGTCTTGGGCACACAACCTCTTGAAGCATGTAATTCATTTCCTGTTATTTTAGGACGTCCATTTCTTGCAACTTCTAATGCATTGATTAATTGTAGGAATGGACAAAGCTATCTTTTGGAAACATGACATTGGAGATGAATATTTTCAACATTTACAAGCAACCTAGAGATGATAATGATTTACAGGAAGTGGAGTTTACTAAAAAATTAGTTCATGATCAATTTCAAACCACTTCCAGTGAAAGTGAGATTGATGAATCTGATGATTTGCAAGCAACCCAAAGCTTTAGCAAAAGGGGACATCATTGGAAAAACAATTGGAGAGGAACTACAGGTCTCCACAATGTCTGATCAAATGAATGCAATGTTTAACCATATTGACGCCTCCATTGCTTTACCAGGTGGTCTGGGCACATTGGCAGAAATCTTTCATATTTCCTCTTGGGCCCAACTGCACATTCACCATAAACCTACAGGTTTGTTAAATGTTAATGGTTTTTATGATAATTTGTTGTCTTTTATTGATCAAGTTGTGGAACAAGAATTTCTAACATCTTCGGCACGACAAATCATAATCTATGCTACTACTGCTGAACAATTGATTGACCAACTACAATCTTTCATCCCTGTAATTGATCCCTCCATGAGTCGCATAAATTGGTCAACTAAAGAAAGCCGTGAAAAGCCTAGATTGGATTTGAGCCTTCATTTGTGGAACCTTGTGTCTTTTGATTTTATTAATAGCATACTATTTTGTTTTGTTATTTCTTATATTTGTTTAAGTGTGTTTCAGGTTTGTCAGTGTTCGTTGTTTCAGGTGATGTCTTCTATACTTTATCTTTCTGCCTTATGACATTGAGGACAATGTCTCGTTCTGGTTGGGGGGGAGGGTAGTAGTTGATATTAAAAAAAAACTAATTTACTAACTGTTTTTTTATTATTAAAACCATTTGACAAAACTATTATTAAAATGGTCAAGGAGGAATTTTATTGACTCTTGAGACGCATCTTAGTAAATAGTCTTATCAAGGTCCATCAGAATACCTCTTGAAATATTCAGGTTTACAAACTCTCGCATTGTTATCATCTGATCCTGCTCATATACTCATTTAACAAGTATTCTTAAACCTTCATTTTCACACACACACACACTTTAACATATGATTTAGGAATCCTATTTAGCAAGGATCCTTTTCCAAAAGGATGTAGCAGCATGTTTTAGGAATTTTCTAATTCAACAAGAATCTTTAATGAGCTGAAACATAATTTCCAAGAGTGGCAACGATTCACTAATGTTTCAGAATCCTTTTCTTATAATGATTCCTTATCCATCCTGGTTGCATAAGGAAAGAAGGGTTGATGCTATTTAATGACATATTAGTTATTTTTATTATTTTCTTTCATGTTTTGGCATAATTAAAACTTTGTTTTGAGCTAGGATCCAAGGCTTGTTTGGATCATGCTATGGGCTTTTCACTTTAAGGTTTTTAGGTCAGTTTTGTATGTGGGTAAGTTTAGCCCACAAGGGTAGATCCATTAGGGTTAATTTTTCAAGAACTATTTGAACTCATGTAACCAAAATTTCAGCAGCCATTGATGAATATTACTTCTAATTTTTTCAGTTTTAACGTGTGAGAGTGATTCTTGCATTCTTCAGTTCTTGAACGAACTGAATCTAACTTATCGAAGATTAACTGGCTTCGTGGCGTCATTCTATTTCATTCCAATAATGTTAGTGCCTTGGGGCAAGTTTTCATTGTGTAACACTCTTATCAGACCTATTTCGGCTTTCCAGGAACATATCTCAATCTTGATTATGGGTTGTGTGACCACGTGATCACGAGGTTCACATCAATCTTTTTGTGAGGCTGTTGCAAGTGCCACATCTGCACAACTCAGACAATAATTTGGGTCGAAATTCATTCAACTCTATTTCCATGTTTTTCTTTCCTATTAATTTATTTTCATTTGGATCTTATTTTCAATCTGGACTTTTTTATTATTATTTTTGGGTATTTTTCGACATTTGTTTTTTTTAAAATCCTTTCACAATAATTTTATTTAATTTTTTTTATCGATATTCATTCCCACAAGGTAATTATTCATTCTTGACATTTAACTTATTATTTATTTTCTTAATTTTATAAGTTTCTTCATAGGGGTTTACACAAATTATAAACTTTATCCTTCTTAATAAGACATGCATAAATCAAATGAACTATAGCTCTACAATAATTGCATTTATTTTTAGGGTCATATGATTGTTTAGCTTTAATGAAATAAATATTTAAATACTTTTGGTTCTTTTTGCCGGTAACCTAAACCTCTTTTGTTGAATTGACTTTTAAGGGAAGAACTCAACTACGACACTGTTGAATTGACATGTTAACATTCATCTGTTCTTCCATTGCTTAACCAATGTCAAAAGAATGTCTATGAATATGTTGTTACGTTCTCAACATATCACAAATGTTGGTCTTTGTTCATGGTCATGGGGGACATGGAAAATATTTTTATGGTATGCAATAATCAATAAACTGAGGTCTGAAGGTTTAGCTGTGCTCGTTGTTGCTCCATCTGGAATTGATTCTCTGATAAGGATCAACCCAACACCAAGCGTAATCATGCCAATGACCTATTGGAGGTGCCAATTAGGCCAATTACAAGAGGTAGGGCAAAGAAGCTTAAAGAAGCATTGAATGGGCTTGTTCAGAACATATGGAGCAAGATGGACCTACAGAAGCTTGGGACATCTAAGGAGCACGAAGGACAGCCTCTAATTCATCTAATTCAGGTTCAAGATAAGCCCAATTCATGTGGAAGAAGGGGCTGATGTATCCGACCCCATACCAGCCTTATTAGGCTTTTTTTTTCCTAATGCTACAAGGATAGAAAGTCAACAATTTATTCTCCTAATTAAGTAAGGAAGTTGGCCAGATCTTGTTCCTAATGAGGGGAGGATTATTTAATGATTTTCCTAACCTAGGAAGGAAAGTTATTAAATCAGCAACAGAGGAAATTTGTTTTCTTATTTATCTAAGTTAAACAAGGAAAATTAAGGACCTAAAAGGGGATGGCAGTATAAATTTTTCAAATAAGATATCTCCTAGTTTATTCGGCACTTCTTAAGGGTGACAAATGTGATTCTAACGTATTTAGGATAGTAATTTTTGGATTTTTATTATTTGTAATATTTTCTTCTTAGTCTTTGGGTTGTTATTAATTATTTGGGTCAATTGTAAGTGGGCCTCATATAAGTTCACCTAAGGGGGGTCCATTAGAGTTTATTTTAGTTTGGAGTCAGTATAAATAAGGGCATAACCAGACATGTATGGTCACGCAACTTTCAGATCAATAAACTTCTTTTGCCGCACTTGTTGTGTGTTGGTGGGATAATCTCCCTTCCTTGGTTCTCTAAAGAACTGAAAACGACTTATCAAAGAACTAGCTTCGTGGTGTCATCCTTATACTTCTCATTTGCGAATCAATATTCGTTGGGTGAGGGTTTTGCGTTTCTAATAATGTTGGTGCCTAGGTACAAGTTATCTTTGTGTCACACTCCTATAAACATGATTTACTTGGCTTTCCGGGAATTGGTGTCTTTGCGTGACCACGTGATCACGAGGTTCGCATCATTCTCTTTTGTTGCTAGGTGGGAGAATTGCTTATTCAAGGTTTAAAATACCTATGATTGTTGCTGAAGTCCATCATGTGAGATAATGAAAAACACAAACCTTTTATGATTGCTTGAAATGGCAGCACTTATTGTTTGGGACGAGGCTCCAATGAATAACAGATAGTGTTTTGAGGCAGTAGACCGTTCGTTGCGTGATGTTTTGGGAGGTGGTTAGGAATCCAATGAAAAAATAGTTTTTTAAGGAAAAATAGTCATGTTGGGAGGGGTTTTCAAGCAAATCTTACCGGTTGTTCCTAGGGGAACCAGGGATGGAATTGTCCATGCTTCTCTTAACAACTCGGTGTTATGGCTAAAATTTAAAGTGGTAACTCTAAAAGAAAACATGTGTCTTTCAGTTGATAAGCTTGGTCAGAATGAAACGGAAGAACTTCATGAATTTGCTGATTGGATTCTTTCAATTGGGAATGGAGATATATCTGATCTCACATCTCCATGATACAGTTCAGCCTTGTGATACGACCCAAGCAAGGTCAGATTCAGATTTTAGCGTAAAACTTTCTACCGTCCAATTTTACGCTATTGAGCATAACTCTAAATCCAACTGTTGAATCGAGCTAAAACTTTACCAAAAGATTTCAGAGGTATTTTACTTCTGAATTTTTCAGTTTTAACTTGTGAGAGTGATTCTTGCATTCTTCAGTTCTTGAACGAACTGAATTTGACTTATCGAAGACTAACTGGTTTCGTGACATCATTCTACTTCATTCCAATAGTGTTGGTGCCTTGGAGCAGGCTTCCATTGTGTCACACTCCTATCAGACCTATTTCAGCTTTCTAGGATCAGATCTCAATCTTGATTTTGGGTTGTGTGATTACGAGGTTCGCATCAGTTGATATCCGAGCTAGGCTCCGAAACAAGGTCATATCCTTTTGTTATTTTAATTTTTTTTAGTGTTCTTTTAAGTTTTTCAGTGATTGCATCGTTCATCTTCTTATTCTTTGTGTCCATGTCATCTAAACAAAAAAAAAGGGTTATATTTCATTTTGTTATCGTCTATAATCATATATATATATATATATATATAAACAAAAAGAGATTAGATGCAATTTGAAGGATGATTCAATTTTGCCGCAGAAACACAACTTTTAGTGAACCATAAGCAAACCACCTCATAATCAATTAAAACTTCACATTCTGTTTATTAGGGGTGAGATCGCATCATATATAAAATTTGGGCTAATTCTGATATCGTTTCCGTGAGGTTCAATTCTGTCATAGAAACACAACTCTTAGTGAACTATAAGCAAATCACCTCAAAATCAATTGCAATCTGTATATTGGGGGTGGGATCACAACATATATAAATTTAGGCTTATCTTGATATTATTTTCTTGAGGTTTTAATTCGAGGTTCAATTCTGCCGTAAAAACACTACTCTTAGTGAACCATAAGCAAACCATCTTAGAATCAAATGAAACTTTACATTCTGAGTCTTTAGGGTGAGATCGCACCATATATTAAATTTGGGCTTGTTCAGATATCTTTTTGTTGAGGTTTTAATTGGAGATTCAATTCTGCCGCATCATACAATGGGTTTGTCTTGCCGTAACGGGTCTGTTTTGTGTTATCTTTCAAAAATTGTTTTGTTTATGTTGATTTTGTTCCTACCAGTATATTATCATCATATTTGGGATATTTAGCTGTTGTTTGAGTCATTTTCATCACTTTCACACTTGTTTGTTTTCGATGAGTTTAGGTCCAAACAAAAGTCAGATTTGTAATTTCAAGTCTCAATCAGTGTTCTTCCTGTCATAAAACTCTATTCTTGTTATGTCTTCCTCTTCTTTTATTTTTCCTATTTGTGTCATGTAAGGGAGAGGGAACGAAGGAGAATTCTAGCACAAGGATGCGAAAAACTAAGTCATGGTTTGGGGGTTTTAGAACAGGAAAATGATAATTGTAGAAGATTATTCTATGATCTTCAAGCTTCATGGGAAAAGGAGGTACAACGTCAAGAAAATGATTGACGAAGGAGAGTCGCTATTGTTATCATTCAAAAGTATATACACAAGTGGTTAGTACGGTGTGCTTATTTAAATTTTTTGTCAGTCACTACTTCCATACAGTGTTGTTGGAGAAAGGTGTTAGCAATAAGGGAATTCCGAAAGCTTAAACAAGAGGCTAATGAAGTCGTTACAAATCCTATTCAAGCTTCGAGGGGCGAATGTTCTTGAAGAGGGAGGGAATGATATGGTTCAGCCTTGTGATACGACCTAAGCAAGGTCAAATTTGGATTTTGGCGTAAACGTTTCTACCGTCCAGTTTTACGCTATTGAGCATAACTCCAAATCCAACCGTTGGACCGAGCTGAAACATCACCAAAAGATTTCAGAGCTATTGTTCTATGTTGGGGTAAATTTTAGGTGAATCAAAGTTCGGGAAAGACTTGCGATATAGTTAAAACAGGTTGTACGAATTTATTTTTTTACTTCCATTTGATTTGTGGACTTCTTATTTGGCAATGATCCTTTTTCTAATAGGATGAGCAGAAGCATAATTTCCAAGAGGCAACGATTCATTAATGTTCCAGAATCCTTTTCTTATAATGATTCCTTATTCATCCTAGCTGCACAAGGAAAGAAAGGCTGGTGCTATTTAATGACAGATTAGCTATTTTTATTATTTTCTTTCATGATTGGGCTTAATTAAAACTTTGTTTTGAGCTAGGATCCAAGATTTGTTTGGATCAGGTTATGGGCTTTTTCAGTTTAGGGTTTTTGGGTCAATTTTCAGTGGACCTCATATAAGTCCACATAAAGAAGTTTATTATGGTTAATTTTTCAAGAACTATTTAAACTCATGTAACCAAAATTTTGGCTGCAATTGATGAATATTACTTCTGAATTTTTCAGTTTTAACGTGTGAGAGTGATCTTGCATTCTTCAGTTTTTGAACGAATTGAATTTGTCTTATCGAAGACTAACTAGCTTTGTGGCGTCATTCTACTTCATTTCAATAGTGTTGATACCTTGGAGCAGGTTTCCATTGTGTCACACTCCTATCAAACCTATTTCAACTTTCTAGGATCAGATCTCAATCTTGATTATGGTTGCATGATCACGAGGTTCGCATCACTCTAGGTGATTGCGATGCATCTCTTGTTAAAATTCCATTAGGTTTATTGTTAGATGTTGTATTAGATCTAATCGTAACAATTGTATCAGCGATCTACCCTAGCATTGATAGGGATAATTTTGAAGTAAACTATTTTAGGGAAAGGGGAATCACAACCCCGAGGAATGATACAGTTAATGAGATTAACAATTTCATCCTTGATTGTTTACTAGGAGTTAAACGCCTTTACCTAAGCGCTGATACTGTCTGCAGATCTTTTGGTGACATCGACAATGCTGATTTGCTAACCCTGTTGAGTTTATCAACCAACTTGATTTTAATGGTGTGTCATCCCATGCAATATCTTTAAAAATAGGAACACCAATTATGTTACTCAACTTCCATGCACAGACACTCGTAATATTAAGTATCAACTCCTAAATCAACGTTCATTTACGTCTCATCATCAGTGAGTATTAGTTCCCTTCATTCCCTAAATTCATCTCTTTTTTATTTTCCTTATTAACTATGTATTTCTACAATCACATGTATGTACATTGCATACTCGTGACCTCCTCGCCTACTCTTATAGGTTGCTTGCCAAATCATTTACTATCTTGTATGGCGGTAACTCAGTGTTTTACCGTTAGCCCATAACATTCCACAACAGGTATTACATTCATGTTCATGTTTTACCCATTTACTCCTTTATGTCTACAAAGATAACCACACTTACGATCCTTAATTCATTCTTGATTTTGGGGTAGATTCTCATAAGGTAATTTAATAATACTTTTTCATAACTAATTTCCAAGCCTTTACCACAAGTGACATTCATTCATTCATTATTAACCATTTACTCCTTTATGACATTCATTCTTGATGTCAGTATTAAACTTGAATTATTCATTTTGTTATGTACCAAACCAGTATTTCTTTGCATGTCAAGATAAACTTGAATTATTCATATGCAGGGTCTCGCTATCGTCTTGACATAATTATTTATTAAGGTATTAATCACAAAATAGTCCTACCTCTATCTGTACGCTATGTCACAAGTTTGAATCGATAGCACTTATATTCACTATAATATTAATCTATATATAGTTTCATCTCATCCATTCATATTTCGTCAAGACAACAAACACATTTGTTACATTATCATTTTATTAATATTTTAAATTTATATTGTTCATGAATCATTTACTATCATCTAACGTATTGTCAAACAATGGCCCCCCATTTATTATCAACTTCTTGACAACCCAGTATCACTTTCCTAAATTACCACACTTGTGGTAACCAAGTGTGTGTGTGTGTGTGTGTGTGTGTATCATGTCTGGTTCATTATATCTCAAGATACGCAATTTATTATACTTTCCATACTTATGAAGCCTACTGAACCGTGCTCTGATACCAACTGTAACAACCTCGATTTCCTAATCCCTTTTTTCATGATATAGTGGGAATTTTCAGGTATATATATATATATATATATATATATATATATATATATATATAGACACA
>Ga0307517_10009028_pt1 | contig 14211 bp, 13 predicted proteins | sample 23_EM_MG_FD_194515 | JGI IMG/M metagenome (GOLD analysis project Ga0307517, IMG submission 194515) | Populus trichocarpa ectomycorrhiza microbial communities from riparian zone in the Pacific Northwest, United States - 23_EM | ecosystem: Host-associated > Plants > Roots > Unclassified | place... | reverse complement strand
TCAACTGTGTTGACTTGCGAGATGAGTGACCGCTGAGTGATTTATTTACTTGCGTTCAGCCTCTGCCCTTTTTTTTTTTCTTCTCTCTTTTTTGAGAAGGATCCCCTCTGCCTTCTGCCTTAATGTTTACAAATATTTTATTTTATTTTTTCTTGTTTTTCAATTGTACCATATGCCTTGTGGTGCGCATGAGGCCAGCATGAGAAGATTTGATGTTGTGCTATGCCTTTAGTTTTCCAGTTGAGTCAAGATGGTATGCATTTCTGTTCTGGCAGGGTCCAGAGATGATACATTATGAGTAATTTATAAACATTAATCATGCCAAATTACCACGTGGATGGAGAGTAATTTCTAGTCACCAATGAAAATGAGGCATTTTATTGATGGAGGAGTTGATGATCATCATCTGTGCTATCAATGAAGATATTAGCCTGATAAAGAGATAGTTATTAGTTATCAGTGAGAGAGGGTGGTGACTCTGGTGAGGTCAAGAAAGTTGGGGCAGCTGGATAACTATTATTGGAAAGGATGACAATTGAAGGCGAAGGAAATAAGTGTTGTACTACCAAAGATGAAGACTTTTATATTGTGACGTGTGCCTAATATTTTTTGAAATTTATGTAAAATATATTTTTTCTTGAGGAGAAAACAAGGGAATTCACGAACAAAATTTTGTCCATTTTGAACCTGACCTAAACGACTAGGCTTTTTTTTAATATATTAAAAAATTAATCATCTGGGATGCAAAATGGACACTCGATCAGCCACAAACCCGAGAACTTGAGAACGGTGAAAAAACAAAAGAAAGGGAGAGAGAATGAAGCGGGTGAACTTAGGTTAATATTAATAATATAAAAATTGGGCTTGAATTGGCACAAGGTTCCATGGTCTAGTGGTCAGGACATTGGACTCTGAATCCAGTAACCCGAGTTCAAATCTCGGTGGAACCTTTTTACCTCTTCCATTTCTTTTTGCCAGGCACAAAACATACGTGGTTGTTGGATTTGAAGCCAATACTGCTCTGCAAGCTAGTGGCTACCATTCAGTCCTCTCCCTTCACGCGCTCACACCCCACTTACAGAGAGGATAGGGAGAGAGAATGGCAATAGCTCTTGTCTCAGTTCCAACACCTCGCCAAACCATTTGCACTCGACGCTCATATACTTACAGCAACTCGTGGTTTCATTGCTCTGCAACAACTCTCATTAAGTACCCATCTAAGCCCATCACAATCCCTCTTTGTTCTTCCTCTACCTCTTCGACTTCTGTTGTAGAGGATGGTCCCCCTCCTCCTTCATCAGATGCTCTTCCTACCACCGAAGATGTTGACAAGCTCCCTCTTAGGTACTTCCCATATCTTCTTTTTTTTACAGTTGAGCTATATATGAATGCTTTAGCTATGCACTTCCATTTGTTTGGTTTCCAAGAATTCTAGAATTAAGGGATAGGTTAGCTCAGTTGAACGACCGATTAGTAATATGTTATAGTTGTGGATGAGGAACTTAGAAGAGTAGCTCACATGTTAATCATTCATTTATTTAGTGAGCACAAAGTTTACCATAAATTATAGTACTTGAGATGTCCAGCTCAATTTTCCTGTAAAATGTTCAGTTTCTCAATCCATACTGTTGTTGTGAGAGGCAACATAGAAGTGGCACTGGGGAGAATTTGTTAGCTGTACAAAAGGGGGGTTACAAGGAGCTGTAAAGCATGAATTTCAGTTCTTGTATTACATGCTATCTCATTGTGAGACAGCATATAATATTGCCCGCTAATAATTTACTGTGGGTTTATGTTTTTTGGAGAAGGGTGGGATTCTATTGCACAAAAAGGGTCGACAGAAGTTCCCATTTTTAGTAGAAGAGATCAATTCTTTGGGCTGGGGAAAGATGTTTATAAGGCTTTGCTCATGGAAGAAACTCTAATGAATGTTATATATGACTATGATTTTGAGTGTTTTGACACATTTTCAGTCAAGAATGCTCTCTTTTTGCTTGCCTTGGAGAAGGAGGTTAATGGACATTCTTTTTCTACAGTGGTTGCAAGGGCTGTGGGAGAGAGGAAATAGAGAAGGGATGCAATGGAGAGGGAAGAATTCAAGGTGGGATTGCAACCGTTCCGGGGTTCGGTTGGTGGCCAATAAAGGCTTACAGGCCTTGTCCTGGATTTTTAGCATCTGGAGGCAGGTATAGGCGACAAGGCCAAAGCATGGACGAGGTAGCATTTGGAAGGGAGCAAAAAGAAACTCCTGTAGGGATCAGTGATGAGGGTGAGACCAGGTAAATTTGTTTAGCTAAGCAATTGTGCATCCTGCTATTATTATTTCCTGAAATTTTTCCTAAGCAAGCTGGCTTAGATTTTATGCTTATTTTTCGATGAGCTGGCCAAGTGTGATTTTCAGTTACTACATGTACAGTCAAGCCTATTTTCATATAGGACTATAATCCAGATACAGGCCAACAGACAATTGTGTCCATGTAAAGTCATGTTGGCATCTAAAAGATGAATTGGCTCTGTTGCTTGTAAGAGAGAACTACTCCAATTTCATATGCTTTCCTCATTTCTTAGTGTGTCTGGCAATTTTAATTTATGAGAGAATGAGAATAATCAATTGTTTTGGTGATAAAAGCCTTTTTGCATCTTAGTGAAGCATAATAAGAAATATAATCCATTCAGCATGCGGTCTCTTTTCTCTCCAAACCTCTTCTTCTTCTGGAAAAAATGGGATCTGAGAGATCACAATTTATCTTAGTATCAAAATGCAGAAAAATCTTACAAATTCTTCTCTACTTCACTTCTCTAATCCTAGAGTTCATAAAGCGCTTCGTAGACGTTCGCAAGCTCATTTTCGTGTGCACCTTTCCTTTGTAGCCTTAGTTCCAATTCTAATGTATGTTTAACAGTTGTGAGTTTTATCCCAATCTAGTTATACAATATGTAGTCACAGTATCTTGCCGAATATTGTAGGAAGAAAAGGCAAGATCCAAGGAGATTTAGGAGGTAACACTTTGCAAAGAGATCGACTTGACCATAGCTCGACTGGCAATGGAGAACAGGTTGAGATTTATATCTGTTGGGACCACGGGATGTGGCTTTGTATGTGATCCTTTCTAGCCTTCTGCCCCATCAAAAATAGAAGAACTTTTTCATGAATTCTCAGATTGATGTTGTTCTTGTTGGGTAATTCCAGAACTCAAACACACACATATTTACGTGGTTCGGCAACTTGCCTACTCCACGGAGCTACTGGTTTGTATTAATCAAGCTTAGAAACAATACAAACAACAAAACAAGGAGGAGGAGAAAATCTTCTCTACTCAACTCAAGCTCTCTCTCTCACGTTTTTCTCTCTGTGTTTTCACTCTTCTCTGCGTTCTTCACACACCAACACTCCAGCTCTTCACTGAGCATACATATATATTAAGCTAGGAGTGAAGGGCATAAATCATGCCATGATTTATGCCCACCGTTTGTGTCCTCCACCATGTGCCAAGTGGGAGATTAGGTATTCCCACTTGCATATGGTGGGACATTGTTTGTCTCCACTAACTAACAATCTTGCCACTATAAGCTGCTGCAGAGGCAGCTCTCTCTCTCCCTCTCTTTTCATTCTTCTCAATTGGCTCTACTTTGCTCACAAACATCCCCGTTTCTAGCCTCAATTCCAACACCAATAGCAAACAACTAGCCATGATTTCTTCCAAAAAATAAGCACAAAATCATCCCCTGATTTGCAGCCATGAAATCTTCCAGCATATTTCAAGCCCATTTTTTTAGCCATACAAATATGGTTGTCATTTGTGTCCACATTCTCAACATAAGCTTCTATGCAAGGGAGTTCGAAAATGTAGATGGAAACCGGTGGCAAATGAAGCTTAAGCAAGTGTCAACTGGTTCCAAGAAAAAAAAATGATTGCAATAACAAGACTAATTTCTTCAGATTCAAGTGTCAAATTCTCTTATACATTCAGTAAGGTCAAGAAGAAACTTTCAGCTTGATAGATTCAGTTATAGATAGAAAAATATATGTTTCTAATCCATTTGTTTTTGGTCTAGAATCCTTATTGATAGGAAAATGACTTTTCTTGCTGTAAACTGACTAGTTGTTTATAAACACCAGAAGGTTTTCCAATAAGCTGGTTATGGCTTCCGATTTCGACCACCCTCCCATGTTGAATCACTGCAATGCTATCAGCGTCGCGAACAGTTGACAACCTGTGTGCTACCAGAACTGTTGTTCTGCCTTCCATGAGTTTATCTAAAGCCTCTTGGACCAACTTTTCAGATGCTGTATCCAAGGCACTTGTAGCTTCATCCAAAAGAAGAATAGAAGGGTCTTTAAGTATAGCTCTAGCAATTGCTATTCTCTGTTTCTGCCCCCCTGATAACTGCAGTCCTCTATCACCCACATGAGTATGGTATCCTTCATGCATTCTGCTGATGAATCCATGAGCATTGGCCGCTTTGGCTGCCTTCATCACTTCAATTTCTGAAGCATTTTTATTCCCATACTTGATGTTTTCGTAAATTGTTGTCGAAAACAATGCTGGCTCCTGTTGAACCAGTCCTATTTTCCGCCTTAATGATTTCAGGTTCAAGGTCTTAACATCATATCCATCAATAAGAACTGTTCCGGAAATGGGGTCGTAGAACCTCAGTATCAAGGCAATTACAGTACTTTTCCCTGATCCACTTTGGCCCACCACAGCAAGGCTTTTGCCAGCTGAAACTTTGAGATTTAAATCCTCGAAAATAATTGTATCAGGCCTTGCAGGATACTTGAAACTCACATGTCTGAGCTCTACGTCCCCTTTGATATCAGTTATCACCTTTGACGTGGGATCATCAGGGTCCATGGCTGTTTTCCTATGGAGAATACTGAAAACCGATTCTAGTGCTTGTGAACCCTTCATAATGTCTGGTGTGAGCGCTACCGTTTCTGCTATAGCATATGAAGTCATTACCAAAACCATGAAGGACTTCATGACATGATCGAAATCGGATTCGTTGTGTGAGATTACTACTGATGCATACCAAATACCAAGTGCATATGCACAAAAACAGAAAAACTGGGATGCACCATATCCAATGCCTGATATATGTCCCTGTAAAAGTACTTGTTTGTTTGGTTTGTTTAGTTCAGATGCAAACTGATGAGCAATTCGTTCTTCAGCACCAAATGAAGCTACGGTACGAATATTCGCAATTGCTTCACGTGCCACGGCATTTGCTCTAGTGTAAGAACGATAGTCTCCCCCAAATCCCTTGAGAAATAATTGCTGCAGATTTCACAAGTAGGGAAACATAAGTTGGAAAATGAGGATGATACTATAGTACGAAACATAAAACAGAACAAACCAATCTGAAAATTGTTATCACGGAGGCTTTAAGGACTTGCCTCAGTTATGGCAGCGCCAATAAGTAGAGGGAAGCAAGCAATGATAACAGCTGACACCCTCCAACTTAATGAAAAGCCGATAACAAATGCTGTTACAGTGAGTGATACATTCTGCACCATTGTTGAGAGACGGTCAGCAAGAGTACTTCGAACTAAGGTCGCATCGGCAGCTAAAGTTGATGTCAGTGAGCCAGTACTATTCTCATCTAAATCAAACCAGCCAATCTCATTGCAAAGGATAGCTGCATTTGAAACAAAAGAGAGTTTCAGATCTACAAAGCTACACAATCAAGGATTGAAAGTTGCCTTGATTTACAACTCGCCAATTCTGTTGATTGTGGACAGCATTCATTGCCTGGATTGTTCATCATACAAATGTTGAATTTTGCAGATGCTTGACATTGCATGACATTAAATAATTAAGTGGATAAGAAAAGAACCTGAGAACATTGATAGGCGAACACGAGTTATCAGACGCTCCCCCATTAGTGTATAAAAGTAGTGTTGAAGTATATAAATAGGAACAGTAACAACAGCCGCTCCAACAAAAATAAGAGCTACGAGATGAACCTCTTTTTTCATTTGAGAATTATCAGGAGAATAAAATGCAGTCAGCATATGTGTAATTCCAAGGGCAAACAGAGGTGCTTCCATGCCAGCCATCATTGCGCCAACTGACCCAAGCACTGCATAAGGCCATTCCGGTGCATTTAGTTTTACTAGTTCCCAAATGGATGGGGTGGGAGAAAAGTTAGCCGGGGACAAGTTTTCATCATTTGACTTCAGCTCTCTTGTTGTAACTTCCTGATTTTGACTGCTTGTAAGTTCTCGAAAGCTAGATTTTCCAGCTGTTCCAGAATGTATCGAGCTTGCATCTGTAACATGTTCTGATACTTGCAGACTCGCCATGCTTGCATATTCTCCTCCCTTGGATATCAATTCCAAGTGACTCCCACTTTCAACAACTAGGCCATTTTTCAAAACAATGATTGTATCAACATCTCGAATTGTAGATAACCGGTGTGCGACGACAATTGTAGTCCGATTTGCCATAATTTTCTCCAGGGCTTGTTGCACAATGAGTTCAGATTCTGCATCAAGAGCACTGGTGGCCTCATCTAAAAGTAATATCTTTGGATTCCTCAGCACTGCTCTTGCTATAGCCAGTCTTTGTTTTTGACCACCAGAAAGCTGTGTTCCTCCCTCTCCAACCTAAATCAAGAAACAATCAAACATATCTTGAGCAATGGATCAATGGATCTTTCCTCTTCCTTTTGCTTACCATGTCTTAAAAATTTCTTAACTTCATTATATATGAGATGTCTTTTCTTAAAGTAAAAGGACAGAGTTAATTTAAGGAGATGAAATGATGGACTTGGAGTCCTTCATTGCTATCGGTTTGCTATGTTTAGACATATGTTGTTATTTATATGACAAGAAATATTGGACAGGACGCACCTGGGTGTGATAACCATCAGGTAACTGTAGAACAAAAGAATGTACATTGGCAGCTTTAGCAGCTTCATAAATCTGATCCATGCTTGCATCTTCTTTACCAAACAGAATATTGCCAGCTATGGTTGTAGCAAACAATGCTGGTTCTTGACTGACCAATCCCATTTGTTCTCTTAACCATTTCAATTCGAGAGTTTTAAGATCATGCCCGTCCAGCAGAATTTTACCTAGAAAATGTGCGCATTATAAGATATGCATGTGTGCACTTACAGTTTCTATATAATTGACTCGCAGAAGTCATCTAATGAATTTACTATCTTAAATAGCCTTTGCTAAGCTAACATTAGGTACCTGAAGTAGGTTCATAGAAACGTTGAACCATGGATATAACAGTGCTTTTCCCTGAACCACTTGGACCTACAACTGCAAAGTTCTTCCCAGCGCTTATTGAGAAGCTCAAATTTTCGAAGACCATGTTGCTCCGTGAGGGATAAGAAAAACAGACCTCGCAGAATTCGATCTGCCCAGATACTTTTGGCATCACAATTCCATCTACTAAATTTTTAGAAGGGCTGGAATCTGTTTCAATCATGCTCATAATACTGGCGGCAGCAGCACGGCCTTTGGAAATAGCAGCAATATTTGGAGCAGCTTGGCCAAGAGCACTATAAAGACAAAGGGCCTGTGATTTATCAGGAAAAAGAAATGGATAGCCAGTAACAAAACCGCAGAATTAACAGCTATATCATTCAGAATGTGACTTACAATCCACTAAATATGACATTGAGTATCACTGTGAAAGCTTTTGCACCATTTGTGTCCCCACGCCTAACTAGTATGCTGGAATACCAGAGAAGCATTGACCAAGCACAAAATAGGAGTCCATATGTAGATCCAATACCAACTCCTTTTGCAACCCCACTTTTCTTCCCCAATTTAAGAGCTTTCTTAAGGGACTTGGAGTACTCTTCTAGTGCTTTCTCCTCTCCTACGAATGAGTATACTGTACGTATCTGCGAAATAGCCTGTCCATCAAAGAAGGGACTTGTATAAGCTCTTCCCCAACCTTCTAAGTTTCAGCATATGCAGTTAATTAAATTTGGAAGCAGCAACAAGAATTATTTTTTTTTTTAATCAATGAGGCAGGTTATTACCTCATCTGCAACCTTGCCAGCTTCAGCATAAGCGGCCTCACCCTTTTCTGACAAGGTAGACATAATTATAGTATAGGCTCCCCCGGCAACGGCCATCAACGGAACCACAGCCAAGGTGAGGAGCGTAAGTTGCCAAACTGACTTAAACCCAAAAACGAATCCAATGAAAAACTGAGAAAGATAACGAACTGCATGGCCTGTCTGCATCAAGGTAGATGAGATGTGTTTGAGGTAAGTACTCGAGTCAAAATAAAGATTCTGAGACAAGGCAGTAAATTTCCGATTACCTTGTCACCTATTGCATCTTGCACTAGTATGGCATCACTTGATATATGAAATAAAATGTTGGAATCTCTAGCTTCTATGTCGAAAAAGTTCATGTCCTTTCTTAAAACAGACTGAAGATACTTTAGACGCAAACGTGCTGTCTGCCTCTCACCAGTTTGCATCCAAGATGCAACACCTGAAACATTGATACAAACAAAAACGCTAATGCTCAACTATCAGAAGGAAAGATGAGCAGTTTACAGGAAGACAGATTTGGTTGTCATATCAAGTTTGAAATAAAAAAAAAAGTACCAATCCATCCAGCTACAAAAACTCCAAGCCCCAAATACACCAGGTCCAAGGAATACTGCAATAAAACAAAAGCATTAGATGTTCCCAGTTAGCATACAAATACTTAAACAAGAATTCACAGGCTACAGAGGCTGGGAAGATCACACCATGTGACCAAACTAATTTTTCGTTTGTACATTTACTGCTTCTAAAACATATTATTGGAACTGCAAGTGGCAACTCTTCTATACGTTGGACAAGAAATTTCCAGATTCCATCAATAGTGTCGGGTCTAAACTCATAGTACTATAATCATCTCGACTGCCACAAAGATTGCCATCACCGATGACTCAAAAGACTGATACTATTAACTAAACAAGTAAATGACAAAAAAAGTACCTTGGACACCTGTGAAGACATTTGATGAGGATCAGAACGTACATGTCCGAGAGAATCAATCAGATGACCAAACAAAACAAAGAACAAAGGAAACACAGCACCATGAGCGCATGAACCGACGAGTCCTAAAAACATCAAGAAATGGTCAAATTTATCAGCAGCAGAAAATAGACCAAAAATTGAAACAGTAGGCTTTTTGCTTGAATTTGATGGCCGCTCCATCTTCGGAAGTGAATTCTGGTCCAAGACCTGATCGGAGGTAAGCTCTAATTCTTCCATTGTAGAATTAAGCTGAAGAAAGAAATGAGAGAATGTGACAGATCAGATCAAACTTGAAATAACGCCAAAGGGCATGCTTGTTTCATAAAGAGCTCGTGGAGGATGAGTAGCTAGCTTCTCTTGCCAATAAATGTAAAGGTTTAAATAGTTAGCAAGCCAACTACTCGGTTCCTGAACTTTCTTTTGCATGTGTAAATAAGGTGACGGTATGATTGTAAACTCGGGGTGCTAAAGGAGTATACGTTAGCTAGCATGCTTCTCAATCATCAAATCATTTTCCTTGCATTTAAGCCAGCAGTCCTCAAAACCGTATTTTTAGTTTTTCTTGACTCATTATAGAGTATGGAGTCTAATGAGAAATTACCTACAGACCTGACCTTCGAAGAGAAATTTGTGAAGACCCCATATGGTCCCAGTGCGGAAATCATTAATGAAGTGAGATGGATGGATATGGTCTTTGAGATGGAAAGATCCCTCTCTAGGGTATAGTAGTTCGTCTACTCTCGCACTCAAGTCACCAGAAATTGGCTCGACAGTACCTTATTGGCCCAAGCTACAATCTGTCCTCGGGTGGAAAGTCGAAAAAGAGAAAAGCGGACAGTTGGGTGTAGCTTTCATCTATAACTGTCAGGAATAAGAGCATGCAAAAGAACGAAACTAAACATTTACAGCTACATGATCGCCATAAAGCTGGAATGCTAGCTGGATGCTAGTGTTAATAAGGCATCAATAAAGGATTCCTGCAGAGGGGACGGACCTTCATTTGGCATTGCATTAAAATGGTAGAAGCTGTTTATAACAGCCGATTTACTGGATGAGCACATTCGATTCAAATAGATCAAGCAGTTAGCTACTGTTTTAGATTGCCTATTTTGACGAGTCTGCTCTTATGCAACTCTTTTAGCCTAATTAATTTCCTGGTGTATGTATGGTATTCCTTTCCACATGAGATACCCATCTGCAGACAGATGTTTCGGATGTGCCTAACTTGACGTTCACCTAAAGAACACCGAAACAACGCCGCCAATCAAACATCTTAAGCAAATTTGCTCTTCAGAAAGTTCCTTCAGCCATCGACAGAATTGCCATTTTCAGCGCATCAAATTATAATGTGAAATTCAATAACAATACAAAAGTGCTGTCCTATAATGCACGATCAAATAACATATGGCATCAACACTACCATCAATGGCAGCTATATTTTGTCAATCATGTAAGAATATATGTCCTTCAGTGTGTCCAGAGTCCATCATGCGCGCACATTATTGGTTAGATATCTGATAAGTAAAAACACGGTCTAACCCGTATTTTCAAAATATTAATTTGTTTTACACTAAAAATTTATTTTTTTATATTTTTGAATCGTTTTAATGTTCTGATCTCAAAAATAATTTTTTTAAAAAAAATATATTATTTTGATGTATTTCTAAACAAAAAGCACTTTGAACCGCAACCGCAACCATAATCCCAAACATGCCTAAGCAAAATTGATTTGAAACTATCCTGCATAAGAAGAGTCCCATTTTCTTTCCTTGGATATGATGTCAAATTTGACCATTTGATGTTACTATTTATGATGAAGTTGTGGAAAAACTTTGCAGAAAAAAAACTCTTCCCGGCAAGTTTTATGCCTATGTTGTCCTGCAAAATAAGTTTCTCATTGAACAAGACATACTTTGATTTTTTAAGTAAATATTTGAGTTTGTTTCATCAAGTGACAAATATATAGAAAATTAAGAGGATTAAATATGTGTCTAATTACGTGCACATAAGATATTTGTCTGCTCTCTTTCTTGTTAAGTGTGCTTTTTGTATAGTGAAGAAATGTTAAGTGTAGTATTGTTCAGATCAATCATCTTCTTTTTTTTTTTCTGTAACCTTGAAAATATTTAAAAAAATACAAGTAAAATTATATTATTCATAAATAATAATGAATAGTAAACTGAGGTGAGCTAGCTTGGTCAGACCGAAGCTCAAGCTTGATTGAGCATTGGCCTAACCAACCTTTGTGGAGTTTAGTTGGCCTGAATAAAGGAAGTGAGAGAAAAGAAGGAGAGAAAGGGGAGGATAGCTCAGTTGGATTGTGGTCTAACCGAGCAAAAAAGTTTGGTTGGGCTATGGCCCAATAGAGCTTCAACATGTCTTTTTTTTTTTTTTGTATTATCAATTTCTTATGCAACTCAATGAACTTGTGCTAAAATTTTAAAGTTTTTTTTATATAGAAAACGCTAAAAGGTGTGGTATTATTACTATAGATAAACATTATTCATACACTCACAAGTTATTGTGATCTCACTGTTTATTTTTATTAATTTATTTTGGTCTTTAAAGTTTCATTTTCAGAAATTTAATCCTAATTGAAAGCCAATTGCTTTTGATTTTTTAAGTAAAGATGAAATTGAAAGAAGATGTACCGAAATGAAAAGGACTCCACAAATGGATGGCATTCCAGATTTTGGTGGAAAATACACTTAAGCCCTCCATCTTTAAAAACAATACAATTTATACAATTTAAGTTCCTTTAAATTTTGAAAACTTAATTTTGGTATAAAAATCTATTTTATTTTTTCTTTTTTAGTCCCTGACTTGAGAAAGAAATGAGAGGTTGTTGGATTCTACTGATATGTGTTTAATTTTTAAAGAAATAATTCTAATTCAGCTATATTTTTTTATGTTTTATATATTTGAAATTTATTCTTAAAAAATAATTATGTTTGGGTATTATTTCTAATAAGTGCAGTCTTGCGAGATTTTTTTTTCTTTTGATTTTATTCAATTAATTTTATGTGAATTTATCTCTACTATTATCATTTGATTAAATAAATAAATAAATAAAATCATTAAATACGATCGGGTAAATGGTTTATGTTGCAAGATCAAACATCTTGATCTATATTCGTCTCTCAACTTTTCAAATTCATATTTAATTATTATTAATGACTTTTTTATTCATTAATATAAACGATTCTCGATTTATTTAATTAGATATATGAATAATATTTTTAATTTATATTTAATATTTTTTTCATGTAAAAAATCATGCCGAGAAACCAGTTCATTTTTTTTATGTTTTTAAATCATTTTGATGTCCTGATATCAAAAATTATTTTTTTAAAAAAATTATTTTGATACATTTCTGAATAAAAATCACTTTGAAAAACAACCGCAACCGCACTCCAAAAAAGACTCTAGGTGGTTAGACAAGCTTAGAGGGCGTTTGGTAGCGAGGTTACGTCTGCGTTTTTAACAAAACACAGATGCAACCCGTTTGGTAAAGAAAAAAAGCAATTTACTATTCATGGGATCCACGACATTTCAGCGTCCAAAACGCAGTAGAAAAAAAAGCAGACGAATGCTGCTTCTTGCGCCCTTCATGCTAATTAATTAGCATGAACAGTGTAGCATGGCTACATTGTTCCGGTCGGACCGGTTCCGGTTCAAAGCTCAAAAATGCATTGAACCAGGTCCGACTCAGTAAAATAAAAAATAAAAATTATTTTTTATTTTTTAATTGTGTTTTATTCAAAAAAAACTAGTGTTTAACATTATTCAATGACACTGCATAAATTAGACAGATCGCTTGATGATGTAACATTTATAGAATTTGATCGCAATTCCAATTTTATTCCTGGTTATATTTTACCTGATGTTGTTGCGTGCTTAAGAAACAAAAAAAACAGTAGTCCTTGTCGTATGTATTTCTTACGTGATGGAATTGTAAATAGTTTAATGGAACAATAAAAAATATTTTATATAAAGTATTATTTATTTCATGATGTAATAACAATAGTTAAATCTACAATATTTAAATTAAAAACCATCAATATTAATATATATTTTTTAAAATTATTTTATAACCTCAATTTCAAAAGCATTATTAGCCAAACACATTAAACTACTTTTTTTTCAACCTCAATTTCAACCACAGTGTTAACCAAACATATATTTTTTCAAACCAACCTCAACTAAAAGTATTTTTTATAAAATAATTTTTTTCAAACCACAACCATAACAGCAATCGCAATACTAAACACACCCTTAAGTGGGCAGACAAGCCTGCAGAAGGCCGGCCGTAAACTATGGACTCCATTTCCTTTTACAGCCAAAATGAACTGAACAGAATAGAGAATTCCCAAAACAGATTTAAGAAGCATTGAAGTTTCAACTACCAGTTTCTGAAGGTGTAATGACAATCATGACGGCAAAAAATAGTAAAATTCAAGTCCCCATCCATGATATCAATAGTTTTCTATGATTTCCCTGCTGCCAGAGGAGATCATTTCGCACCCCACTGCCCATACAACAAAACATATACGTATTAATGTCTTGAGTCAACTCATTTATACACTCGAGAAATCAGAACTGCACCATCGTTTATACATGCACAGGCTCGGATGACAGCAATGATCAGCAGGGAAGATAACTTCGGATTTGAACTCACTCGGCCCTGAAGCTGTCACGAATTCGGCTATAGGCCTTAAAAGCCCAATATAAAACCTAGACCAAATAATAGCCCAGTATGAGTGGACTTTTTACCGGATAATTATTTTTTTATTTTTAACATTAGTATATTAAAATTATTAAAAAATATTAAAAAAATATCAATTTAATATTTTTTCAAGAAAAATAAATTCAAAAGCATAAAATATCACACTCTCAAACACTTGCTAAGTTAAAACCCATGTATCTTTTACCTCTAATTAAATGAAATTTGAGTCCTTTCATGTATTTATATTACTAATTAAACAAGGAATTTGTGATGGTAAATTAGATATTGTATCTCAAATTGCTAGTAATTAATAATGGAAAGGTTGATTTCATCAATTTTAATTAGAGGGTTTTATTTGAGTGGATATATATGCAAAATAAAGGGACCAACATGATTATTAGATAAAAGTTTACGATCATGGATCCATAGTTATTCCAATTAATTTACTCGTAAAAATTCAGTAGCTTAATTGGCAATTT
>Ga0307517_10009027_pt1 | contig 14213 bp, 12 predicted proteins | sample 23_EM_MG_FD_194515 | JGI IMG/M metagenome (GOLD analysis project Ga0307517, IMG submission 194515) | Populus trichocarpa ectomycorrhiza microbial communities from riparian zone in the Pacific Northwest, United States - 23_EM | ecosystem: Host-associated > Plants > Roots > Unclassified | place... | reverse complement strand
TTGGCTAATCATTCTATCAGAAATTTGTACGTAAATTCTAGAAATTTCTATAGATTTGTCCCGAACTAGCTTTTTAAAAGCCAAAAAAGCGTCAAAAGCGAATAAGTAAATTGTGAACTTGCTGATGTGGTATCGCATGTCTGCCAAGCCACAATATCACTGAGACAAAACTGTCCATCAGGCACACGACGATGGACCAGCGTCGTCCATTAAGGTTATTAGACTTCACTCATCGAACCAGTTAACATACACATCCCTCTCCCTGCGACGCAGACGACGGCTCGCCCACCAAGGCTCCTTTCCGAGTTCTTCAATGTCCATGGTATTACCATTAGGTCGGCTTCTCCCTTCAACGCTGCGCTCCATGCCAAATCGGTGGCGCTCAACAACTCCCACACAGCACGGTACACGGCAATGAGCACATTCTCAACCGTAACTACCTCGTTATCCAGCCGTCATGGCGAAGACAACTACCAGCCTTTTCAAATTAGGAATGGCAATCTTTATGGACCGTACTCAGATTCATCGCTGGCTGTTGCCTCCAATCCCGCACCCTGACGTACGGCTTGCTGGTGACCAGGAGGCGCGCAGTGAAAGGAGGTCGTACTAGCGAGCGTCCGTTGATGGTGTGTAAGACAAGAGGGGATATTGGAACGTTGGCTAATACTACCAGGGGGGTGTTTTTGGTGCGCGAGAGTAATAGGGGAGATTCTGCCCGACGGGTTAGGTATGTCAGTCGCTGTTCTGCATGATGTTGTCCCCCATCTGACTGTGTTGGCGGCGATAGGTGGTGCCATTCACAGTCGAGTTGCGAGCCCCTGCCCAACCCATTCAATGACTGGCTGATCTCGGTCGTCCTGTAACATGGTGCTGTAAGTCACCGCCCCATGATCAACTCGTCAACTTCGAGGCAACTCTCCCTGGTTAATCATCGTGAGTTACGCGTTTCGACATGATTCGTTGCTTACCCGTAAATTTCCCAGGATATCCAACGCCAATTTGGATGGGAAGTAGGGAAGTGAACATTTCCATCCACTGTCCTCCGTTCATTTATCCCATCCCCGCCCCACTGCAGTTGCTCATCCCTCATCGGGTCGGTTCATTTCTACCCACCGTCCCTTGTTGTCGAAATTCTCACAAAGCTATACAGTATTGACGATGGCCACCTCCGCCTCCAGGTCATCCATCACGTGGCTCAAAAACTGGCTCACGAATCGTTATCTGGTAACCCCAACGTAATCCACAGCTACTTGAGTTTTACACCGATACTTACATCTCGTAACCCTAGGGCAAATCACGAGAGCAAACTAAGCCTCGTCGATTCTTTTGGCTGTTTCTGTTCTCGCGTGCGAGCCCTGGTTGAGAACGAATCGCCTGGATTTTATCCGACTGCTTCATCTAGTCCATCATTCAGGCACTCAAGTTGAGCTTCATCCACCGTTTCTGCCTCGCCGTTCGTAACCATCCTCCCTGTAACAACGAACATAGAACACCCGTCATTGACGCCGTCTGCTAGCGTGCAATGTGTTCGTCGAATTCTCAAATTAATCTTTTCACTGCAATGGACATGCTTATCTCTGAGCCATCTCTGGAGACGAGTTCGTCACTTGGGTGGGAGATATGGCCTGAAGAAGGTCCCTATGTATCGGTAAGTATACCCTTATCGATCCTATCCATATCGTTCTTTGGCTTACTACACAAGGTAGTGAATTGCTATTGGCCCAGGAGACCCTTGGCGCTCGATTTTTGGTTCCATGTAAGTAATCGATATCAGATATCTCTATCTTTGCTTTTCAATCAGATGTGTGTGGGTGAGCTCAACCTCCGATCTATCCTTTTTTCTATCCATATTTTGGGTACTACATACATTGTTCAGTGACCAAAGATTGAGGAAAACTATCTTCGGCCTTCGCTCCCTATCTACCTCTGAATGATCCAATTATGGGCATTGGAGCTGCTATAGGTGACAGAGGTTTTCCTCATTTTTAGGCCTGGGAAAATGGATGTTCGAGCTCCAGCGCTCAACGCTCAACATGCACCCCCTTTATTTCTCTAGAAGTGATGCCCTTTCTACCTTTCGCGCGACTTTTTTTTTTCCTGGACGAACCCTCTGCTGACCACGCCATCTAATTTTTGTCGAGCCTCTCAGAAAACACGTGATGGGTTTGAACGTTCAATCATCTCTCCGAATCTCTTCTCCGAGATGAGCCGCTATGTCAACCACTCCATCTGGTTGGTACAATACAATCCTATGTGTAGTTGTCCTGTTTTACAGGATATTTCTTGCCTGGATTGATGACATCACTAAAAGATGGGGTGGTTGACTATTGTTTTGGCCCCTTTCGTCGTAACCTGACTTGAGGGTTTCTCAACCTTCTACCATCTTGGTTCAATGCTTTTGCTGTCAAGAAAACATGCGATCGGGGGAATTCATGGCTTCATGTTTTCTCGCACGGTGTCAATTCGAATGCTTGCTACAACTTCTACGTGTACTTTCCGCGGCTTGAATCCTAGCATGACTCCTTGAACTCTTCGGTCACAAACCCCCTTGTCATCGAGTTCTCCTTCGAACGTCCTTTTTCTCATTTTTCCATATCAGAGGATTTCGTTAATTTCGTTAATATAGTTCAATGTGACGAGACATAAGGCCGATCGGGAAGTGTGTATGAGCAATTATCCAAAATTTTCACGTAATTGTACCCCTTCAGCCGAGGTCGATGAGCCTCGAAATTTGAATCCCTGATTCCTGTTACCTGCAGTGGTATTGTTAAGTTTCAGATAGAATATGCGGCAGGTGGCTTCAAAAAAAAAGGTTCGGAAGTTCCTTTACCTTCATTGCTTTTTTTTAGTTACTACGTACGATCAAGCATAACTCTGTGTCGTCAAACTGGGACGAATGTCGAGTGTTAAAAAGGTGTTATGAGCCGTGAGGCTGTGGTGACGATACCCTTTCTTCGGAAAACAAGATTGCAGACCTCCCTTCGTGCTCAAGCCAATGAAGTGGCTTCATCGCAATGAGCTGCCTGCCGGAGGTTAAATGGGACTCTGGGACGCCCATGTTTTACATTCCAGTCTCAGACTGCCCTTGAAAAAATGGAAAATTCAGGAGGACATGTGCTAGAAAGGTGGAACGAAAGGCGAACGAGTGACGGAAAAGAACGAAGAAACATCTGTCCTAGAATCTGTAAGACTCCACCCTTAGTATTTGGATATGTACGCGACCACCCATTCTTTTGATTGGCCGCTGAGTTTACGATTGTCGGGCCTTTCAAGGAGTGACAAGTCCACCAAAGTGTAGATCTTGCTGGACAGATGATACCCAGCCGATTCCCGTAGAATAGAACAACACCAGCAAGCCCTTGAACTTAGTAACATGCTACGTTTATTGAACAGCAACTAACCCACGACGATAACTGGAATTGTAGACTTATCGTTTCATGACCGCGAAGCTCGTCACGAAGTGACACGAGTCTCACAAGTCTTATAAAAAATCAAAGTCTGCCTTCACCCACCATATTGTTGTTTAAAAAAATGTCTCTTTCATTATCAATGGCCTCTCCTTCAACGGGTAAACTATTCACCTCAACCTTTGATGCCTTCCATGTGCAAGGGATAGCCCCCACGACCCCTCTCCCACCTTCTCACCCGTTTCTGGCCCTCTGGAAGGAGCATCTCACGGAACTAACGAGCTCTCAAGCTGGTCCATACGACACCGTCATCGATGCATTTGTATGTCTGGCCGAAGGAAGTCCAACGTGGAGAGAGAAGAAAGGAATGACAGAGAGTAAAATTGCAGCCAAGTTGAGCGGAATGCGAGACCTGCTGTCTCAGCACCCCCCCAATATCGTTGTTGTCAGTGGGGTGGCAGAGGTATATTCTTTTCACCCCCGGCGACCATATCTTTGGCACTTTATTTGCATTTCCGAAGAGTATGTCCAACTGTGGGTTGACGCTGACAAGCGCTCGGACGAGTCGGCACGTTCAGAAAAGTTGGCGCTGACTGCACTCTTGAAGACCTCGATTGATCACGAAATAGGGCACTGGATATTTACTCTGGTCCTGTTTTTTTCTCCGTATCAGAATAAATGCAACTCACCCTCAAACAATAGAAAGTTGGGCACTATTCCGATGCCAAGAGCACTTCGAAGGTGGAGAGTGCTACGGGGTGGGCTAAGGAGGAAGCTGGGAACTTCGTTGAAGTTCATAGCCGTGGTGGCATTCTGACATATTTAAAGGAAGAGAAGAAGGGTAGGCCTTACTCTCTTTTTCTCAACACGTTCATTTCATGGCTGACTTATTTTATAGCCGTCCTACGCAGTGGGTCAAAACCCGCAGACGTTCATATTCTCCCATTATCATATCTGCGGGTTTATGGTAACAACCATTTAATCAGGGGGGCTTCATCACAATTATGGTTTACCCCTTCTGAGAAAAAATGTCTTGGGAAGAACAAGATTGAGTCGGATATTTTCTTTCCAAGTGTGGCTGATGATGAACTCCCCCAACCAAGCGAGCCCTTCGTGAGCTACTATGAACTTAAAAGCCGTGGTGTGTCTGATTATACTCTTCATTGTTCATTAACTGCATTTATATCAATTTTTCATAGGCCATGCAGATGTCGATGAGATACTTGAACGTTGGAAGTTTGAGTCTGATGATTACTCGGAGCCATGATTAGGTTGTCAGCACCAAAGTGGATGTGCTCTCGTCAGAACTGTAGGTTACACTCCCCTGTCCGAAACCTGTTACCGACTCGTTCCCGTTCGACACCTAGTCACATGGCGTTGAGTAGCTGGCTGGAAAGCCAAGAAAACTGGGCGTACGCTAACTGCAGCGATTCGAGTTAGCCCATGATTTTTTAAGTGAAGCGAAATGAAATTCGTGAGGCAGTTCCAAGGAAACTAGTAAAATGTCGAACGGTTGAGCGCCACCGAAGCAGGTACAGACGCACCACATTCATCAAGAGGCCGCTCAACCTCAAGAAGTAAATTTCTAACCAAACGTAGTGGTTAAAACAGCACGTAGTGGAACCCGCCAGCAACGTCCATGACAGCACCGGTCGCCCATTAGCACATTCACAACGCCTCTCTCACATTGTACGGAAGTTCGAAAACATCATAGAGGCCTTTCAAGCTGAGGCTAAACCCCCAAGGAACGGGATTTGCTCGCGAAAATAGGGCAAATATCCACCAGGAGGTGTAGAAACCGAAATAACAGCCAACCACACCTTCGAAAGCACATAACCCATTAATCCCGGCGAGAGATATCCCATTGAACAAGGACAGCTACCCGCACCTGGGGTTATATATACCAATCAGACGGGGTGGTTGACAGAGCATCTCGTTCAGGGAAAAAATAAATCACACGAAAGGCAGGACGGGCATCACTTCTGGAGAAATAAAGGGGGTGAATACTGAACGTTAAACGCTCGAGTTCGAACGTCCATTGTCCCAGGTCTAACATAAACACCTTGAGAACTGCCATATCAAAAGCCGACGGCCGTGGAAATTGGTTGTACAACTGCACATTTACAAGCCCTTGCTTCGGGATAAAAGTAAACGGAGACCTAGTCTACTTGTCCCAATCTCGAACACGAACGACTTTGTTCTTTCTTCGTCACTACACGTCATCAACTGGCATACATCTCAAAGCAGAATCATGATCGCGGCGGATTTAGTACTCCTTCTCGAACTGTATGAATTCAACCGATTTCCTCACCTCATCTCCATGACACGAACTAGAATGAATGAACGAAGGATGTTTAAATAGGGATCATGAACGCAGGTGGGCAGCGAGGACATACACAAATCCTTGAGTGATATGCCCGTGACGAGTGATATGAAACAAAGCCATCTTCTCGATGAGAGGAGAATGAGGGTGTATCCTAAAGCAGGACCATCTGCATATTCCACTCGACACATATGCAAGGTAAGAGCTCAGTTACACTGCGCCACACAATAAGTGGATACCTGGATGTGGCGTTAAGCCCTTCGCGGACTGACGGACTACTCCAACCTAATCTTGTCCATAGGGAAACAGAGTATCAAGGCATTTTTGCCGGGCAGGCACCCAGTCGAATAGAAAACCACCCCCTTCTTTCGAATAGGGAGCTATTACAGTTTAGATGACTATAGCCTAGGCGTACCTGCCCGGGTAACTTTGTTGCATCCGCCATTTCCCCATAAAAGAGGGAGTTAGTTACGCAGCCCAAGTGAAGGAGATGGGGATCACGTAGCTGGGTCGACTCGCCGGGGGTTTCGTTAAACCATCCACCTCTAACAGAGTCACGGATGTCATCCACGTTGACCACGCCGATAATTCCTCTTCCAACCCACGGCATTGAGGGCCAAGTACTGCCAGAATACATATTCATCGCCGTCTTTCTCGACTGTCAAAATTCCCGAACTGTACCATCCTCTTCCAGACAACAGTTCACATCCTCCCGTCAACCAATTCCACACGAGCAGACAAGAAGATCACGGCTCGAAAAATTTGAGATATCAAGAAAAATTCAAACAGGAAAGCACGGCAAACTGGAGAGGTGGAGGTACAGAGATGATGATGAGGGCCAGGTTCACATATTCCTGAGTTCCGCTAAAGCGGATGTCCACGGAGACTGATGGGGCTGTACAGCGCCGTGCCCCGCTTCTAGATGAAAGGCAATAGACTTGATCCTCGTCCCATATTGAAAATTGTATAGGTGAGAAAAGAGGGGGGCATTATATCTACCGTCCCTCGCAAATGAACGATCGGACCAATGCATTAAGTCGAAGGGAGTGGGGAAAATAACAGCAGAGCGGTGAAAAAAAAAAAGAGAAGACTGACCACATCCAGGAGTTATAAACCCGGTACAAGGCCCGTGCGCAATCCTAACTCTCTTCTTTCTTCTTCATCGACCTACGTCATAAATGTCGCCCACCAAGTTCGCAGAACCCGCCGCGGATTTAGCATTCCTTTTCGGAATGTAATGGGTCCCACGAATCCAACAGATTTCTCCATTTTGTTGTGACGAGCCTGAGTGGATTCGCAGGTGCATCCCCTGAAACAAACGAGCAGAGAGGTCCGGAGTAAATTCTATTGCCATATTCATCAACAGTCAGGTTTCGAGGTGCTATTGAGCGAAAGCGTGACAGGGTTTGGCTTACGAGGTTTCATCAGAGCCCAACACATCACAATACCGAAAACATCAACGAAAAGCTACGGAACATGACTACGGATTCACTGCACCTAGAATACGAATGAGCGACGCAGATTTATGAAGCCCGGTAGAACAAGCATGCCAAGAACTCACAGCTACTCACGAAATCAAAATCAACAAACCACAGCAACCAGGGTCCAGGGACACAATGCAGTTCATGTATATACCTTCGTCTGGAAAACAAGTAAAGGTTCAGCGCCTTGAAAAGTATTCATGCGGATCCGAACCAATCTGCCTGAATACATCGAGAAGGCGAACTCAAGCGGCCGCCAATATTGCCTTAATGCCCACGGATTGTAGAGCAATAAGTCCTTCAAAATGGTGTTGGCTTTGCTTATGACCGGTTCACTACCTGCCATACAGTAAGTGGATACCATATGTGACAGTGAAAGACACGCCTTTAATAATAAGCAGACCACTCCAACGTTATCTCACTCAGGGGGGAAATATGGCAGTTCGAAGCGAATCAACAGGCAGGCACCCAGTCGAATAGAAATAGAAAATAGCTCCAATAATGAGCTATTACAGTATCGACTAGATTTACTAGCCGGGTAACCGTGTCGCTCCGCAATTTCCCCAACAAAAATGGGTATACGAAAAAAAAAAAAAAAAAAAAAAAGACAAAAACGCTACTCTTCAGAAAACCCATAGGACTCAAGGCCTTCGAGAAAGCGCACATCACTCAACGAACACCCTCCGCCAAGTTCCGACGACAAATCAACATCAACTTCGCGCCGTGTCTGCGTGTCAAAGTTCCATCGCCTCATCCCAAGAATCTGCGATTACGTGACCCTGCTGGCGAACCAAGGTCTGCAGAAAGAAAACGGTAGAGGAGGGGTAGATTTTTGCAGGAACGGTAATTCGAAGCAAGAGAAAATGGAGCACAAAAGATGAGCATCTTGTGCAAAGAGAGCTGAGCCACACATGTGATTGGGAGTTAGACGGATAGGTGGTGAAGTTCAAATCGAACAAAAATAAAACCGGGCGCTCCTACATCCATCTGAGAAACACGGTAGGCAGAATATCAAGGGAAAAAGAAAAGATAACAAGTTGAATGGAGGGAAAATAGCGATGGTAAGGACCAGGGTTGAACGCCGATATCCAAAGAAGCTGGTGGAAACGGGGACTGGTCGCCCAATGGCACAGGACCGTCTTGCTTCGAGATAAAAGGAAACAGTAACCTGGTCCTCGTCCCATCTCGGAATTTGTACAGGTGGAAACAGAAACAAGGTATAAATCGTCTGTACCTCGCGAATGAACGGCCCAACTACTGTGGCCGTTCAAGCCCTGAAAATAAGCATCTAGAATATGAGCGCTACGGATACGGATCAATACATAGGTAGCGCGGGAGATCAACCCTCACATTTGCTAATAAGGGATCCAGCGTTGCCAAACCGGCGGACACAAGGCGGTTCATGTCGATGGAGGTCTATAAGAATAAGAAAATCATCAGCGGGAACGGTGAACGCAAAGCTATGACAATTATGGTAAGTGGATACCCGTATATGTTGAAGAGCCACGCGCGCATTTAGTGACCGTTTCCCCAACAATGAGGGCTATTAGTCGCGCGGCCCAGGTGGAGGGAATGAGCAGCCCAGGAGATGTGGTCTCGACAGGACATCCCGCCTACCTCCGCCTTTAACAGAGTCACGAACATCATTCACATCGACCCCTTCCAACCCGAAGCACTGAGGCGGCCAAGTGATGCCAGAATATTTACCCAATGCCGCCTTTCTCGAGTATCGGAACTCTCGAACCGTGCCATCCACCATATCGCTCATCCTCCCATGTTAACCCATCCCACAGAAGCAGTCAAGGAGACCCCGGAATTTACGAGGAAACGTTCTCGTTATCCGAATCTCGAGCCACCTCTAGAGCGTGATACGGCCCCCATATCTATGGCTGGGTGACAAAACTAGGAAGCGCAGACAAGCCACACAGCCCGAAACCTTCGAAAAAAATATCCACCCAACCAACGAACGATAGCAGCGCCATCCAACCACGTCCACCAGTGACAAATTGATATCAGCTCCTTTCCACGTCTGTGTCTAAGCACCATCACCTCGTTCCAACATTTTACCAGGACTGTTTTTTACCCCGACCCCACCGTCCTGATAAACCCATGAGTTCAGGAGGTAAATAGTAGCCGAGGGAAGTTTTTCCAAGTACAACGGGTTCAAGGCAAGAGATAGTGAAGCACAGACGACGAGCAGCATTTGAACAGAAAGTTGAGGAAACGTACAGTTGGTGATGAGACAGGCAGCTGATAAGTCATGTGGAAGTGTTGTGGCACGTTGCTCTTGACCGTTCTTGCGCGTATGCATGTACTTGGGTTCGTCGTGAGATCAGGACATCATATCGATGGAACGCGATCTGCAGAAGAGACTCGGCTGAATACAAAAATTGTGAGTGAGAGAAATGGCAGAATGGAGGATGAACTGAATTCCGAAGTGCAACCGGGAAAAGAGTCGTTTGCGATGCTACGATATCGGACGAACAAGTGAGGCCATTGACAAAGGATTTGAAATCGTACCTGTGAAAATATATTCGTCGGCAGAATATGAAGAAAATGGATCCTTGATCGTCAATGTCAGTGCGGCCTTTCAGTTGATCCCGTCGATCTTGTTGGTTTTGAACTATAGAGTGAAGGAGAAGGAGTGGTTTGTCCATCGATCAGATCAAGAAAGTATGTAATGATTTCTCACGGTTTCTTTTCTTTCACCATCATCACCACGACATCGCCTTCATCGACGACCGGGACAATGCATCCTGTATACATGTCCCCATATCCTATACAATGACCGCTCGATTCTATTTGGGTGCAAAGTTTTTCTCTCCACAACATCCATCGATAACATAGACTGCTCACTGGCACCTGCCTAGGTGCGACGTTCATCATTTTTTCCTCTTGAAATCTGAGATGAAACTTGGTTGTAGAGCGGAAACGACCCCAAGAGCCGCAGCGTCAATCAACCTCGTTTATCGATACTCTTCTCATGGTCAGAATCCATACATCCCTCTCCTTCAGGCATGGGCGAAGGCGCAAGGGTCCTCCCCCAATGCTTCGGTTTCTTTCCGTAAACACCAATTGTCTGTCTCACAATGGGGTTTTTCAAAGAGTTTCGGTACGCTCGTCTTCATATATTTGATGGGCAACTCCTTACGGCATTCGTTAGATAACACAAACCCTCTCAACGGCCATGGTGCTTACCGTTAGGTTAGCTTCTCCCTTCAAACCCCCCGCTCCATGCCAAATTCACCATACCGCTTAACAACGCAGTCCTACACAGCACAGTAGACAACGAGCACATCCCCGACCGTAACAGTTAAACCCCTCACTATTCAATATTCAACGGTCACGGGGAATACAATTTCCGCACTAGGAACGACAATCGACATGGACCATACCGTACTCGGATTCATCGCTGCCTATTTCCTCGGTCCCGCAGCCCGGCGTGCGGCTTGGTGCCGAGCGGGAGTGATCGGTGGCAGGGTGTAGGGTGGGTTAGGTACGTCAGTTGCTGTTCCGTATGATGTTGTCTGCCATCTACCTGTTGATAGATAGTGCCTTTCACAGTCGAGTTACGACCCAACACATCAAACGATGGGCTGATAATACTCATCTTTCGACATTGTGGTGTACGTCAACCCGTCAACTTCCAGACAACCCTCCCAGATGATTTCTCTTTATATACGTGTTCCAAGATGATTCGTTGCTTCCCCGTAAGTTTCGGAGTATATCCAACGTGAATTTGTCCCTACGTTCGTTCATCTCACCCTGTCACAGCGCACTCGCTCATCCTCTCTTGGTTCGGTTCATTTCTCTCTCACATCCCTTATCGAAATTCTGACAAAGTTGTACAGTAGTGATGGTGGCCCCTCAGTTTCCAGGTCATTCGTCAAGTGGCTCAAAAACTGGCTCATGACTCGTTATCTGGTAACCCTAACATAATCCACAGCTACTTGAATTTTAGACCTATACTTACATCTCGTAACCCTAGGGCAATTCAAAACGAGAGCGAACTAAGCCTCGTAACATGTAAATGTAAATTTGACTGTCGTCTGTACTCATATACCATACCCTTGGCCATTGAAACGGAATGAGAAATCGGGAAAGGCAGCGAATCCCCCACTATCGTCTATGAAGCGAAAAAAAAACAGGATCATCGTATAGAATACAGCCCGTATCTGGAACAAACATCTCATCCCCCATTGAGAACGCACAGCTTTCAATCAGCAAAGCGAATTCCAGCCCACAAATGCAGCTTCAACCACTTAGAGAGCCTCCTTCCCCTTCAGAATCATTGGTAGTCGCCTTCTACACCACTGACATCTCGAGTGTCAAGTGTTCAATCACTAGCGCGGCATTCTAAGAAGTCCGCCCACCGGTTTAAGGTATTTTCCTCCAGCGAGCGCAGCCAGGTTGAAACTCAGAAACTCAGCCGAGTACAGCAGTTGGAGAAGAAAGGCACCACAGCAAGGAGAAAGATGAATCTAGATGCGATGCGATGACAAAAGAAAAAAGAAAAAAAGGGCGACCACCGTTGAAATCATACCTGCTCATATCTGACAGAGGCGAAAAGGGCGTCCTCAGCAGCCATGGTGTGGAGTCCAATTGGTGGTCCTACGTATTTCGTCGTTATAAAATCGCCTTTGAACAACAGGAACATCGAGAGCGTGTAGTGTGGAACGTGAGAGAGGCTGAATTCTCCTTTTTTTTCCCTCTCGTTCCCGTGCTGCGAGTCACGTGGTATTTTGTTCTTTTTCCTCGATTCAGAATCCATCTTTCCTTCTGTCCATATCGATGCCACGATTTTATCATGCCCGCTCCATTCCAGACCATCTCTCCACTACTCGACGAAAAGCCGCCAAGTCGCAATCTTATCACCCTTCTTGCCGATATGTGTACCCAGTACATTGCCTAAGGATGTATGTGTCGCACGCTGCGCGGTTTTTCAATGAGCGTGACGAGTCTGGACCCAGTGTTCTGCTGGTATCTTTGGAATGGCCTCTTTCGTTGCAGCGTATCGCTCTCTAACGATGTCATGTCCGTTTCTTGTCCAAATGCTCAACGTTCAACGTTCAACATTCAACGTCGACGATCTCATGGACTTGGAAGGAAACCCTCGTCTCTGGATTACTCATCTCATCGCGTTTAACTACCATGCGCAACCCTATCATCCATTCCATATGGTACGGCGCTAGCTTAAGGAAGAGGTTCCGTCCATAACCATCGAGGTGAGTAACTACTTCTACCGACCCATGACGCTCGATCTCTGACCTTGCATATAGACCCTCGCCGTATGTCTCGACCAACTAAAATTCAGATCAAACAGTCACTCACAGCGCCCCAGTAGTTCGCAAATTCACATTATATTTCCGTTTCCTGACACCTTGGCCTTCCAACCAGACCGGTACGTTTGCATTATACTCGTGCCGCTTAGATCATAACTCATCTCTTCCTCTGCATCTTCCTCGTTCGTGTGGACGAGATTTCTTCATATACCCGCCTTCAGCTCGAAAAGTATTCTTTTTTAGAATTTGGCCCCCATTTCCTAAAAGTCCGAACGCGTCGCGATTCTCGTGTCCAATATTTTCCGGCCTGCCCGATCCCACCACCCACTATTATGCCTTTCCTTTGTCGATCTGTCCATGCATCAAGCCGCCCGACGACACACAGGGCTGTAATTACGCCTCCGAGATTTTATTCGGGTAATCCACAACACGCGAGTAAGTAGACAGCTAGCCGATCCCCGTTTCTATCGGTGGGCTTCGGAAAGGGCGCGATTTTCTTTCCAAGAGGAAGATAGAGTTCCAGCGCCAAGATTCTATCTGGGCAAGAGGAAGATGGGCGAGTGTCCCGCGACCACTGAAATTATCGACTGGGAGCAACTTAAAATCAGCGACCAGGAGTGACGATATGGATGACTGGGTTAGATTCTGGGTGCTTTTCTTGGTCGGAACTCAGCGGTTCAATGCTCGTTCTCTGAGCTTCGGTATAGTGCATTCCATCGCATTTTCCGTTGTCCCTTCAACTTCCGCTTCCTATTCGTACCCCCCCCACATTCCCACCGGAATTCCGAGATACCTATTACCCAAACGACGCTCCTTGACATGGTTGGTGCTCCTATATGAAGTTGAGCATGGTCATTATGCGCGGGCCTTCATTGGAGGCTCGTTCTTCTTCCTGCTCTAGTATATTGGTCGATTGTGCTTCACCTCGACACGGAGTACCCCAACATGTTACCGCGATCTGCTTGATTATCCCCCACTCATCCCTAACATCTGCTAGATCCAGCGTAGAATTCGGTACCAACATTTTTCATCCTGGACCCCTCTCCCTTGATTGACGGCGAGAGTTTGGAGGCTCGGCCGTCGCCACTACCTCCCGCTCATCAACATCAAGATTCGTCCTCCACTATCCTGTGTATCAGCGTCCTTTCCCCATTCGGTATGTTCTTTTCTGATTCTCTGGCTTTTCTCATCTCTCTTTGTAACCCCCATTTTTTCCTCACCTTGTCTCGATCTTCTTAAAAATTCTAATACCACCATTTCTTATCGTATCCATGTAACAGTTACTCAAATCTGTGCGCTAGCAGCTTCGTTTTTGGGTGTTATATCCTAGCTCTAAATGAAATTGCCTAGTCCAGAATCGCATCGGTTAGGAGAACCCATGCTGATAACTTTGAAGTCGGAATCGCGGAATGTGAAGGTTCTCCAGAACGAGGACTGCTTGCGATGCAGTAAGTTTGGGAATTGGAAGTTCCGGGGGGGGATTCCGTCGATCGATTCCGGCGGCAATTTCCGTGAGGGAAAAACGTGATGATCGAGCATCGTCCCAACAGTCCCACCAGGCAGCCGCCGGGAGGACATCTGAGTTATGGGAAATCCGAACGTCCGAGTGTCCGGCGGACAGTCCAAATGTCCGAGGTACTAAATATAGCTAGAGGTCGTCACGTCACAGGACGCGTCTGAATCACCAACGCGCCAACAACGCGCTGCGTCCTCCACGGGA
>Ga0307517_10009026_pt1 | contig 14213 bp, 14 predicted proteins | sample 23_EM_MG_FD_194515 | JGI IMG/M metagenome (GOLD analysis project Ga0307517, IMG submission 194515) | Populus trichocarpa ectomycorrhiza microbial communities from riparian zone in the Pacific Northwest, United States - 23_EM | ecosystem: Host-associated > Plants > Roots > Unclassified | place... | reverse complement strand
GTAGTAATCTCTAAACATCGTTCCAATCAGTTAAACATATCTTGAAACGTGCTCTCATTCAGTATTCCGAGTCGTCTTCCAGATGCCTCTGTGAAGCTCATAACTCCGGGAGCTTGGGTTCGGATATCTGGTCATCCTATGAAGCCATATACCTCGCTCTTAATTATTAGGTAAGCTATTCCCGCTAGGGTAATAGTCGCATCACGTCCAGTTTGAGGCTAAGTGCTGAGAAACCACCAGGCACTATGCTAGACTTGAGAGTGTTATGGCTATCACTCGCTTTCAGACTGGAGTGAGCTGGTATTTTTGCTCATTCAAAGCTGATGTTCTGAAAATAGAACTCTGAGTGCCAGTGTGACTTGGGGTCTTTAGGGCAAATTTAAGATTAAGGGTATGATGGCTTTCTCACCAGGCACCACCACTAACCATGTTTTCTTTGCCAAGAAATACTCCTTGCTCACATCCAGGCTAGAAGACAAAGAAGGCTGAAAGGAGAATCAGGGGTAGTGGTGAATCCTGATGTGCGATGGTGTTGAGGTTTAAGTCAGGATGCATGGGAGGCAGGGTTGCTTAGTTGCATGTGTCTGGACAGAACCCAGTGTAGGCAAGGGTCTCCTGACGCACCTGACACAACCAGATGGGGCGCATGGGTACAGGACGCACAGGACGCACAGGATGCAGAGTTTAGGCTAGGAGAGTCAGGACGCAACACTACTGTATCTGATGCAGGCCACCTTTTTGCTGATCAATAGCTCTCCTCCTCAAGATTACAGCAGTCAAGTTTCTTGTTTAGGTCATTTCAATTCTTTGATTTAATCACCCGCACTAGCCCGGATCACGATAATCTGGATGTTTTGATATCTTGTATGAAACTCGATAAGTTCTGAATTTCTTTACACCAAAGCCTTACCTGTTTTTCAGGATCACTCGTTGTGCTGGGCAGATTCTTCGGATTTTAGCCATCTGAGATAGCCGGTGGTGGGTGTATATATATGTTGGCTTGTTAGCGAGTATCTTGGGATACAACTAAGAAGTTGGGATTTCACGTTCTTTGCTGTAAGAGTTTGAAGGGGAAAACATGATCGCCCACCAGCACTTCTTCTGATTGGCAGCTACTGCTCAACTCTTCAACCAATGATCGCCACTTGCCACCCGCCTGTATATTTGGACGGGGTGTATATTTCCCTGTTCCGCGATCGTAAGACGGCCACACCTAAGTTAGCATCAAGCCAAAGTCCACATTTCCGGAAACTTTTGCAATGCGCGAGTATATCGTACGTCATCGCTGTCGGAATGGTGCCCCTGGGCGGTACGGGATCGGCTGCGGGATACGACTGGTGCAGAGCCTCACCACTACCACCACCACCACCACCACAACAAAACAACAAGAAGGCAGGATGGATGAACAATCAAAACACCATTCAGAATCCCTCAGAGCTTCCGCCGACTTCTGGCACGCCCATGCGCAAAAGCTATCCTGGGAAACACAGTACTCGACACCTCTGCGCGTCGACGGGAAAAGGAAGTGGCAGTGGTTCCCCGGTGGGAGAATTTCTACGACGTATAACCTCATCACGAGACATGTGCTCTCAGGACGGGGGAAGAAGAGAGCAATAATTTGGGATTCGCCTGTGACGGGTCAGAAGCGCGTTATTACGTATGCGGAGTTGCAGGAGGAGGTGGAGGTGTTTGCCGAGGTGTTGAGGGGGAGGGGGGTTAAGGAGGGGGATACGGTTCTTGTTTATAGTTTGTTTGCTCCTCTTCTTCTGTGGGAGGTTTGTTTACTGACGCTGATAGTGCCGATGATACCCTCGTGCATGATCGCGCTGCTGGCAATAGCGCATTTGGGAGCTATACATACGGTTGTTTTCGGGGGGTTTTCGCCGGCTGAGTGTGCGAAGAGGATTTCGTCCGCCATGCCGAAGTTGGTGCTTACGGCTAGTTGTGGGATTGAGGGGAGTAGGGTTATTCCTTACTTGCCATTGGTATGATATGATATTTCTCCTTGCTCTCCGAGAAAGAGACTGAAGAATTACAGGTTCGCGAGGCCATCTCCAGGAGCGACTGGAAGCCACAAAACACACTTGTCCTACAACGTGATAAACTCTACACCTCGCTGGATAAGACACTCCGGGAACTAAACTGGAACAGCCTTGTCCGATCACTAGAAACCCGACGCAGCCAATCCCCGCCCAACTTCACCGGCCCTGCCTCGTCCAGCTCGATAACCCGCGTCCCCATCCCGAACAGTGCCAAAACTGTGGAAGTCGGCGCTGCCTTTCACTCTTGCGCACCGCAGTACATAATCTACACATCTGGCACAACCGGCCAGCCAAAGGGCATAACCCGGAACATCGGAGGACACCTGGTCGGACTGCAGTACTCGATAGAGCACTTCTTCGGCCTCCGCGCCGGCGACACCATATTCACTGCCAGTGACTTGGGTTGGGTTGTCGGACACAGCTACATCCTCTACGCGCCGCTGCTAATCGGCGCCACGACCATCCTGTTTGAGGGGAAGCCCGTGGGGACCCCGGATGCGAGTACCTTCTGGCGGGTGGTTTCCGAATGGAAAGTCAACGTCCTGAGCACTGCGCCGACGGCGCTCCGCGCAATAAAACGCGAGGATCCGACACTGGAGATGGTCAAGAAATTTGACATTTCCTCCCTCCGCGCGATATTCCTGGCCGGGGAGCGGAGTGAGCCCTCGATAGTAACGGACTACCAAAACGCAATCTTCGGCCCATCAATCTCTCCTTTCTGCAAGGGGCTGATAGTGGATAATTGGTGGTCTAGCGAATCCGGCTCTCCGATCACCGGTATCTCCTTGGGTTTCAACGCCCCCCCAGCATCTATCAAGCCCGGCAGCGCGGGAAAACCCATGCCGGGCTGGGATCTGAAAGTTGTGAGCGACGCCGGCGTCCCGCTCCCCGCCGGCCGGAGCGGGAACATCGTCCTGGGGACACCGCTCGCGCCTACGGGCCTGACGGAACTATGGTCCGACCCAGAAGCCGTGCGCTTCCACAGCGCGTACTTTGCAAGATTCGCACGAAAAGGCGAATGGTTCGACACCGGCGACGCCGGATTCCTGGATCAGGATGGGTACGTACACGTCATGTCGCGCACTGACGACGTTATTAATGTCGCCGCGCACCGTTTTTCGACTGGAGCTATTGAGGAGGCTATACTTGCGCATGTGGCGATTGCTGAGGCCTATGTTGTTGGCGCGCCGGATGCGCTGAAGGGGCATGTTCCGTTTGCGGTCATTGTTCTTAAACCTCCTTCCTCTGCTTCTCTTTCAGAGGAGAGGTTGTTGAGGGAGGTCAACAGCCACGTACGCACCGAGATTGGACCGATTGCTGTGCTCGGGGGCGTTGTCGTCGTGGATAGGGTCCCCCGCACGCGCAGTGGGAAGACACTTAGGAGGGTGGTTAGGGCGGTTGTGGAGAATGCTGCCAGGGGTGAATTTGGCAAGGAGGTGGAGGTTCCGGCTACTGTTGAGGATGAGAGTGTGATTGCGGGTTTGCGGGAGAGGGTTGAAGCGTGGTTTTTGGAGAGAGGGGTTAAGGCTAGGTTATAGATGGAGAGGGGACGGTGCGACATCATGAGGCTGCATCCAAAGACGTTTCCCGGCTGTCTAGTGTTTAGACGAGACGCTTTTTATATTGAATTAGAATTGGGATATGATATATACCGGACAGATACCGTGTGACCGGAGCACACCATATTTATCTCCCCCGTCTTTGATAAACTATATCCAAAATTAAAATTTCCAAACAGCGCTCCATAAAACAGCTTTAGGCTCCAAGCAGCCCCCATACTTGATGAGAATCTCCACGGCTCCATCTCCACAAACATATCCACCCTCGCACACTATCTGTGGTACTATTATACTGACGCAGGACCACACCCTAAAAACGCCACTACCCCCAGCCAACTACTAAAACCCGCGCCAACAATCACTACCCATTTGACACTATCACCGCAACCATCCCACCCAAAGAACGATCCTGCCCCCCCTCCCCCCCAGCCCTCCCATTCCTCGCTCTTTGCTCCTATATACCCACCGCGTCCCACAAATGCCGGCCGGGGGTCCTCCACGATTATCTGATCCACCCCGGCCCAGACGAAGAGAGCAAGCGCCTCATCGCGGTCATCCTAGTAGACGATACCCGTATTCTGAAATCGGAGGGGCAGAGCTTTGTAATGGTATCGCTGACAAGTGATGGCCATGATCTGTTTTTCCGGGGTGGGGAGGGGGAGAGCGGGTTGATGTTTTGTTGAAATGGTTTGAATGTCAAGTGTCATAAAGTAATGTAGGAGTGCTGATGGTACAGTGCATGGGAGAGGGAGGGGGTTGTAGGTAGAATCTACGGCATATACAACATGAGTCCGGAGGAGGATGAGGGAATGAATCAGGAAACTAAGAGATGTTGTTGTAGTCCCGTTATCCGGATCTTTCGTAGTCCGAATGCATCGATCGATGTTTGGTTAGAACGCCTCCGTAAACTCCAGATTTCTTCTTCTTCTCTATACCAAACCTGGCTATGCGGACCACCGGCTATGATACCGGACGGATGGGGCTCTTGGATTTTTAGCGGTCCGGGATAGCGGAGGCGCTCGAGAGCTGTTGCGAATTGCCCTTAGGACCTGGGTTTTGGGGCTTGAGCTAGTCTAGGGAATATTGGTATCATAATAATAATATTATCATAGCTTATAAGATTATAGTGTGGGCTTACGGTCTGAAGTGGAGGTATGCGATCGGGTTTAGCTATGGTAGTTTGCGCAATACCTGTTCAGGTTTAGCAAGAAGGGAACTACATACCTGAATGCCGGCAGATTTTGGGGGGATAGAAGTACCACATGGGACTTTTTTGAAGTCTAGTGATGGCTAGAGCAGCGGGGAGAAGAGGGTGAAGCAAGGAAGGAAGGAAGGAAGGAAGGAAGGGAGATTCGGCGTGTATGTCTACGGTAGGTCAAACCTATAATAAAAAAGTATTCCATATCATACTACCGGATCCATCAGGAGTTTGCCCAAACGTCAGCCTCGGTCCACTGCGCATCAGACTTTTTAAGCTTACCGCCAGGTACCATACCATACATTGAACACTCATGATCTAGATTTGGGCGGAAAGTAGAGGGCTTGGGTTTTACTGGCCTGGTGGATAGGGTGACATGACATGACGTGAAGTGATGTCGAGTGAAGGTAGATTTTTGAGTATTTTATATGGTTCCTTCCCCTCCCCCCTCAAATGCTTCTTTCTGCCCTCTCTGTCCTTTTTTTTCAAGCCAGGTACTATTTTTGACAAATATGTACTCCCCTTTATTGTTCCTTTTAGTCCCTTCATGGGGCCTTTGCGCTCTCGATCCCCCGTTGAGGGATTCCAGTGCTAATGGCGGGACAGAACTACTTTACTATATATCTAAACTACATCCTTCTCGTTATTCATAGGGACAATATTTTTCTCAGCCAATAATCTCGACTATTAGCCATCGCCACTTCTCCATCAGAACGAGGGCGCATCAAGACATGGGCAAAGAGAGTACAAGCGAGTGATATGATATGACGCCTTGGAATGTGCCCTGGACAAATACTTGATCATAAAAGGAAGGGTGTATTATACATCATCCTGGAAGGACTTTGTCACCGAGAATCTGCTGGGGTACTGTTGGGGGACCGGGGGGACGATAATGAGCGGGTGAAATACATATTAAGTTAAGCAAGAATTATCCTCTTCGGATGTATCGTACAAATGCCGTGGTTCCAGCGGTCCGGAGGGGGGGGCGTATGATACCTGAAATTCGGTGATTTTCGAATTTGAAGGGCACAGCAATTACTACTATAATTGGAAAGGAGGGAGAATAAGGAAAAAAAGACCAGTTCACTGGAAGGAAGAGGAAGAAGCGATAAGCAGGATGGACTTTTCTAATCATGTTTGTAGCCGTACACTCTGAGAGAAAATGTGGAAACCTAACATTCTTTAGTGATATATGGAAGAGGAGGAGGGCGGAAATGGATTTTTGCTTATTTCTCGGGATATCGTACCCTTATGCGTTGACCACTTTTGTATCATGATAGGCCATCAGAGAAAGAAAGAATTTCTCGACGGGATAGATACCCTTGTGTGCAAGCAACAAAGTAAAAATGCATATATATTTCAGGTCACTGTGGAGTACTAACTGTTAGATATTAGGGTAGCAGTAGGTACGGGTAGCTATCCTCATATGTGTTGGGGTTGAGCAGTAGGGTTAGTAGAACCGGTTGTTGGCTCTTGGCGGTCATGTATCTCTATATATACCTTCAGTCATAGATAGGAAATACACTAAGTCATTCTTCCACCACCACCACGTTCCTACACTAACCTAGGTAGTTTTTTGATTATGAAACTTAAGACATATACCAAAGCCGCGGCGGAGTGGATCTGTCAAGATCTAGTAATCTGCGAAACGTGGAACAACCATAAAATTAGAGTTGGAATTCACGGTACTGAAGGCCAGGTTTCACTATACTTTTACGAGTTTGGGGGTGTAATTTGACAGTGAGCGGTTTCAGGATCCTGGAGAACGGGTGACAGGATATGTTTTGAAAGAATGAATGAATGAAGGAAAGAAGGAAAGAAGGAAAGAGCTAGGTTCAGGAGGTCTCGTATTGGTTAGGGATTCTATCATAGGGTGTTAATATGAGCGATGATCCCTCGGGATGGTGTTGGTAGCTCCCATTCCGCTATGTAAATTCTCTGATTAGTCCAGTGAACATAAGCTCATTTTCTCTTGTACTCGAGTACTGTTTAGGTTTCCTTAATCGTGCGTTTCGCATAAGCCCTTATTGGAAATTTTGATAATGGGTGTTTTCTTTAGATAAGTCCCTGGCCTTAGAATTGGTACCACGCTATTCTCTAGTTGCCATAGGACTACCGTATATTGTAACTCGCTGGCCTGGTCGCATAGCAGCAGTAGAAGCTACCGCACCCGCGCGCGGAAGGATAGTCCACCGCCAGAAAGCAGGGAATGACGATAGCAGGCCAGAATCCTAGGAATGGGGGAAAGGAAGAAGAGAAGGTAGGATGGGAAGAGTTATGCATGGCCTCTCTCCACCCAAGTGAACGCCCAAGACCAGAATGAAAAAATAAGCAAACTCCGAGGTAAACTGCCAATGACAAGCATGAAGGTATTATATTATAGAGAAAGGATAGGTGTGTGTACGGTACAGTACATGATAAATGAGTATAGAATGGAATCGGATGGCATGGGATACCGTGAATAGCAGAGCATGAGAAAGAAAAGAAGAGCTGACGTTAACTTGACTTGACCTATTATAAAGAGATTTAATGACGTTCATGACAGACAGGCGGGTAGTCGGACTTGTGCTATCCTCGAGCTAATATCGTATATGATATCTATCGCGGTGCCAGGTCGGTAGAGCATGGAAACACGAAAAAAGAAACAAAAAAGGGAGAGAAGCAAGATAAGGGACATAAGAAAGAACATCTAGCTGTACTAGTACAGTTCGGTACTGTATCATATCCACAGAATAGGTATCATACGCCGTATGATAGACTAGAAGAAAAATCTACTTCGACACCACGCGGTCCGGTCCGATCTGATCCTCGACTAATCAAGAACAAACGAAAAGATGAAGAATACAACGAGGGGAAAAAGGAATGCGGAAAATGCAGCAAAAAAACTCCCCACCCAAAACAAACTCCTCGCTGGATAAATAAGAAAACAATCGACCCCTTCATCCTTCCTTCCTAATCACCGTCGCCAAACCCTAATTCTTGCCCCCCCTTTCTCCCCTTCCTCCTCCCTCACAACACCCTCGGGGGACGAGCTCTCATCCTCCTCCTCCTCTTCGGCCGGTAGCGCAAGCCGATACCGCCGCACACTACCCCCGTCGTCACCACACTTCTCCTCCCAGAACTCACCCCCGGCACGGCCAAAGCAGCAGGCGGCGGCAGCGACGCGGCGAAAGAGTCCTGCAACTCCCTGACGGCGGCGGTCGAGCGCGGCATATTCAGCTCGGCGGGCAGCGTTGCCTTTCCAGTCTATTGGTGTGTTATATGGTAGTGTTGGCGATATTGGGTGAGTGGAGGCGTGTGATGATGTTGACGAGGAAGAGGAGAAGGAAAAGGAGGGGGTGGTAATGCTAGTAGGGGACGCTGATGAGGTCGGGTGGTGATGGTGATGGTGACGGTGGTGTGGGTTATAATGAAGTTGGCAATGCGGACGTATAGTTGCGCCTGAAGTCGAACTCGAACTCGAACTCGGGACCGTGATGGCCCTGGAATAAGAAAACTGCCCTCTCTTCCGCCCCGGTGTCCCCGCTCCCATCGTGACCGAGGTTTCCTGCTTCCTTGGCGAACTCGAGCTAGCTCCTATTGCTGTCGTAGCGATGCTAACCCCCCACCCCGCTAGCGGTGCCGGGGACGATTCCTCTGCGCTCCACCAACTATTGTGACTATTCGTGCTGGGACTTCGCTGGCGTCTTATCGGCGGTGGTGGGCCTAACCCTTGAGGCTCGGGTGTTGAGCTGTGGTAGGTTGTACTCGAGGTGTATGATAATGGGGTTGTCGTTCTTGTCGTCATGGTGTTCGAATCTCGGGTTTTCCTCCGCTAGACGAACAAATAGACGAACGAAGGCCAGAAGAAGAGGGGGAAGGGTAGATGGGGTGAGCTGCGGGTGGTTATATAATACTATGCGCAGCGGTACCAGTTTCCGAAATGTGGAATTGTTGAGGGTGGAAGAGTGACAGAGACTGGGATTGGGGATTTTGGCCTAGTCCGGTTTGGACGGTTAGCTGTGATGTGTGAACCCGTGGTGTACTGGTACATGCATAGCATAACGTAGGAAAAGGTAATGAATGTATCACAGGCCCGCGTCGGCACGATAAGTCAGTGGGTAATTAGAGTGTGAAGAAAAAAGCGGGCATGGCATAGCATAACATGTGCTATGTAACAAGTATGCAGGAAGAAAAGGGTTGCAGGAGGGAGGGGGAAAGAGGGAAGGAGAAAGCGGGCGGACGGAGCGCTTTCGAATCACCTGGACCTGGAGAGGGAATGACGGAGAGAGAGAGAGAGAGGATTCGGGGAGGGAGAGGGGGGGAGAGGTCAGTTTTGGCTTTTTCCTTCTTTTTCTTTTTTTCGTTTCTTTTCTTTTTCCTTCTTTTTCTGTCCTTTTGAGGGGAGGGGGGGGAATGCGTTCCTGTATGCCTCAGGCAATTAATATTAGTTATCTACTGGCCCTTAGAGGACAAGTACTATTTACAATTCATTCCTTCTTGGCTATCATTGAGTCTCAGACTCGAGCACATGAGGGGGAGGAGCATGATACGGGCAATGTGAACTGGCCTGACCACCAAAGTCACGTTCAATAAGGCACAATAGCTAGGATCGAAGGTTTACCGAGCTTCTCCTCCCCGAGTGCTGGTGAGGCGGTGTTCTTGTATTCCCTCATCCCCTCCTCCCATCTCACCTTCACATCTAGATTTAGTCTACCTAAATTTACTCACTTTCCTAGGGATAGCTGTACCACCTCCATCTGTCAGGGGCAAATAACCCTATTCCTGCTCACCGTACTGTACTCTATTGTATGATACTGTAACAATCAGTTAAGCCTTCGATACTCGTACTCGGGGGTGTCCATAAAAATCGGAAAGATCAAATCCTTGTCATGCAAGGTTGGCGAGCAGAAAGCAACAAAACTTGGAAAACTCCCCTGGGGATCAGCAGTCCAAGAACCCGTAGTATGTTGAAATGAAAAGAGCATGTATGGGGACAGAATCCTATGAAATAAATTTAATAGAATAAATCTATCCAAATGATACCAATGACAGAACCTTTCAATCTTGGAGCAAACAATATCCTCAGCTTTTTTTCTTACTTGCAATCCACACTTTTGCCCCTCAGTTCACTTTATACTGGTCCCCTGTCTCTTGCTAAGTACAAGTATTAATTCAGTTCAACATACCTTGTTTAAGATGCCTAGTTACATGGAGTTACAAGGTTAAGTTTTCTAGAAATTGTGATCGCTCGATCGTTTTGGCCCTGATTCAGCACGGGTAGTTTCCGATTTTTAAGGACACCCCCGAGTACATCACATCACAGTGTCTCATGCATGCATGTGACCCCCACCAGCCTGCGAGGCGGAACTCGCCAAGCCATGCACCAACTCTCTCTCTCTGCCTGGATACAAGCAACGCACATGATGGGTTCAAGCCAGACTGCGGGATAATTGGTTGGGCGCGCACTGACTTTCCAAAACGGGGGGGCATTGCGGGCGAGAGTTTAGGATGCGGAGCCGAGGAGAAGGGAGGAGAAACGAGGAAAGAAAGAGGAATGATACCTGTGGGTTAGTGGGATGGGATCGGTCAGACCGGGAGGGAGCCTGATTCACCGCGGAAGGTAACAGCTACAGTGCGAGTATCATACTGCAGTTTATCCCTCTAGCGGGGATGATCGTGCCTGCGGAGCATAGTCCACACCGTAACTTGGAGCATGATCTCCGCAGTTCGAGTACCCACTCTTACCCTAAACCCCACAACAACATTTCCCTCCCCTTCCCGCACTCAAGCTTCAGCAGCTGCAGCTCGAAACTAGCGAATGCCATCGCGACAACCATGTCATCACCAAATCACATCCTCTCCAACCTCTCATCATGTTGACCAGATGCAGAGGCAGATGGGAGGGGGAAGAGAAGAAAAAAATCCAATCAACCCCAGGAACAACGGCACGTCCCCAGAGTACCCGCGGCAAGTACGGTACATTACAAACTTGTTGGGGGAAAGACTCTGCAGAAAAGTGGGGGGGGAAGGGAAATTCCATAGAATCACGATTCTCCCCTGCGTAGAAATGTGTTGCATTAAATGAAGGGGCAGCAGCCGATTCCCCCCCCAAAACGGCCCAGGTCCGAGGCATTTACGGCGGTCCATTTCACGGCCACGCCCCACCGTTAGGGCAGTATCGCGTAGTGTACGAGTACTCGTACTTTAGATCCTGGTGGTGCAGAGCTTCACTTTGATCATGAGTTGAGTTGGTCGGGTTAATTACTTGTATTATGGGTTCATTCCGCTGTCTGATTGTCTGGTTGTCTGGTTGTCTGGCCCGCTCACCTGCATACTCGAGCAGATAAATGCTCGGTCGGTAAAGCGATGTAACAGTGGGGAGCTGGACAGATGCAGTGGGTTTATCCGATGAGATGATCGACTGGTGGATGGATTGGGGGCTCTGGGGATTAGGGTTCTACCGTACGAAGGTTGGCCTAATTAGAGCGGGACGGGTAAACGTCGAAATTGGAAATTCGATGGAATGAGCGGGGAAGGAAAAAAAAGCTTCCCTTCTTTCTTCCCTTCCTTACTGGCACAATATTGCCTCGCCCATACCGGTATGATACGACGGGCTGGGGGTTTTAATTGGCTAGATAAGCAAAACATGTTTCGCCCACGCCTTCCTTCAACTTTCAGCTCGTCGCTTCGGCGATGGATCTCTTCTGCTCAGAGCGTGTTTGGCGGTATCCCTCCCCCTTCCCCCAAACTGCTCCATACTATTTTTCTAAGTGATTCTTTCCAGAAAACGACATAGCTCTCCTCCGCCCCGTCCTGGATCCCACAAGAACATACCTCACTCGCCCCCTCGTGCAGGGCAAAACCTGCGAAACCTACAGAGGCCTAATCTCCCACGAGGATATCATCGGTAAGCGACCACGGGATATCGTGGCGACGCGAAAGGGTGTGAAATTCCGAATCACCTTTCCGACGCTGGAAGAGTACATCCTTTCCGTGCGGCGTCTGGTGACCCCAGTGTACCCAATTGACGCGGCGACGATCGTATCCTTACTCGACATTCACGTCACCCGAGCCGACCATGAGGACGGCCGCAGCAGTGAGGAGGGACCGGTAGAAGTCCTAGAAGCAGGTACAGGCCTCGGCTCACTAACACTCCACCTCTCCCGAGCGCTGTCGCCCTGCGCAAGCGCCGTGTTGCACACAATGGACGTTTCAGCCAAACACTCCACCCATGCGCAAAAAGTTATATCAGGCTTCCGCCGGGGCATCTACCTCCCCAACATCCGCTTCTACGTCTGCGACCCAAGTACCTGGTGTCGCGAACAGCTCTCCGTCCGCGATGGGAAACCTTTCCTAACCCATGCAGTCCTAGACCTAGCGGGGCCCGAAGAGCACCTACTTGATGTCATGCGCTGCCTGAGGCCAGATGGGGTCGTGGGTGTTTGGTGCCCAAGTGTTAGCCAGATTATGGTTGCCGTGGCCAGTGCTAAGGGGACTGGGTTGTTTTGCGAGAGGGTTTTGGAGTTTCCTGGTGGAACGGGGGTTGGAGCTGGATTGCGTGCATGGGATGTGCGGCCAGCGGTTATTAGAGCGAGGATTAAGAAGGCGGGTGAGGTGCAGCAGAAGGAGGAGGGGGCGGGAGAAGTGCAGCAGGAGGAGGAGGGGGCGGAAGAAGTGCGGCAGGAGGATGGAGCGGAAGTAGTGCAGCAGGAGGAGAAAACGGAGGAAGTACAGCAGGATGAGATGGAGGCGGGAGTTCCCCTCGGAGAGGAATTGACTCCGGCACCACCTGCGCTCATGCCAGAAGCCTTCATCTGTAGGCCCACCGTCGGAGATCGTCTAGTTGGCGGCGGCTTCTTTGCCATATTCCGGAGGAAGTCTGATGATTAGTTAATCAGCACACCTCCACTCTCCCGCTGTATATAAAAGCCTTGTAAATAGACTGTACAATAACCACATATCCCACCAGCGCAGAAGCGAAAGGAAACAGCCTGCAATCCCCTGTATCGACCCTGTCCGGTTGCCCTGTTCACCATTGGCGGCAACTCTAACCAGAATCCAGCCATTGGCTGCACTCCCGAGACGAAGCAGAAGCATCAACCCCACAAAAGAAAGAAAGCAAGTTATTACATAACTAATAGCTTATCACCTACCAACCCGCTGCCCCCCCCCCCTCCAGGGACATTACGAGCGAAAAGAACATTACCACAGCACAGAAAAAGATTCCCGATAAAACAACCTCGGCGCTAGAGAAGATCTTGAACGCTTTATACATCACCAAGGCAAATACTACAAGCAAGGGAATATCATCCATCATACGCTCATATACGGATAAGTAAGTACTAGCATATTGTATCAATCAGAGATTTAAGCGACAATCAACCATTCTCTGTGTTGACAGCATTCCTATTCATGTATGGCCTGCCGGTGTCATTTCAGAGATATGCGGCATTGGTATTGTAGAGTTGTAATCATAGCGGGATAAGTGATTGGTCAGATTGGTTGTCGAGATGATGATTCGCCGGCGACTAACATAACAAACCGTTTATCACATGTTTCCGGGTTTGATATGTTTCTCCAGGGCTGTCGGTAACTTACCACATGACCAGAGAGGGCGGGGTACTGTACAATATAATACAAGTGTCAAGGAGGAGGAAGGGGAGCGGGTCCAATGCTAACTTTTTGTGCAAGCAATGGACTTCTCTTCCTCCCTCCAGAGTGCACGCGACCATCGTCTTTCAATTACCCCCAGGGAATTGGCCATTATCGAACTAGCTTACTGGACTATCCAGAGGTGAATTGAACTAACCGCTCTGCTCAGAGAAACCTGAGGGGCACAAACTTATCATACCGGATTACACGCTCTGTGGTGACTTATGCTACAACCTCCGGCTATGTCTTCCCCAGTCAAACTCCTAATATTTAATATTCTCAAGGCTAGGGAAACGTCGGGGATGAGAGGTGAATAGTGTCAACCACCCGAGTGCCTGTATGGGAATTCACGGACCTCGGAAGGGTTTTTGTGTAATGGCGGATGAGCGGAGCGGGGGGCGTTCGGGTAACGTTGGGAGGGGAGTGGGTGAATGGGTATTTCTCACGGAGTGGGGCTTCTATCGTAACTTTAGAGTAGTACTAGTAATCGGAATGAGGATAGTATAATTGTCGGTGAGGGAGGTGGAGCGAAGTGGGGAATTGTAGGCTCGTCCGTCGTAGGTTAAAAGCACTAAGGTAGCAGTCTAATGCGAGATGATACAATGATTTTAAGCCGACGGTATAATACAGTGCTAGGACAAAAGGGTTCGTCCGCAAGCTCCCTTCCCTCAATTCTCCTACCCCGCTTTTCACCTTCCTATTCGGGAAGGTGTAAGCGGAGTAAAACACCACACACACACCAAATCAACCTCACGATCCTGACCTGCCCCTGAACTTGGA
>Ga0307517_10009025_pt1 | contig 14217 bp, 14 predicted proteins | sample 23_EM_MG_FD_194515 | JGI IMG/M metagenome (GOLD analysis project Ga0307517, IMG submission 194515) | Populus trichocarpa ectomycorrhiza microbial communities from riparian zone in the Pacific Northwest, United States - 23_EM | ecosystem: Host-associated > Plants > Roots > Unclassified | place... | reverse complement strand
GGGGATTTTTGTATGAATTTGAGATTATTTTTTTGGTGGAGTTGTGGATTTTAGTATTTTGTTGCTGTGCACGTGTTTAGGCTTTTCTCTTAAATTAGTTTGAGTGGGTTTTTTTGGTGGACTTAATAATTTAGTCCGCGTGAAGGCTTGGCTCTTCTTTGTTAATTGTTTAGATATCCTGATTTTTTTTGTGTCATTGAACTGCTGAATTGGCTTCTTGTTGTTTCGAAATTACTGGGTTAGCTATTTTCTGTGTTGTCCTTATTTTTTTTGCTGGAAGTGCTAATTGAAAAATTGAAGAGTATATTGCTGCTTGATATTTTCTTTATAACTGCAAAGTATTATTTCTGTGTTCAAGATATGCTAGTTTAGTCTCGTTTGGATTGGTTCCTACCTACTTGGTCAATGCTTAAGATTTATGTATCCATTTCTTCAGGAGTGGCAATCTTGGAATGGTTATGAATAATGTTTCTGGACATGAAAATGCGGAAACTTATTCGGTATTTATCTTTGCTGTTCTACTTTTTTAAAAGAAACGAAGTCAAATTAAGTTTGAAAAGCTCTTCATGAAAATTGGTTTCTTTTTTCTTGGCTATTTCTGATCGTTTGTTGACATTTTCTCATGTCTTGGATTTCAGATTCAAGGAGCTGAGGTAAATCCTATTTTGACAAGTCCAGCTGTTGAGCTAGTTGAAACCATGTACAACGAAGGAACCCCTGGGTTTGTTGCGGATCAGGGCTTGTTTTATCCTGCTGCCACTGAGTATGGTTACTACTGTACAGGTAATTTTTACCAGTCCTGTTTGAATATCTTATTGTGATGCTTTATGATATGATGCCTTATTTGTTCTCTGTATTGATTGAACGGTGTCAGGATTTGAGACACCCGTCGAATGGGAGGACCATCAAAAGATTTTTGGTGCAGATGGTCCTGAAATCCAGTATGCGGTGAGTGAAATCTATCTGTCTCTCTCTTCTACTTTTGTGTTCGCATATGCTTCTGAATTATGTTCTGATATTTAAAATGTCCAATTTATCTTTTACAGGGTGCACAAACTGAATATTTACCTTATGTATATTATCCACCGAGTTATGTGTATGCACAGTCTCCATATAACCCATACAATCCTTACATACCCGGTGCTATGTTAGGAGTTGATGGCCCGTATGCAGGGGAGCAACAATATTACACAGTTCCCCCTTATCAGGACCCTGTATCTTCATCTGGCTACATCCCTGTTGTTGTTCAACCAGAAGCCTTCCAAAATGGTTCAGCAGATCCTTTGTTAGATACTAGCATAGCACGCAATAGTAGACCTGATGGGAAAAGTTACAAGCATGGTATTTCTTCATCATCTGCAGCCTTTGCTTGGAACCCCCCTAGACCTGCTTCAAACCAAACCAATTCTTTGAACAGGATATCTGAATGGCCAAAAGCTAATGTTGGACCTGTTAAGCAATCACATGGAGGTGTTTCTTCTGGCAGTATTCTTACTCAAGCTTCATCACATGTCCTTCAGGTATGATTTCTTGCATAATTAAGATAATATTTTGTGATGTTCCTTGTTCCTTGTAAAGAATGTAAGCTGTTAGAAAGTTGCATGTTCTGTCAAGTTTGCTGTGCTAGGGCATCTCATGTTCGCATAGGCTAGATTGGTTTATAATGTGGATGCATTTTGGTGGTCCCTTTCATCAGTTATTAATTACCTCTTCAACTGACTGTTGATGGATTTTGCTGAGAATTTTTCAAAATGTTTCTACTTTACAGGGTAGAAGTGCTTCTGGCCCGATGCATCCTATTGACAACATTTCAAATAGCAAAGTCCGATCTCATCAGAACCAATTAAAAGTCACTCTACCTGTCAGCAATGACTTTTCTAATTTTGGATCAAGTGCTTATGGCCGAACCTCAGTAGATAAGCTTCGATCTAAGTTTCATGCTGGCAGAACTCTCAGTGCTCTGAATGGAAATGTGGAGCTGTTGGGTGAGCAGAATCGTGGACCAAGGATCAACAATTTGAAAAACCAACCGGCTGTTAAAGCCTACACAACCAAAGTGAGAGATAATAATGAGCTAGGCAACATTGTTATACAGACTGATCAGTACAACAAGGATGATTTCTCAACCGATTATGCAGATGCAAAGTTTTTTGTAATAAAATCGTATAGCGAGGATGATGTGCACAAGAGCATCAAATATAATGTGTGGTCATCTACACCTCATGGAAACAAAAAGCTGCACAGTGCATTTGAATATGCACAGAAACTAGATTTGGGAAGACCTAGAGGCTGCCCTATCTTTCTGTTTTTTTCTGTGAGTTCTATGTTAATGGATACCTCTTTGTTTTTTTAACAATTGTCACTCTTTTCAACTGGAGAATGGAGGGGACCTATATTAATTGTGTGATGTCTTCTGCACCCATTGCTCCCCACTGATGCAATCTTGTCTTCATACAGGTTAATGCTAGTGGTCAATTTTGTGGTGTTGCAGAGATGGTTGGCCCTGTAGACTTCAATAGAGACATGGACTTTTGGCAGCAAGATAAATGGAGTGGGAGTTTTCTTGTCAAGTGGCATATTATTAAAGATATACCAAACTCAAGCTTTAGGCACATCATATTGGAGAATAATGAGAATAAGCCAGTGACTAATAGCAGAGACACTCAAGAGGTATGATGTGTGGGTTTCTTTTTTGTTGTGGCTGGTTTTTCTGCACACCTTAGTAAGTGTTAGTCCCTGTCCAAACTGATACTAAAGCTCCTGCAGTTGGCTGTAGGATACTTTAATTCCTCTATAATCCTTGTTATAGTGGCTTTGAGGGAACCAGCATGAATTTACTATTATATATGATATGAGAATCTCTGCATTATTACTTTGTAAAAGTTTTAACTCACTATCACGCCATCAAAAAAAGAAAGAAACAGAATCTAATTTTTATAGTCTGACTGTTATCTAATTTTTTTCTCCTTCTGGGTAATGATTTTTGTTTTGTTTACTGGGAACCCCTTTCCCCTTGGTTCATGTAAATGCATTTTGCTGGCTATTTCTTCTGATTGGATTTCTATTTCTCGCAGATAATGAATAAGCAAGGTTTAGAGATGCTGAAGATGTTCAAAAATCACCCACTGAAGACTTCTATACTTGATGACTTTGTGTACTATGAGAATCGTCAGAAAATAATGCAGGAAGAAAAGGCCAGGCTTATGTTTAAAAGCTTCCAGTCCCCATTGTTTGTACCAGCATTAAATCCTGCCCGTGAACTAAATGGTCTTGTGCAGCAGTCACTGAACAAAGATGATAGTATGACTGATCTTAACAGCTCGAAGAAAACTGAGGCAAACAAATATGAAAAGATTATGAATCCAAATTATCATAACAGCTGGAAAAAAACCGAGACAAACAAAGATGAGAAGATTACGGATCAGAATGAATTTAACAGCTTGAAGAACGCTGGGACCTCTGCCACTAAGCAACTTTCTTCAGATTCAAATGTTACCATTTCAAGCAGGGATAAAGATTCCGGGCAAGATACAGCGGATGCAGATGATGATAACGGACCTGTGTTAAAGATCGGCTCACTTGATATAAACCCGACAGGGGTGGAATCTAAGTTCTCACCAAATGCTGCTAACAAATCTGCTGATATTGTCACAGTAGGATCAATGCCTGTTAAAGTTAACAGAATTGCTGAATCTTCTGGTAATCTAACAGTGGGTACTATCCCACTTGATCCTAAGTCTCTGAAACTGGACAAAGGTGGTAAACAGGGGTCTCAGTGCTGATGACATTGGAAGGTTTGCCATTGACTGGGTTTTCTTGTTGAGTTTTTTCTATAAAATAGTTTTGGCATAGCGGATCACTGTAAAAACGAGAACAGAATTATAGGGATTTGGGCTACAGAAGTTGGAAAATTCGAATTGGTTTGGTCGACTTTTGCTTTCTTTTGCTTCCTGCCCCCCTTGATTTACTTTATTCGAAGCCATTGTTTGGATCTACTAATTATATGTTTTGGATTAATTTGGGGTGGGAGGCGCTGCTTTAAAAGGAAAAATACCATGCAACCTTAGCTCCTTTCATCAAAGAAACAAAGAATTCTGTCGTGCAATGAACGTTTGATTAAATTTGAAATTTGTTTGTTGTTGCTGTGCCTTCTGCTTGAAATAAGACCTTTTGAATTTGAGGAAATGCCGCAGGTTCTCTCTTTTATGATATGGGCATAAAGTGAGGAAAATGTCAACGGGAACCGATTTTGTAAATTTGTGCTTGAGAATAGAAAGTCCATAAACTAGCAGAGTCAAAGCCCTGGAGTTTAATTATGGAATGGACAGATACAAGGGATGTTAATAGATTGAGATTTAGCGATCTGCTTTGCTTAATCTTTTACAACAAGACACGTTGATAACAATCATCATCAAGTATTCCATTGGTTTAGGTTAATACATCTTCATTCGTGTGGTTTTCTTCTCTTTAAATACTGTTCTGGTTGAACTTCAGGTCCTCAGCTAGCTATTCGCTTCAAACTTCCAAGATAAAGGTATGTCATACTCATTGTAATTTAATCAATAAAAAAGGCTAGCTATTTTCTAATGCTTGGAAAATGCTGCACCATTGCGGGTTGAGAGCTGAAATATTTGCCCCTTTGATATATTTCAGAAAATTGCAGCTCTAACCAGCTTCATTCTGACTTGAGAACACAATTGAAGAGCAAAAACAAAAGAACTTGTACATGTTGATGTATAGTTTCATGATATTTGATTTTATCTGACTTTCATTATTTTCTGAATAAGTATAGGATATATAAAGATTTTTCCTTGGATCTTTATTGGTGAGTATCTTCTCTTGTTATTGGAGATTCTCATGGAGTGTTCTCTAAGCAATCACTAAATCAGTGGCATCTCTTTGGAGAATACCAAAGTTGTTTTTGACTCCATTGAAGAAGGTTTTGAAATCAGAGTGTCCATCCCTGATCTTTTGTGTTATTTGTTTAATTATTTATTAGCTTCTTTGCCAGATTCTCTGGATGGGCTGTTTTATGTATTCCAGGAGGACATTTTTCATGTTTTGTTCATCAATCAGTATTAATTCTCTCTTAATTACAATGGTCATGAAGTAGCTGATGGTTTGTTCCCAAGCTATCTTTTCACCAAGAGCAAACGTATTTTTGTGATTTATGTCATTTTTACAACGAGGTGTTTGCTGGCAGCATCAAACAATCTGAATGGTGCCACCAGCATCGTGTTTTCACCCACGAAAAATAAAATAATTATTCTTGTCGATTTTTTTCACGAGATATCTTATAAATCTTGGAAACTCTTCATGTTTTTTTTTTTTACCCGTAATGATCAATGCATTTTACTACCTTACTCATCTCTAATTATCTATAGATAGAGCTGTTATCTATCTCCGCAAGGTTGTAGCTGTTATCGTGTAGAAGGCTTTGGCTGTTAGTGATTGGATATGCAACAATTGTCTTTCTTTTATCGTTTGGTTCTTTCTGACCAAGGGCGCCTAGTGTCAAACTCATATGGAGCATGTGGTGATTTGAACTTCTGAGATTCCAACTTGGGAGAAAGAAAAACCCTACAAGTCGGCAGCTCAGGGAAGTAGTGGATCAGATCATGAGAGAGAGAGAGAGAGAGATGTAATTAATTTCACAAGTGACGCTGGGAGGTTAGATACACTTGACACTCGTCAAGGCCCGCGGAGGAGCATGCGTTTTAGCCTCTCAGTTACAATGGCCACAGCTACCTACCAATAAAAGAAGGGCCTACTCTTCGGCCTATTGCTTGATTCGGACAAAATGATACAGCCTTCTTGGATGATATGAGTTTGTCTTTTTCACCAGAAAGGCTTTGTCATGATTCAAAACCTTAAAGTATTGAGTGAGGTTTAAGTTTTGTGAGAAACAAAAAAACCAAAGGATGGGACAAAATGTTCACTTCTAATGATTTCTGTTTTGGACAAATGCTCAATCAATACTCCTCGGCTGACCTAATGCAAGAACATTAACACGGAATTGCTGTATTTGCTTTCTTTTACCGACTTGTTCTTCGGCAGTTATATTTGGTTTTTCATGTTCTCCCCCCTTGATTGGACCATGATTGTCATTATGGCTCAAGGGCTCAAATTCTGCAGGGGAGTGCGTTCTTGTAGGCCCGAGTTTGTGGACACAACAACGTTTTAAATACTTTTCCACTGTCTGAAATCGGAATCTAATCTCTTCCTTGGTAAAGTGAATGTCAGGATGAAGGTCCCCGAGAATTTAGAGTGGAGATGAAATGAACCTAACACGTCAAATTTTTATCAAATCATGTCCATTTTCAAATCATATCACCGCTATCAATCATCATGATCCCGCAAAGGATATACATTTTATTATCTTTTACAAGTCATGTTTATGTATATGTGATGCCAGCCATACGGGAGTACAAGCACCAAAATTTCTTCTTTAAACCTCTCCACTTCGAGTAAAATATTTTTTTTATTTTTTTTGTTTAAATAAATGAAAAATGGGAGAAAAACAAGTAGATAATATGAAAAGATTGGCGAGAGGAAAAAAAATTGTCTGAAATAAAATACTACTAAGCTACACTTGATTAACATTGGTTGAGAAATTATTTAATACTCTAGAGATAAGTTAATTTATTTTGATTAATACCAGGTACTAGATTATAATTAACTCGTGAAAAGTGAGGCGTAGCATCTTCCACTTCCACTTTGATTTGGCTTGATTAAAATAGTATTAAAAGATTTACATTCATATCCTTCGGCGTGTGAACATGTTTTTTCCCCCCTTGACTCGCTCTGGGTCAATTTTTGTATATCTAAATTAAATTTTAATCAGAATATTATATAATAATTTGGCGTGTTTAAAGAAACTTCTTGATAGCTATACTGCGAATCCGTATTATTCTTTTTGAAAAAATATTTAGGTGTTGCATAAATTTAAAAAAATTAAGAGAAATTCAATAAATTAGATTATAATTTTGACCAATTAAATAAGTTGGTTTTATTTAAATTATATGGAAAAGAAAGAGAAACAACGATAGCAAATAAAAAAACATATATATAAGAAAACCCGATCAACGAGGACCAAAACAAATAAAAAAATGATATACTATCAATTTGAATTGAAAGATTTAATTAAAAACAATAAAACTTTTATAAAAGAGTTGAAATAAAAAAAATTATAAGAACAAGGATTAAATTGAAAACATCAATACATGATAAAAAAAATTTGAACATGTAAATTTTTTCAACGTGTTTTTTTACATGAAAAATCATAAATGTCAATTGAAAAAATTATGTACATATCTAATTAAATAAATCACAAACCATTGTGTAAACAAATGAAAAAAAATAATTAGTGATAAATAAAAATATAAGTAGAAAAATCAAGAGATCAATATAAATCAAGATATTTAATATCGCAACACGGGTCATTTACCTAGTTATGTTTAATGAATTTGTTTGAGAAAATCAATTTGCAATAGAGATTGACACACACATAAAATTTATTGAAAAAAATAAAAGAAAAAAATATTATACAAAGTTACACATATTAAAAATATTGTAAAAAATAAATATTCAATCTATATAAAACATACAAAACACAATTATTGATAAATCACACTAACCTATGAAAAAATTAAACACTTCCAGTATAATTAAAAAATAATCATTATTCAACAAAGGCGAAAAACCTGAAAAATCATTGAGAATAGATATTAATTAAAATATAATTTAAAAATTATTTTAAAAAACACATAAAAAATCCATTAATATAAAAAAATAAAAAAACAAAGCAACAAGGACAGGCACCACGGGGCCTGATAAGCCAAGCCTAGCTCTTGTTCGCGTTAAGAAAGGCGTGCACACATGCTTTTTTTTAAAGTTTAACGGGGTGGATAACGTATCATATGCCCTAGTTGATTGGAACAAAAAAGACGACGCGTCGTATAAAAATCCTAGAATCCTACAACTGGTGTGGCAAAAAGAAACATGGTTCTTTTTTTTTCTTTACCACAAAACCCATTTTAAAGCTATTTTCGACCCAAAACACCCCTAAAAACCTTGTTAAATAAATTTGTGACTTAGAAAACGCAAAAAACAGCCAAAAACCCGAAATAAAAAATCTTTATGGGGTTAGATCTGTTTTTTAGGTGATTTCAAGGTAAAAAAACACATAATCTTAAACCTCCTTATCATATAGAACATTTCTACACAATAATCGATCGTTTTAGTGGCCAAAATCTTACTCAACTACAACTTTCTTTCTCTAAACTGGAATCCGACGACCACCCGTTTTCCTCCACCTAAAAATAACTAAAAAAAGAAAATAAAGTTTAGCATCGAAATGTATTTTTAAAAAATTATAGGGACTATTTAACCTAATAGTTTTAAAAAATAAGGGACTAAAATGAACGTTTCAAATAAATTACAGTCCTGCCACCTATTTCACCCGCTTCTATCACTTCAGTTCTTTGTTTTTCGATTCAAATATCATCAGAAAATATAATTTAGTTTTAATTTGGGTTCAAAATAACTTAATTGTACAAAAAAAAAAAAAAAGAAGTTAGAAGTTGAAAATAGATTTTTTAAAAATTAGCTATTACAATTCACTGAACTTTGAGACGATAAACATTAAAAATAGCTATTATGTTTCCCCTCCTGCTTTAGTTTTTGTTAATAATAATAATAATAATAATAATAATATTGATATAGATCTAGGATGACAACGTAATAAGCAAAACTAAGTATTATAATTATGAATTAAAACCGCTTGTCAGATGCTAGTGTGTATCCGACATGCATGCACAGAGAGTCAAAGTACAATTCATAAAAGATTATGGTACAGAGTCTTATTCGAGACATCCTATAAAAAAATAATGAAAATACTATTTAAGTTTAATTTTCTAGTTAATTAAACCACACCGCAATCTGTGCTCCAATAACGATACGAATATGCACAAGGATATATTTGTTTATTAATATATGGATAAATTATTCTAATATGCTATCAGCTAAGCTCACAAAAATATACACACCCACACAAGGAAAAGCATAGAAAATGGACACCACCGTAGAGATCAGTGAAGCTACTTGGATGCTTCTTTGTAGCCAGCTTGTCATGGACTGGCACACTCTCTTTCACAGTCACAGAAGCAGACATATAACAATACATGCATACAGACACATGAAAAAGCACCCCTTTATCGGCTCTCTCTCTCACATTGAAAGCCAAGCCAAAAGCTGCTTCTTCTTTTTTTCCCCTGCATTTTCATTTCTTTTGAGTTGGTAAATATTCCACATTGCATCTACACTTTGGATCCCTTTAGTCTACATCAATCGCACTATTTATTTATCTGTAGAAAGTCTCTCCTTTTCGTAGGCTTGTTTATTATATACAAGTTCTATGTTTGTATTTTTGCTGCGTAGCAATGCCCTTTCCACTCCCTTTTGACCCACATCACTACCAGCATCAAATCCACAGTGTTCCCTTTTCAGGTCTTTATATTCAGAGCTTTCCTTCCTGCCTTCTATGTGTCCAAGATTCAACATTGTTTCAAGGTAAATATTTAGTTCTCATAAAATGGTTGTCTTATTTTTACCTAAGTTTTTAGTAAAAGCCTATCATTTTAGATTCACGCATTTGTGGCTTGTTTGGCTACCTGGGCAACACATCTATACTCAGTTTTCATTGATGTAGTGCTGCTTTTGTTTTTTGATTCTTGGTTGTGCTTCAAGTGCACAGATTTGACTGTCTTGTGTCGTAGTGATAGATTTGTTTGATTAAGATGAGCTACCACATTCATATAACAACTTCGCAATGATCAAGTTGATTCCGCTTATTATTTTGTTTTTGGGTAAAAATCCTCAGGTTGTCTATAGGCCTACAAATCAAGCGAACATTATTTGCATCTGAAACACAACCGTAAAGGCAACTTCTTTGTCGAAAGCTTCGTGTTTCGGGCACATAGTTAAAACAAAAGGAGGTGATTTACTGCCTTGGTCATAGAAGAAGTCATGGAAGAGAGCTTCGTGCCATTTCGCGGAATCAAGAATGATCTTCAAGGGAGATTGAAGTGTTACAAGCAGGACTGGACTGGTGGTTTCAAGGCGGGCTTCAGGTATCTATTGGCATGAAGGATCAACTATAATATTCAAATCATACCGTAGGATTGTGCTTTAAACATGGTCCAGTGTGAAAGTTCCTGGCTGTTTCAATTGCTAGTTTTTTCTTTTTGCTGAATTTTGTCTTAAAATAACGGTGCTAGCTCGGATTCTTACTCACATTTGTGTTAGGATTTTGGCTCCGACCACGTATATATTTTTCGCATCAGCAATTCCAGTCATTTCATTTGGAGAGCAGTTGGATAGAGATACAGGTAAACCATTATGCTCCAATTTTATAGCGAACTCTCTTCATACATCTGTCTGGTAGCGTATTTATCATGTTCTTACTTCCTTTTATTGACAGACGGGGTTCTCACAGCTGTTCAGACCTTGGCTTCAACTGCATTATGTGGAATTATTCACTCCATTATTGGGGGTCAGCCTTTGCTGATCCTTGGAGTGGCAGAGCCAACTGTAATTATGTATACATTTATGTTCAAATTTGCTAAAAACATACCTGATCTGGGATCAAAGCTCTTCCTAGCATGGAGTGGATGGTAATGTCTACACTCCTGGCTGCAGATTGAATCATTATTTTCTTCTCCTGAATCAACATTTGAGGCCTTTATTAGTTTTTAGTGTGCCTGCCTTGTGTTAGCACTTAATGGTTACTCTGATGGGCAGGGTGTGTGTATGGACTGCTATCTTGCTCTTTCTGCTGTCTATCTTAGGAGCTTGCTCGATTATTAGTAGATTTACTCGTGTAGCAGGGGAATTGTTTGGCCTTCTGATTGCCATGCTTTTCATGCAGGAAGCTGTAAAAGTAAGGAAACCAATCTTTTTTCATTCTTTGTCCTTCTATTTTATCAGCTGAGCAACAGAATTGACTAAAATTTCTTTAATTCTAACGTGACTAAGAATTTAGTAAAACAATAACATAACTTGCAAAAGATAGAGTTTTTCAATTGTTGATTTATTTCGTTAGTTTCTGTTATTTATACAATGCCTCCTACCTTACAGTTTTGCTGAAGTTTTGATTTATATGTGGGTTTGTTAGGGACTTGTCAATGAGTTTGGTATACCTAGAAGAGAGAATCCAAAGTCAGTTGAGTTTCAACCTTCATGGAGATTTGCGAATGGGATGTTTGCTTTGGTACTATCATTTGGACTTCTGCTAGCTGGATTAAGGAGCAGAAAAGCTAGGTCTTGGCGCTATGGTTCTGGTAAGAACATTGAACTTCGAGTGAAACTTCCAGTCACCCAACTTCATGTCTGTATATCCAACACAAAAATATCAAAATCACCGAGTCACTGAAATTATTACCGTTACTTTTTATAGGATGGCTTCGAGGCTTTATAGCAGATTATGGTGTGCCTTTGATGGTTTTGGTCTGGACTGCTGTTTCTTATATACCATCAGGAAGTGTTCCAAAAGGAATCCCAAGGCGTCTTTTTAGCCCCAATCCATGGTCACCAGGCGCATTTGAGAACTGGACTGTCATGAAGGCATGACTAATCGATAGAATTTGCAGTTTTCCCATCTTCTAGACACAAATGTCGTATTAACATTCTATTTTGTCAACTTAACAGGATATGCTAAAGGTGCCAGTTCTTTATATAATTGGAGCTTTCATTCCAGCAACAATGATTGCAGTCCTGTATTATTTCGACCACAGTGTAGCATCTCAGCTTGCTCAACAGAGAGAATTTAATTTGAGAAAACCACCCTCTTTCCACTATGATCTACTTCTCTTGGGATTTATGGTACCTAAGAGTTCTGCTCTCCTGCACACCACCCCTTTTGATTTACTTCCCTTCTAGATGACAGAAGTATGGAATTGGTAAATATTGAAAATTTTGTGGCAGGTCATCCTGTGTGGTCTTATCGGAATCCCTCCATCAAATGGTGTCATTCCACAATCTCCAATGCATACTAAGAGTTTAGCTACGCTGAAGCACCAAGTATACATCTCCACTATGCAACTAACTGTGTTATTCTGCATTTCCATTCCTCGGCCTCTGACTGATAATTCATGTTTGCCACCAGCATGAGCATCCCTAAAATTCCCAGAGATAAATAATGAAAAAATTGAAAATACTTGATCACATGGACATTCATATGCACCAATCCACTGACAAATGCTTAGTTTTTTCACACTAGTTCTTGTATGTCAAATGCAGATACTTCGTAATCGACTTGTGGCAACAGCACGCAAATGTATGGGTAAGGATGCAAGTCTAGGGCAAGTGTATGACAGCATGCAAGAAGCTTATCAACATATGCAGACCCCATTAATTTACCAAGAACCTTCTGCTCGGGTATATTCACTTGTTTATTGTTTTGTAGATACTCCATACATCAAAAAATTACTGTTGAATCTGTTGATGATCAAATTGTGTCTCCAATTGTAAGTATCATAGTTGTGAATCCGGCAGCCTAGGAATTTAAGATGGCAAATAGCAACCAAAGGTTTAGGAAGTTTTGAGAAACTGAAATCATATTGAGATAATTTATGCATAACCTTTTTGCAGCAAAATAATCGTGGTTCTTAAATGTTTTTCTCTGAAATACGATTGATTAGTATGGACTCACTATTAAAATGCCTACACTCGTTGGCATGTTGCATGGGCAGGGATTAAAGGAGTTGAAAGAGTCAACAATTCAGATGGCAGCAAGCATGGGAAATATTGATGCCCCAGTAGATGAGACAGTATTTGACATTGAGAAGGAGATTGATGATTTATTACCAGTTGAGGTGAAAGAACAGCGGCTCAGTAATCTGCTTCAAGCTATAATGGTAGGAGGATGTGTTGCGGCCATGCCTTTCATTAAGAAGATCCCAACCTCAGTACTATGGGGTTATTTTGCATTTATGGCCATTGAGAGCTTACCGGGTAATCAGTTCTGGGAGCGCATCTTACTGCTGTTCACTGCTCCAAGCCGGAGATACAAGTAGCCACCTGGCACCACTTTCTTCTCCCTTCTTTTTATCTCATCCATCACTCTGATTTTCTTGGCAAATAACCAAACTCTATTCTTTTGCCTCCTCGTTTTTTTACCTTTTCAGATTGCTGGAGGAGTACCATACCAGTTTTGTGGAAAGCGTACCTTTCAAAACAATTGCGATATTCACAATTTTTCAGACTGCTTATTTGCTCGTCTGTTTTGGCATTACGTGGATTCCAATTGCTGGAGTTCTTTTCCCTTTAATGATCATGCTTTTGGTTCCTGTGAGACAATACATTTTGCCCAAGTTTTTCAAAGCAGCGCACCTTCAGGATTTGGATGCAGCAGAATATGAAGAAATTCCCGCTTTATCATTCAGTCTAGCAACTGTAAGCTTTTTATTCTCTCCTTACAAGCAGTTTAAGTCGGTAGCTTTTATCGCCTTCATATCCGATTCATGTTAATATTTGACAAAACAAAGAAAGCAATTATAGTGTTATTACATGAGTAAATGTCGTTTGTGGATCATGTGCATTCAACTATACAGTCCTGTTGTATTTTTAATGTAACTGAAGTTTTTGACAGGCACAACGAGAGGTCAATCAGTTACGCATGGCAACTTATGTTTCTTGCATGTTTGGTTGATTGTTTGATATCAGGAGGCAGAGATGAGCAGGGCAGCTTCATTTGCAGATGATGGAGAAATTTTAGATGGGATCATCACTCGAAGCAGAGGGGAGATAAAACGCATGTGCAGCCCCAGAGTACCAAGTTCTGATGCGACAGCATCAAAGGAATTCAGGAGCATTCAGAGCCCACGGTTTTCCGATAAGGTGTATAGCCCTCGAGTTAGTGAAGTGCGAGGGGATTATAGTCCTCGATTAGGTGGAACTGGAAGAGGACCATTTAGTCCGAGAATCGGAGAATCAAGATTATCAAATTTAGGAAAAAGTGGTTAGAATTAAAAAAAAATAAAAATACAGGCGGGGATTTTGAGGGGGGGATCAGAATTCCATCAATTAAGAAGTCAATTGATGGAACTCAAAATTGTTCTGTTCAAATGAAGTGTTATTCTCTTGACCTCAAAAGGTAATAATCAGCAGCGATCATGTCCACATTTATCCATTAGGATGTTTGCAAGCAATTTGAAATGC
>Ga0307517_10009024_pt1 | contig 14218 bp, 3 predicted proteins | sample 23_EM_MG_FD_194515 | JGI IMG/M metagenome (GOLD analysis project Ga0307517, IMG submission 194515) | Populus trichocarpa ectomycorrhiza microbial communities from riparian zone in the Pacific Northwest, United States - 23_EM | ecosystem: Host-associated > Plants > Roots > Unclassified | place... | reverse complement strand
GTTTTATCGGATGTTTTCAAGAACACTTGTAGAGGAGTGGGGACTATTTTTAGTTATCCAGATCCTCTCATAGTCTTTTCTTTATATTTCATATCTTTCTTAAATTCAGAATAAATAAACATTATTTTATGTACTTTTAGTATGACAACTTAAAAATCATTTCTTTATCCCATTCAATTTAGATCGTTAATGGTAAGATATAGAACATGATTGTTAATGATCAAATCCAATTCTCAGAGTCAAGTGAAGATTATAGAAGGGTAGGAATGAAAAATGCTTTCGAAATGGAGATGGTCCTTACAGTGGAGTCAATGATGTCTTGTGTCCAGGCCACTGGGCTAGTTTGTGTTGATGCTAAAAGTGGTTGATCGACATGGGACCGGGAAGGTTGAATCATGAATGCTTGGTGAGATGGGATAAGCCTCGTGCGGGCTGGGCCAAGAGGCATACTTTTAGGGATGATCAATGATGGATAATGCTGCGAATCTACATTTACTGCAATTTCAACAGGTGAAGTGTAATTTCCTAAGTAAAAGAAATTCAATGCAACTAGAATTTAATTTAGCAACCGGAACAAATCAATTCAATTTTCCGGTGAATTTTCTCCAGCAACAGTATTTTACACATGGTCATCTTTAATCTCTTTACAATTTTCTCATCCTGTTCGCATTTCCCATGCACCACAATTTCCAAAGAAAATCACACCTCTGTACCAACATCAATTCCCACTTGAAAAAAACAACAGGTTTCACTTGCGAGTGGATGTTAAGGATAGAACAGCTTGGCAAATAAGAGTTCGTTCCAGGTGTCTTGAAGGCCTGGCAAACACCAGTGCACACAATCTGCATAGCTGACAGGATTAGCAATTTGCTCAGGAGTCAGGGGATTCCATTGCTTCTTGTGTATTGAGGTGTGCGCATCTTTGCGGTAATTTGAGAGTTGTGTGATGTTAAGAAATGTGATGGGGAATTTTGATTTCCTAAACACATCTCCAATTACTTCCATTATGCTTTTCCTGCAATCCGATCCCCAGTACGTGGCATTGTTTATCAAAGTAGTTTCATTGAAACAGTTAAGACCCGCTTCGCCTCCCCAATCTATGCTCCTGACAAGCACATCATTTGTTAGTTAATCCCCTGTTTAAATAAACTTAGACACCTAAATATTTGCAGCTATCTCCCTTTCTGTTTATGTAATTCTGCTCTGTTTCTTAGATCTTTGGCCCTTTTTGGTTCGTTAATTTGCAACATCCATGTTTTTTTTTGGAAATTACATGATCAAATGGGACACAGTCTACTCACTTGCCATGAGAAGGTGACATGCTAGTGAAAAAGACCCTTGTTTTCTTGCGGTCCATATTCTTTCTCACCCATCTCAACATGCTTTTCATTGCCATACGATAGGCATCCTCAGTTGACAGCTCTATGATATCTTTCGTTTCATCTTCAAAAGAACCGTGCCTGAAAAACATAAGCTGTTATACCTTAATTTTTCAAGCTAACAAAACTCAAAAGCTGTGTGACAAGTTAAGAGTAAGAAGTATTTACAAGACTTTCATCTTGAGGCCAGTCATCCACCATAGGTAAGTATTGAAGACAATAATATCAACGCCTTTCCAATTTTTGCCATGTTTATTGATTGAACCTTTCCTCACAATTCTATCTGATATTCTATGAACGATGGCATTATCCGAGTTTGATTCAAGGAGAAATGGTGCCCAATAGAACTCAATTGTTGCATTGTATTCCTGTACAATCATGAACAAGGTTACTTTTCTGTGTTTACGACACATTTTGATTTTGATTGAAGCACAGTGAAGCCAATTAAAATTATAGGAGAAAATCAATTCTTGTCACCTTGGCAGTGAAGACTGTTAAAGAATCGAACGTTTCCATGGATTTTTGGCCTTCAGGGATGAGTCTGTGAAGAAGACAGACCATGGAGACATATTGACCTCGATTTAAGGAATCGCCAACAAACATCATTCTTTTTCCTCGTAAGGTCTCAAGCATCAACGTGGCATTAAAACTGCATAGTAAACATGCGACAAAAGCACTGTCATTTACGTTGGACCGTTTAGCAATCACTTAATTAATTTGTTCCATTCAAAAAATATTTACTCCAAGTATTGTTAATTAGATTTAGTTTTATAAAATGTAAAGGTCTATTTTAATTTGCTAGCTAGCTTAGCACCTAACTAATTAATTAAAAAACCCCAAAAATAAAAAACAACCAATCCCTTTTTCTTTAAAAGTATTTAAAAGTTGATAAATATTACCTTTTTACAGTTAGGAAAGGACATAATAGCCACGCGAGATATATTCTAGCTCTATGGCATTATCATAACATCTAACTACGACTTAAAATAAGAATGCTGGCATCGGTATGATTTTAATTAAAACTTAATTTGCTCAAACTGTAAAATTACAGTCCAATTTAGCTAATTTGGTAAGTTTAAATTACCTGGGAAGATCACAGCCATAAGGTTGCCATCTCCAGTATTGATAATCCTTATCAGGCCTGCCATGCTCTTGACATGTCAACTGTGGCTGTATGTACGGACACTCCGATTCTTCGTAAAGAGGCCGAGTTGAATCGTCCCACACCCACCTCCCACTAAACAAGTCACAACCATCTGGGGCCTTCCCTATTGAGAAAGGTAGCTTCTCCCACCTCTTCTCTAACCCCAAAACATGACATGAACGGCCATCTCAGTAAACCACACATTTTTACACGAAAACATTTTTTTTCTTTTTAAAAAGAAGAAATTATATATGAATAAAGAGAGTTAAAATTTGATATCCACCGATGGACTCAACTCACCGGTTATGGTTGCTAGCCGGTCCACGTTGGGGTCAAGTTGGCCAAGGAGGCACACGAAGTCCTCGCCATAAAGGATGGCAACAAAGACAATGAAGGCTAATAAAGTGAAGAGGTAAGGAGAGAGACGGGCCTTTCTGATTAGAGATGAAGAAGAAGAGGAAGCAGTGAACGGTTGCTTCATATTTGTTAGTTTGAGATTACGTTTCTTTATGTTCATGGTGTTATATATATAGGAACCACGTAGGTTTGGAGCAATCAAGGAAAGGAAATACTCATGTTGTTTTTGATGTGTCGTGATAACCGTTTTGTTTTTTTTTTTGTTTTTTTTTGTACGGTTCGAATACAAGACGACATAGCTAGCTCTCTCTCTCTCTCTCTCTTCCCTCTTCTTCTTCTTGTTCTTCTTCTTCTTCTTCTTGTTTTTATTAATATATATAATTGATATTCATTAATAAATTAATTTAAGATGAATGGTTGGCTAATTCCCACACATTATTGAATGCGAATATAATTGTCTTGTTCAAATGCATGATTGTAATTAGGTGGATTGATATTCGAGGATGATACAATGTTTTTTGTAACTATATACATATAAATCGAGAGAAAAAAAACACAATGGTTATGATACGTGGAGGAAAAGAAAAAAAAAATACAACTCTGGTTCTTGATCCTTTGCCTTATCTTTCTGGCAATTTTAAAGGAAGTTCAATGACAAAATAAATCGTTTTTATGCTGCCAAATTAATCAGTTTAATCAAATACGTGTAATTATCTACACAACCATTGATTTCTTGGCGTGGAGTTTAGCAAAACCTTATACATTGCTTCAAGTTAATATATATATATAAGGAAAACGAAATTCTAAAAATATAGCATTACGGAACACGTTGTTTGTTGATCTGGCCTACGACCTTACAATTTGCAATTTCACCGAACCCCTGACCAACTAACATGCATGTGATTTGTGTACCTTTTTAGTATTGTATCCACGATGTTTTATTTGACTTGTTTGGATGATTAGAATTAGTTCACTAGAGCAATGATCTTCTTGAAAGGAAAAAAAAAACAATTTGTAGACATAAAAAAGAAGGTTTTTTTCCCCTCCTCGTCCAAAAAAAGAAAAAAGAAAAACAATAATGCAAAATCAGCTCCTGGAAGATTCTGGAAATGTAGACATCCAGCTATCTCCACGCAGATTACAGCAGTATCTGATAAAAACTGAAAATTGTCCGAGATTTTTAATATCTAATTTGCTCACTGTAGCTTTTCATTTTCATCTAATATCCTGGTTTTCATGTCCACATCATCTGAGGCCTAGCGTGTTGCAAAGAGGCACCCGAAATGAGAGTCAAAACTCAAGAGCACAAGAGGAGAGAAGACCAAGCCCTCCTGGCAAGGGGCGATGATAATTTCTGAGTTGGCCCTTGTGGGCATTGCATGATTGATAGAGGAAGCAATGATAATTTCTTAACTTATACGTTAAGATCAAGCAGTGAGAGATGGCTAGCACATAATTGTCTTCACTTGTCATGGTAGACTTGACATTTTAAATACACAAAGGATTCATTCACAACTATAACAATACGATCAAGAGAAGATGAGGCGGAGTTGCAATTCTTTATTCGAGAGGTTTAGGTGAGCATTTGGTGGCATTTCTGCTTCGAGTGGTTGGCCTTTTATTTATTTATCTTGTATAGTACTTTACGTTCCCCTTCACTCTTCAGTCCATATCATACAAGCTACATAATAGCTGCAATTACGCTGACTTTAGGAAGTATATAATGGCGATGGATTAACTAATACTAGGATTAAAAAAATCGTTACCTACTAATGATCCTCACCTCCCTTGTTGTTTATTAGTTGTCTATTCGTTCTTGTTGTGCCGTCGACTTTGAGAATTCGTATAGAATAAGCTTGTGGTTTAATATAAACATGAAGAAATATTCGAATGACGGAATGGAAAAGAAATAATGACATTTTATAGATTATTTATGATTCGTGGCCTGGCTGTAACTTCTTTTTTCGAATGGTGAAGGTGCTCTTGGATTAGTTTCCATGCACCACAAAGTTCCTTTTCAATTATGATTTTAGACGAAACAAGCCTAAAAACAGTAGTGTGGCGGTAACCCGACACTATTAACCATCCATATATATATATATATATATATGCTTTATTTTCTTATTTTCTTGAAGGCAAGTAAATTATCTCAGCTAATATTTACTGATTTTTGGCATAAACTAAGGGTTATTTGGGATTGTGATTGCAGTTCAAAGTATTTTTTGCTTAGAAATACATTAAAATGATGTTTTTTTATTTTTTAAAAATTATTTTTGATATTAGTATATCAAAACGATTCAAAAATATTTAAAATTATTAATTTTAAATAAAAAATATTAATTTTTTTAAAAATACAGGTTGGCTTGCCTTTTTAATTGGGGCTAAATAACACTAGTCACAGAAGACAGCTCTTCTTGACTCAGACAGCTCTTCTACTATCTAATAGTCTTTATCCAGTGTTTATACTACTAGGATCTAGCGATCGAACAACACATGGTAACCACGGGCCTAATAAAATCTCCATCGTTTACACATCGAATTAAAGTTGGGTTAGACCTTAGAGCCATGATTCAAAATGATATCACATAAACCCTCGAGTCTTCCATACTACTCGAGTACACCATATTTTCATCAATCCATGGCTCTCCGTTTTTTTGCACTTCTATCTGGTACAATTTTAATACCTTTTGCAAGATTCCTTATGTTCACCAAAGAATGATGCCATTCACCATTTTTTTGTCTTTGCTGAATTGGCGACACACAAATTGAATAGCTTAAAATACAAGCCGCTGTGGAGGAAAGCAGGAAACCTTCCGAAATCATAGTTGGGTATTAGTTAGTTCAGATGCAAATGGAAGTAATCATGCCAAGTAGAATATCCAAGAACGTCACTTCAAATGCGAACATTCAGATTATAACATGAGTCAGAAGCAGCTGAAGGCTTCTCATATGTCTTTATCATCTCGATTTTTTTTTTCTCAACAATTCCATGGCATCACTAGATTTTCTCATGCACAACTATCGGCTATCTGTGGTTTCCAATCCTTTATGCATTTCCTTTCTGCCTCTTTTTACCCTTTACAGGGCCAAATATGGAAGAAATGAAACTTTATATTCCATCGCTTAATAAAACATTAAATAAAGTGCTTCTAATAGCTATAAAATAGGCCAGTTTCCAAAGTAAACAGGTTAATTCTCTGACTATATCAACCTCTTTTTGCCTCGTCAAAACACTTTGATAACTTGCTGTAGATTGTTTCAGACATCCCACTATCTTTAGGCAAAACTAACCAACCTTGCAGGTTCCATCTGGCAGATCACCTCGCAGGTTCCATCTGCTCCTGTCCCATGTTTCAATTACACACTCTGTAACACTCATATCAAGTTCTTATACAACATTATCTATACACCTGTTCTATCTTTCACAAACTTCCTTTTATTCAAAACCCAAGTTCGGAAGAAAACAAGTTTTAGAACTCACTTAAATTACCTGCTGCCTGGAAAGGATTCATCATGTTTTTGAGAGAGAAAAATTGAAAAAATAAATACCATTGCAAATTTTGCTTCGGCAGGAGTGATCTAAGATTGGAGTGGGAATGAATGTGCGCTTGGAGTAGGCAGAGTTTGAGGTGTAGCATTTTGGAGCATCTCATAATGGTTGAGAGGTTACTTATCAGGGCTATGAAAAAATTAGAATGCTTTGAAGAAAAAAAGGGAATTGCAGGATAGACCTAATTGAATTCGAGATACAGTGATAGACATTTGACTGCTATGAATGAGAGAATAATGAAATGAAGGAACAGGTACATGAGGGCACTAAAGGTGTTAGTGGAATGTGGGGGTGCAATACAAAATGCATAATCTAATATCATAAAGGAAAGGAAAGAAACTTCAACACATCACATAAAAGAAAATGAATGATAATACTTGATATTGTCATGTCAAAGAGATTACAATCTATTGAATATCATCAATGAAAAAAAAAAAGAGGAAATATGAAACCTGGATATTGTGGTGTAATCGTGAACAGGATGGTTGTGCAAAAGGATTTTCAAACCCTGCTTCAAGCATACACTTCAGACTTGACTACCAGCAGCTTTTCTAAAATGGAACCATCAGCATGGTCGGATTTACTTGCATGAGGTTCATTCAGAAATTGGAGCCTCATCACCAAAAAATCGCAAATCAAGTCCCAGATCTTCAAAAGTTGACAGGAGAATAGGAGCTTCGATAACCTTCAGTAGGTCCTCTAAATCTCCGTACCAAAGATGCAAAAAAACTCTGCAAGTGAGAAGCAAAAAAATATAATATTGTTATATTGTTTTCAGATGTCTGTATTCAACATTTCTATAATTGGTAAATTAGCTAGCAGTTAGATCTTTCTGAGCAGCAATTATATACTGTGAACTATGTAAGCATCTATCATACGCTCACTTCAAAGTAGACCACCACCACACCAGACTTCAACTTCAGGAACTTTACAGCAGATTTTTTTGTTCTTTTCCAGTGAAACATTGGTGAACCTTAGAAACCATCTCTTAAGACAACCAAAATGTGTCAAAATCCCATAAATCATCTAACCACTTCTATTCATAGTTGGGTTAGTAGGTATCCCATGGGATCCATTCTAAAAAGAAATACCCCATGGAACCAAACATAAGACTTGGACAATTGAGAGAACTCTTTCTTTAGAGATATTTTCCACTCTAATTGTGCAAGAAAACTAGTTGAAACTAGGCATGAATTCTGTTCCTCCTCGGGCAAATTCTTTATGGAGAAAAATCAGCTAAAACATTTGCAAGATAGGTACATGATAGTAAGGTCAGCGGATAGTACGGTCAGCGGATAGTAAGGCCACAGCACTAACAAAGGAAACACAGCACATAAAAGGAATACCTGTGTTCTGTGAGGTAGCCTGGTCCAGAAATCCAAGTTTGGAATCATCTGATGAAAGAAGGAAAACAAAATCAGTTAAATTCACAGCTGCTTGTGTGACTGATTGGTTGCAGGAGGTTCATGTCATGAATGATGTCTTTCCTACAACAATGAACATGCTTTGCTATTTGCTTCTCATGCATTCGTTAGCTGTTTGGTGCTGAAAGAGAGGAAAAGAAATTTGGACACCAAATAAAATTGAGACAATCCATCACCCCAAATCAAGCATGACAACCCTACTGCTACAAGAAAGAAATTTCTGCAGTCACACAAGAAACCCTAGAAAAGCAGAAGCATTTAGGAAATTGTACTAATACCCCCAGAATTACATCCTAATAGACTAAGATAGAATTGCATCATAAGGTAGAGACCAATTAACATAATCATAGCCAAAAAGAGGACAAAAGAAAAGGATAATCAAGGGAGAATGAGATAGAACTTTTGATGTCTGAATCCAGAAAGGTTTGATTTTACTTCTTATGTTAGCTTTACAAGTTCTAGCAGCTCAGATTTATATATAATAACATCTAGATCATGCCACCATCCTTTGGCCTACTGGGGAACAGAAGCCACTATATTGAAAAGCAAAGTCAGGCTTGTTTAAAAAAATGTAGCAGCATTTGGCTAACAATATTGAAATCATATAATGATCATAGCCTAAGAAGATCTCACTAGATCTCGTATTAGCCCGCAATCAGGAACTCTTATCCCACAGCAGAGACAATGTCGATCCCTAAAGTCAGATGATTTAAACCACCGTATAAGTTGTTTTACTGGGATGAAGTTACTAACTGGACAATATTGCTGCCAATAGCCATCTAAACAGTTCAGACAATCAGAATAACAGCTATGAGATGAAACATACATCTAACCCATGAACTCCAATGTAGAAATGTCGATAAACTGCACCCGCCAATAAATAACCTCCAAAAAGACAAAAGACACTGAAATTTATAAAAAAAAAAAAAAAGAATCAGATAAGCATAACAGCTTCTTCAAAACTCAAAGTGTCACCAAATGAATGGCATTCATAATAGGAGGAAAAAAGAAGAAGAAAAGGAAACCCTTACATGATCATCAAGGTACCAAACCAGCCCCATCCTTTTCCATGACCATTGATTGTGGCACAACCAGAAGGGTGCTGTAGCACTGCGGCCTGTCAGAAAGAGAAAATTAGAAGCCTGAAATACTGAAATGCACATTAAAGCATATCCACCAACATTTTCAATGTCCGAAACGTAAAGTTGACTACACAGAAGAAAAATGACAGTGGGCACCTTTGCTAGTAACACAGACTATGATGTGACCAAAAGCTCCATATCCAGTAGATAAGCAAACAAGCAAAAGAAGTAATTTATAAGAGCCAGCAGATGGATTCTCTATAGATCTCACTTGTATGATTTACAGGATTCAGAGAAATAATGAAATAAGTACCACCATAAAGAGTAACACTTTAAGGCTACATAATTCTGGGCCTAGTCTGTATGCATAATAAGCATGTCATTCACAGCACATATCAGTTGCGTCTAACAATTCCCAGAGAACATTGTGTCACTAACTAATCATAAACCACAACCACTTTAAGTTATAAATGATTTATTCAGTAACTCACATAATCACAGGTCCCTAGTTTCTCCAGTGAGTGTGGCCCCTGTGAAACAGAATTATAAATGAAATCAAAGGGTGTAGATCAGGTATTAACAGCTCCAGTAAAATTAATGTAGTAGAATAAGAAAGTTTGGAGGGAAAGATTCAAGGAAAACTCCCTCACATGAACTCTATTTGAATCACAGATGACAGAGACAGAGAGTGAACAATTATGCTTTGATCCACTGCTTGTCATCTTAACAATCACACCCTTGTGGGGATTTTGATTATCTGCAACATTGATGTGTACAGGACAAAGCATTAGCAATAATTTAAAAAGGTAGAGGTGAAATTAGGGGAAGGACTCTCATAAACCACAGGATCATAAAGGGCTAGCACACCCACGCTGCCATAACCAACCCATATTGGAGACCCACGCATAAAGAATTAAATAGATATATCATTTGTATTATGTATAGAAAAAGGAAAAGATAATTATCTTACCAATAATGTTAGTGCTAGTGCTAGTGACTTTTCCAATAGTGGTGCATACATCATAACCTGCAAACATGTCAGGATCTAATCATAACCTGGGTCTAGTTTAACATGTTTCAAGAATGGTTGTCTCTAAGACTAAAATAATAGAGCTAGGGAGACATTTCCTCGTCATTCTGATTTATTACATGGCAATATAATATTCAGACAGCTCAATTGAAATGGCAAAGAAACATTTTGGATAATGATGGCAATATTACCTCTGTGATTGAAATTTATAATTAATTTTGAGGCTGTGACATGTCTAAATGAGTGGTGAAAACTAGTTCAACAAGATTATTACTACTCGGTTGAAAAAGATACAATGCTCTGCCAACATTAATGATGATGCACATGTCGTGTACATATAGCTATCTCATATTGTAACTTGTGAGAAATGATTTAGTTAAGGACATGATGCTCATTTAGGTCAAGTGGAAACAATACTATTTGTCTTCGTAGCATAGGGATGCAAATTCTTCACTTTCCGAATTGAATTAACACCTTTTAGACCTGGTGCATTTGAATGTATAATATTAATTTACACTGACTAATTACAAATAAGATGGCACTAAAAAGCCTTATCAGTTAATCTGACAAATGACACATTAGATAAGGATCTGCACTATTTACGAAACCATGTTTTTTAAAAAACTGAGTTAATCATGCTTAATGCTTATTTTCAAAACAGACTCAGATATTGGGGAAACCTGATATTTAAAAAGAAAAACTTTAAAGTACATCAGTACGGTTTAGGTATAAATGCAAGTATGGTGCAACTAAAATATCAAACATGTATAAACTCTTTAACATTGTTTACCTTCAATATTCCTTGCCATGAGAGCACTGCATTCCATGCCACAACGCGATGCCCCCCCGCAGTCCTGCAGTAACCAAAAGACAGTCAAATAAAAAAACCTTTTGTAACTCTGATGGTAAATAGAATATCTGCTTCTTGGCTAACAGGGTACGTAATTGAGCATATTAGCAGGCATCCTAAAAATAAAAGATTGAAAGAGATCACATGGAATCTGATGGTTCTCCACCCAATTCTTCATTGATGAAAAATGCCAGCAAACTTCTGCTGCAGCGGATGAACAAATGCCACCTGACTGTAATGATATGTTTCAACAATCCACTGGAACATCTCTATATGGTCTACCTAGAGAGCATATCACATGTTCTCTAAACCAATCTTGTAGACAATGATTTTATCCTTAAAGGTAGATAGACAAGATAACCATGCAGTGACAACTTCAATTCCATATGACGACAATATGCCAAACTAAATGAAGATGAATCAGATGCATACAATGGGAATGTTTGACTTGTGCTGGTTCTGAGTCCATCTCGTGCCAATGCCTTAACAATATTCCTTTGACGACTCATCATCGAGAACTTCCAGCTCCCAAATATATATATATAAAAAAAAAACTATAAATAATATTGACGAGAGGAATTTACCAGGCATTCAACACATCTAGGGGGTTCATGATTAAAAATCATTCCATCACAGAGCTGCTCCATGAAACCAAGAAGAAAAAATCAATGGAAAATCAACTGGAATAATTCAGCTATAATTTCATGTAGAGGGATCATTACTGGAAAAAAAATAGAAAATTAATAGCAAATCTTCCTGTTCAAGTTCAACACCTCTAACCATAGCATTGGTTTCAATTTTTCATCGGATCGAGTATATTGTTGAATTTCAATCTACAAGATTTTGACTCCATACAAAATACCAGCTTTCAAACAGTGGAAATAATTCAGAATCAAGATTGCTATTGCAAGAAAAGGTTCATAAAAGAACCTTAATGAATATGCAGCGTTTGCGGCATGGAACCATATTGCTGGGTTTTCTAATTAGGTAATAAATTGTTGAACTTGAATCAGCAAGATCTTGTTTCCGAATTTAAAAGGTATCAACTTTATAATTTGCAAGTCAGATTCATAAATAACAATCCTGGAATGTGATTATTCTTTACATGATATTGTGGAAGTTCTAATGTGGAGTTAGCTAAGTGCGTGTTTGTTTTTGAGGTTGCACCGCATCTGATAAACAGGTAAGCATACTGCTTACACAAATAACAAAGATCACTTAGAAAACGAGTAAATAAAGTGTAACCTGATGGAGCCAACCTGAAACCAGAGCACAGTCTCGTTCACTGCTGCCTTATAAAACCTATATCAGTCACACCAACCAAAAAAGAATAGAAGTTATAGATCTCCATCAGAATCCATCCCTATTTGATAAAATCAGGATTCCCTGAATCTTGCAATACATGTGACATGGTCCAGCAATGATTCTATGCTGGATTTGATATGGAAAAATCATACATACACATGTATACGAATCGATTTTTAATGTTTGCTATGTTCATTTCTGATAAACCCTTCACATAAATTAAATATAAATCAAACATTCCAAGTTTATTATTCTCATTCTTGGCCTTAAACAACAGCTCAATTTAACTAAGTCTCCCTTCCACGCTCATAAAAAATTCATTGGCCCCACTTTGCTCTCTCCTTATTCTCTCCATGGATAAAATCACTTCTTGTACCAGCAAATTCAAAGTCTACATGAATACATGATGAAATCATATCACATGGCTGTCTTTCAATTTATCATCACATAAGTGGCACCTTCACTTCCTTATGGCTGCAACTTTACTTTTTATCCAATCATTTGTCGTGTTTCCACGTTTCCTACATACATCTCCACAGTATTGTCTCCTACTAGCCTAGTTCTACTCAATTAAAAATCCTACTAATGCTCGACTCTTGCCACTTTCCATTACTACATCATCAAAATTTTAAACCAAGGGAATAGAAGTGATAATGTAAAGAAAACAAGATCATTATTTCACCTAATTTACATTATTATTATGCCGAGCTATTTTAACGCAAAATTAAGCAATACAACAGTATCTAATTGAACAGTGAGCCGGGAATGCCATCAAAGTGAAGCAAGCACAATAAGGTGAAAACAGAAGCAATAAGAGAAAATTCAATGAAGATAGGAAAAACCCAGATCAAGAAAGAGAGAGAGCAAATGAATACCCATCTTCGCTGAGGACACCGTGAGGGAAATTCGGGAGCGGAGAAACCAAGTTGAAGCTATAAACCTTGTCTCTAACAACGAAACTAAGCTCGCAGACTGCAGAGACTGGGTCGAGAGACCCAACTCGGTGTAGAATGGCAATGATTAGAAAGTAGTATCTCAAAGAATTGAAGAAACTTATGGTTATTTTCATTTCTCTCTTCTTTTCCTGCTTTGCTTTTTAATGCTGTTGAGGTACGGCAGGGAAGAGCAGCGAGAAATTGCCAAAAAAGAGAGCGATAGAAGCGCGCAAGGATCCTTCCCCGTTTCCTGAGTCGCAGTCGATCCTGGCTAGCAGAGAAATTGCCAAAGTCTGTCTGTCTGTCGTCGTTGTTGTCAATTAATTCATGGAAATGGGTCAAAGCCCAGGTTGGAAACAGAGGGCAACGTGAGCCCAAATTTAAAGTAATCCAGACCTCAAAAAGGCCAGGAATTCTAGCCCAGTCCTTATATTTTTATGTCCCAGAGCTGAAACTTATCTCGTGTTTATGATAAGTTAAAACTCGCGATTCAGCTCAGATATGCTTTTATCTCGAATTGATTTCAGCTCACCTCGAGCTCGGGTAATTATTCTTTTGGAAAACTAACTGTAACGACTGGTCGTTAAATTTCCTCCTTTCATTTCAAGAAGAGGTCATCAGAATAATATCTTCTCTGAATTCATTTATTTGGATAGAATAACCTCCTTAAAATCTAATTGGAAAAGGAAGTATAATTTTAATACGTGGAATCATGTTCAGGAATATCTTATATACATGTAAAGTGAAGCACCCCTACTAGTCAAGGGCCTTGAATACATTAATTTTGAAATTAATGGTTTTGGTTTTTTCAATAAAAAAATACTGATAATTTTAATTATTTATTGATTGGATGAGATGAAATCTTAAACAGTTAAATCAAAACTAACAATCCAGAAATTCCTTGTATACTGTATTGTCACTAACCTTAAAGAATTACAGTGCTACTGGTTTCGATAATCAGATTCCATCCGGTCCCCTGTTTTTCTTTATTCTTCTTGTTTTTTTTTCAACTTTGGGGTATTTGAAAATATGGTGGTTTTTTTTTTTTGGTTAAAGTATTTTTTACTCAAAAATATATCAAAATAATATTATTTCTTTAGAATTTAGTTTTGACATCATCATATAAAAACGATAAAAAAAATACTAAAAAAAATAATTTGAA
>Ga0307517_10009023_pt1 | contig 14218 bp, 15 predicted proteins | sample 23_EM_MG_FD_194515 | JGI IMG/M metagenome (GOLD analysis project Ga0307517, IMG submission 194515) | Populus trichocarpa ectomycorrhiza microbial communities from riparian zone in the Pacific Northwest, United States - 23_EM | ecosystem: Host-associated > Plants > Roots > Unclassified | place... | reverse complement strand
AAAGGGTTCAATTCTTTTTCTTTACCTTTACCGGACGTTAGAAGCGGATGCATCGGGGAGGAGGGGCCAGATAAAGAGGGCGGATGTTCGAATGCAAAGGAAGTAGACGGAGGAGATGGGTGTAGAGCAGGCATTTCAACCCTGGCATTTTTACGTCTAGGATTTACGGATTTATTGGTACCAAAGCTTCGTATTTAGAATAAAAACCTACCTCGCCTTTGATAACCTTTTCAAATTGTTGATGCGTTCCCTACGATCCAAAGCCTCTTGAAGTTCCTTGGTCAACGGAATATTCTGTTTAATAAGACCGCGAGCTTCCGTGACCAATTCAGAAAGCTTTTTCCTAGATAAAATTGAAAATTAGCGTAAAAGGAGAGGTCAAGGACGTACGTGGACTTTATCATACGCTCATTACTACTGGTGAGTGTTCCTTCCGATTTTTTTCTCTTCTGTCTCTTCGTTTCGGGCAAATCGGACCCACTCGGAGGATCGCGTCGTTCAACAGAGGAGGATTGAGGTTGTAAACCCGTCGTATCACGACGAGTGTGGTCTGGGATTTGAAGTGATTCCACACTTTCGAAACTCGTCATAGCACGACGAGTGTGGTCCGAAATTTGATGCGGTATCTCACGTTCTAAACTCGTCATAGCACGACGAGTATGGTCAATGTAAGTGAGGTGGACTGGCGCAGTGGTTGTGGTCCAATTTAGAGAGGATGTCACACATGAGCGCGGATGTCACACATGTGCCATTCGGCATTATCCGTCATTCGCCATATATATGTGTCATTCGCTTCGTCATTCGTGCCATTCGCCAACGTACGCGCAATTCGCATCTCAATTGACAAGAATTTATGTACAATTAAAAAGTTTAGATTATTATGGGCTACACTTTTAAGTGTCGAATCACCGCTTCCCTCGTTTCTACAAGATCTACGGTGGAACTCCAAAGACGACTATATAGAAGCTCTCGGAGAGCCTGACGGATTTTATGGATGGTAGGATTCCAATTGTAGTTAATTACCGACAAGAAATCCATCCCATTAAAAATCGGCTGATTATTTGGACCAGCATTTGCGGTAAACCTCTGCGAGTTTTTCCCAATATTCTTTTCGATGAGTCGTGCGAATTCCAAGGCATATTCGACGTCGTCTTGTAATGGGTAGGAAAGGTTTGGGAATTTTTGGTTATCGTCTAAAAGGCTCAGTCCCGTTTGATGGCCCAAAGTCGTACGATGTTGTCCAATCGATGATTGAAGCGCAGTGGCTGAGATTTCGGCATCAAGGATGCAAAGGTACCGCCAACAAGCTGCCTGAAGGACACGAGATTGCAGTCGCGTTTTGTGTTGAGAATGTGTATAGTATGCAGGATTGATCACCATACTGCAGAGGGCGAGCAAAGGATTAAGCTCCAGGTCTTTGTTGTATAAGAAAGGGAATAGGGTCATCATTCTTGTCAAGGTGATATAGGCCATGCGATTCAAGTCGACGGAGGGTTGAAGAAATATAGCATCGAAGCGACGCGAAAGTTCCGTTAAATGGAGGGTGGAAAAGTTGTAAAAGTGATTCGAGGCTACAATGGCGTCAGAGGCAGCATATAGTTCGTAAAAGGTGCCTGGAGGAAGTATGCTGTAAATGAATTAGCGAAAGGTTTATTTACATGCCTGTGGTTTAAAATCTTACATGCAATCCGCGCCTGTAAGGTACACAATCGAAAGGGGTGAGGTCATGTAGGTTGCATAGCTGGGCGTTCCAGGAGCGAATTGTATGTTAGCACGATTCCACTTTTGGTACAACACACCGCGACCTTGGAAGTCATTGAAATCGGGTACGGTGTCGAGAATAATCAATAGGATGCTGCCAATCAACACTTTGAAGCAAGTCGCCATACCCTCCGGGGCATGCGTCGTAAATTGGTGATAGCCCCGATGGAATAGTTGAAGAAAGTGACGATAGTGATCAACCTTGACAGGTTTGTCCCTCTCTTCGAGGGTGATAGGTAACAAATTTCCCCAAGATACTCTATAGCCATCATCGAATTCGCTATTGTCGGATTTATTAATTTTACAACAGAAAAGAAATCGAAGACGTACTCCGCAAAGTCGGAGAAATGCCGCGGCCTTGATACGGGCAGCATACGAATTGCACACTTCTTCTTTTCGTTTCTCAACAGAGAGAAGAAATGAACAAGTTGTAGACGTTCGACCTTCTGAGTTAAACAATCTTTTAAACGAGTGGATTATTTCTCAAAACAAAATAAAATGTTTTACTCACCATGAATATCCACGTAAAGAAAAGGTGACATTTGATATGTTAACTTAAGAAATTCCATCCCAAACACACCAAGAGGTTTGAATGGATTTCTGATCACAACGGGCATGGACATCTTCAGCCGGCTGAGCATTGTGTCGACTAGCGGTAATTGATTATCTCGAGGAATATCGTATTGTCCGGTAATAAAGCTTTGGGAGATCTCCTTGAGGTGATTATGAATGTGATCTCCTTTTCTATCGACAACGATTGGTACGAGAATGACGATGTCCGGGTGGAATTTAATAGGTTGGAAGGGGTAACCTTCCGGGAAATCACACATTTCGGATACGACTCTAGGGGCAGAGGGTGTGGGCATTAAATCAAAGAGGCTGGGGTTGGATGAGATGACGCTGTGATATTGTGAACCAACGTCGCTGGGAACGGCAGATGAAGAAGCACGGGCGATTTGAAGATGGTATGTCGCTTCCGTTTCATCCATTGCTGCAGCCATGGCAGGATTAAAGGTGTCGGCAAGGTCATCCGAAATTATAAAATCCGAAGTAGACCTTTCCACGGATGCGTTTGATTCACCAGCGTCAGGCGTGAACGGGCCACCGATTGAGATCGCACTCAACGAGTCAGTGTCTTCTTTGTCGATGACCGTTGGAAGGCGAGACGAGCTAAGGCGAAACAAATAGTTGACGTTTCCATAAAATAAAAAAGCCTGGCTAACCTTCCTTTATGACGGGGCGACCGCGCAGCTACAGATGCATCGCTCCGACTACGACTCCTTCGTTGACGCGATGATGACTTGCGTATCGGAGTTGAGCTAGAAGGCATACCATTTTTAAAAAAACAACTGAGGGTAAAATGAACGCACGTCTCTGTAGGTTGGGATGGCATTGCTGGGAGGGAAATTCTGACCTGAACGACACCTTTGTAGGTGTTTAGGATATGTAAAAGAAGCACAAAAAAATAAATTAAATTGTAGCCTTTAGTTTGACATGCTTCTTGAAATGATATACATCGATTTTAATTAGACACAGAAGCCTACCTACGATTTTTTCGCGTTGCTTTTAAAGGGAGAGGTTGCCGCTTCTTGTACGTAATGTACCGAGTCACAAAATCCTGAGAAACCTGCTCATACCACATATCCAGCAAGCCCTGCTTCTTATTCGAAAATTTCTTCCAATGATTAGCGGGTCGAGTCGTAAAATTGACGAGAATGTCGTTCTCGACTTTCTCAAATGCTGCCTCGTTTATATCGGACCACCTTGAGACGAAACTTTTGTCATTAAAATTGAACGCGTGGTTGGTAGGATACCAGGAATGTTTGTGCCAGTCGTCTTGGAATTTTTGGCGGTTAGTTTCATTAGATTGATAATAGAGGGAAGGCTCACCAACTCCAGCGGTAACAACTAGGAAACAATGTATAAGCGATAGTTAACAATAAAGAAATTACAACTCTTCTTACTCTTCATTGGCTCGTACTGTCCGGAAATGTAGGCATCCATCTGACTGGTCAATTCATCATCATAAAATAGCCGGCCTCCCAGGTCTACTCGTATACCCTTCCAAAGCGCGGCTTCCGTGGGCCCAGTACAGACGTCTTCCATGCGGTGATGGAATTTGGTGTAGTCACGGCGCCATAGCCTCGCCACGACCCCCCCGCTACGTCCAGCGATACGACCGTACGGCGAATCAAGTAATTCTTCTCGTCGCTTTTCGTAATAATAGAAGTCGGCCATCGTATACTTGTGGTCGGCAGGTGCAGTAGGAAGTGTAAATTCACGATGCTCGAGCTGTCTGTGTTGAAATCCTTCTGGAACTGGAGCAAGGGTAAAGAATCGAATACCAAGCCTCAAGAAATTTTCGATCAAGGTCCGCCTATTTTTTGCCCAACCTTGGCGAAGTGCGAGTACCACATCGCTGGCTTGGGGGATACCGATAAACCAGTCTGGGTCTTCCTCTTGGGGAAAATCGAGAATGTAAACGTTTCGACAAATTTTTTCAGAATATTCAAATATGGCAAAGGGAAAGTGTCTGATGCGTACGTCGTTTATCTCCAAAAAAAAGTTCCATCGAGCAAAGATATCGAGAAGGGAGGCGAGCTCTTCATGGCGTTTATTCTGGAGGAGCCAGATTATTTCTCGTACTTGGGTCTCAATTGGATTCGAAAGCTCGCAATTAGAGTGTCCAAGATAAAACCACCATGCTACTGCCTTGCTTTCAGAGCTATTGTTGACGAGAGGAGGTTCGGGGAAGAGAAATCCGAAGCGACGTCGGGCGTTTTCGAGAGGATCATTCTCGCAAAACAAAGGCTGAAGATGAGATTGAACTTCATCCAACCTCATGTTAAGAAGTTTTTTGCGATCGTCTTTAATATCGCGGGCGGCGTTTTGAATGTTGGGATTTGTTACACCCCCTGACCTCAGATTATAGAGGGTAGAGTCTGTAAATTCGAATTCCTCTTCATTACGAGAGAGTGTGATGAAATCGCAAGAGGTATGATACAAATCCCACTCGTTTTTCAGGGGATTGTGGATGCGATGGGTGGGTGGGTACATGGCCCAAATTGAACGAGCTTCAGAAATATCCAGGCGACGACGAAGAAGAAATTCGGAGTGAGATGAGGTAGGTTCCCAGATATAAAAATCGTCGTAACAAACCGTCGGAAGGGCGTTGCTTTTGTTGACCAAAATACCCGTTTCTCGATAATCATTCAGCTCTTCCAACTCCTCGTCATCACCTTCGCATTCGAAATCCAGCTCAATACAAGCTTTAACCGATTTATAATGATCACACCAGCATACTTTGAGCAAACGATCATCATCATCCGGTATTGGGGTCGGATCGTTAATCGGAGATAGAGGAGACTCGAGCTCGTCGTTAGGGTGTGGAGGGTTGATGGTTTCAGATGGAGACATAGGGGTTGGTAAATTGGAGCTAGGTTGAGGGGGAGGGGGAAGGGGTATGGCGAATATCGGCTTCGAACTTTGGACAAACGGAATCTGCAAAAGTTTGTCTTTATATCGCTTGGACCACTCATACTTAACTCGTATACCAACGTCGGCATACAGGAATGGAAGGAAAAAATTGTCCAGGCTTTTTTGATTTATGAGAGGAATGATATCGAATTCATCCGTCGTGTACAAAGGGGTCCCCTCAACGTCGATAAACCTTCTAGAGATGGTTGCAAAGGTTATGTATACAGGAGCACCTGCTACAGCGAAGAGGTGTACATCAAAACCAGATTGCATATCTCCTGGGTTTAGGATACAGCCTGCAAGGGTCATGGCCGTCATGGCCTTCGACTCCGCGAGGTCTTTCATCCAGAGTTCGTCGAGCGACCTAAGGCCAAAGAGTTTTTTATATGACGTGAAATCCTCGTGGGCTGCGAGTTGCATGCATTTCGCAACGGAGAACCTGAGCTCGGCAACAAGGAAAAGGAAGCACTTTTGCGCAAAAAGTACGGAGCTGACGACGTTCTTGATGGAAGGTTTTGGTTCGTAAAATCGTGTCTCCGAAGGAAGAGGGGGACGGGGGGCGGTCAACGGCGTCAGACGAGTGTAGAACGTAGAAATAAGAAGGCCAAGGGCTGACTCAAGGCGCAGCCATGACTGAGAGAGATCGGCATGGAATATGAAGCGTTGAGGGCCTTGAGGAAAGACTTGACCTTCAAAAGTTGACCGGTTTCCTTGAAGACGACCAAAAATAGGGCCTTCAAAAACGTCGTCTTTTGGGATAAAGGCGAGGTAGGGTTGGTATTCGTAATACCATTGAAGTTCGCGTGCGTCTTTTAGACTGAGAAATTCGGGCATACCGCCTGAGGATTTCGTTTTGGGATATTTGAAACTCAAAGCAGGAGAAAATGGATCGTCCTTGGTACAAGGAAGCACGGGAAAAATGACTTGTACTTTATTAATATCGACCTGCCTGAACATCATCGCTGACTGTATTTGAGAATGGTTAGAAAAGACGTTTTATTTTAAATATTAATCGTTCTAACCAGAGGATCATCTTCTTCAATCATAAGGCGCCTATTCAAGTCTTCCAAGACTCTCTCCTGGTGCGGCGTCCTCCTGCAGACGTAGACGGGTGGGATATCATCGTCCAGCAAGAAATCGGATGATTGATAATCGGGTGAACATAGCACAGGATCTTCGCATGCATGGGGACGGTTGGGCAACGTGGAAACTGAACCCACGCCAGGCAATGAGGATGAACCCGCAGAAGCTCTGCGAGTATCGAGAGGACCGGGAAGGGTTGTTTTAGGCGACATCGAAACCGACCGCAGAAGTTGAACCCGCAGATGCACTACGAGTGTCGAGTTGTGAGTGGGAGAGAGTTCAAAGCCGACCGCAGAAATTGAACCCGCAGATGCACTACGAGTGTCGAGTTGTAGAGTGGGAAAGAATTCGAAAATTGTATTTCATCTCATTATGTAAGCAATACCGTTCGTCATTCACCACTGCCATTCACGTCATTCACCACTGCCATTCGCGTCATTCACCACTGCCATTCATCATTCACCATTGCCATTCACGTCATTCACCATTGCCATTCGCGTCATTCACCATTGCCATTCATCATTCACCATGTCGCGTCATTCACCACTGCCATTCGCGTCATTCACCACTGCCATTCGCGTCATTCACCATTGCCATTTCACCATTTCATAAAGAGAATATATTATATTAATTGTTCTTTAATACAATAATCGATTAAGAGTTGGTGATAAATATGTAAACGCTGCCCCTCTTTCTCCCTCGGCCAGACTGAATTCAACACACGTCTGGTTAGCCATATTACATAAGCTTCAGTAGAATCAAATTCTTGTAAGCCTGGAAGAGAAAATTGTGATAGGACTCCCGCCTGAAACAGCATAAATAAAACGCCATTGATAACATCTATATATTTGCATGCTTTTCCAATTGGGTGAGAGTGTTGGGTCCAACTCTAAAGAATCATCAGAATAAGTAGGTTTGAATTAATCAATTAAAAGGACACACCCCAACATGCAATCCACATCCATAACACATCTTATCCGGCTTATTGAAGGTCGTGCGGAATGTATAGAATTCGTCGTTCTTTTTCCCAAGAAAACCACTTCGACAGTCGCGAAAGCCGTGGAATGCATGCTCTGGATCGCTATTCAAGTAACATATAATGCAATTATCTTCAAAGAATTCCACCAGAGTGTATAAAGGAAGGTCGACACTTTTTCTCCATTCTTCATCACGATCTTGGACCATTTTTTCGCTCATGCAAACGGAAAGCCCAACTCTAGAGCGCCCAGATGGACCAGATATTGGACGAATAGGTAATTTTCCAAGAGATTTCATGGATTTGGATTGCTGAGAATAGTTTCCAAGGGCATTAGTCGAGATAGACGGAGTCAGGGAAGGCGCAGTCGTGATAGACGCAGTCGAGATAGACGGAGTCGAGATGGACGGAGTCGAGATAGACGGAGTCAAGAAAGACGGAGTCGAGATAGACGGAGTCAAGAAAGACGGAGTCGAGATAGACGGAGTCAAGAAAGACGGAGTCGAGATAGACGGAGTCAAGAAAGACGGAGTCGAGATAGACGGAGTCAAGAAAGACGGAGTCGTTATCAACTGCTCTGCAGCACTTGTTTGACAAATTGAGAAAATAATCATAATGAACAGCAGCAGTAAACTTACTTGGACCGGGGAGTAGAAAACCAACTGCCTTCAAGAGTTATAGTCGGAGTAGAGGGAGATAAAACTTTCTCAGAGAGACTAAATGGCGTGCTTCATTAATAAGTTAAGATGATAGATAAAATGAGCGACTAGTTACTCACTCGATGCGGGGCGTGGAAAATAAATCATTGTTTGAAGAAGGGGAACTATCGATGAACGGATCACTGGAAACAGGTTACTAAATGCCTGGCGTGTAGAGAAACACATACATATCGGTTCGTAATCGCTTTCGAGAGGGATTCATATCCTCCTGGACACTCCGCTTTAGGGCCATGATCGGCTTTGCTTTCAAGATTTTTCCATCGGCCTTGATTGGGGTAAATCGAGAGGACAAAGAAGTAGTACTCAGTGGCGGCATAGGAACAGATGAAGCAGGGAAAGTAAGTGGTAAGTGAGGAGGAGGATTGAACAGCTGAAAATTACAATTGGCACAAAAACTTGCAAAAGAAACGAGAGAGCAACTAATGGGTGAATTATCAAGGAAGTTGCTGGGAGAAATACGCAAACAACGTTTGCTTTCGAATGACCATTCATATAGGGCCACTTCTCCAAGGTCGTAATCTCCGCAAGTTGGTTTTTTAAAACCTTCACTGCAAAACGTGATAACCCTGCAAGGTAAACCATCGCGCCCTCCTCGTGAGTCTTCTTGATATTGGTCCATCATGGAGTAGCTAATTTCCATGTGGATAACATCGCGAACGTGTTGATAGTGAAAACCACAGCCCAGTTTGAGTGTAGTAGGTAAAATTTTATTCTCGCCAGCACGCCATTTGTCGACCGGTGTGGTGTCAAGGCATTCACGATGATAACACGGAACTCCGAGAGCATTTCCAAGTGACCTTGCGTCGTTGAGTGTCCGGCAGAAAACAAGGCACCGGTCTTGATCCTTGTAAGACTTTGATACCTCCTGCCAGTAGTTGACGATTGCGTTCGTCAATGAGCTAGCCAACGGAACACGTCTGACTTCGTAAATGAATTCTTTACGGTTTGAAGGCATTCGGATAGTTTTCCAGACGGTACTCGTTAGCTCGGGAAGGGTCCCTAGGAGATGCTCGGGCAAAGAACCAGTCGTTGCAAAGACCGGAACCCCCGTAGATGAAATGCGATAGATGAAATTAAAGGCTGGGCGATAGGAAATGTCCGTCCAAAGCTTGTGAATTTCTTCAAATCCGACCCGGTACAGGGTCTTCATGTTTGCCTTTTCATGAAGGAATCTAAAGGATATTTAATAATTTAATAGCGGATGAATTCAAAATACTTACTCAACAAACTTATCTAATAACAAGTCTTCAATTGCAGCAGTAATAATGTGCGCATTACTGTCAAAATCACCAGAAAATTTCCAACGACAAGCATTCAATCCGTATTGTCTGGCACGATTGTGGAAATCCTCATGCAGAGCAGCTAATGGCATGATAACCACGGTGGATTTTCCTTGGGAGTATTTCTTTGCAATAAACATGATGGTCGTCGTCTTTCCAAAGCCAGTACCGAGTATTCCAAGTACGTTATCTTGCCCACGTACAAGATGCTCAACAAATATGGCCTGTTGAGGACAGCTCCACTGCGCAAGAGGATCTCGCATGAAATCTCGAAAGTCAGAAAGGCGGGAAGGGTGAACGTCGATTTCGGACACGGTAGGCAACCATGTCTTGGGATGGGGGGGCCGAGGAAAGTAAATTAAACTACATTCAGCCATGGTTTCGGTAACCGAAGCCCTCATGGTGGCAATAGACTCTTCGTGAAAGGACTTGATTTGGTTAAGAGCCATTTCGAATGGTTGAGATGTCGACCCGACATTGGAGCTTGAAGAAGCTACAGGCGCCGTAGAGTTTAGAAGCGGGTGAGTCTGTCCAATGTTTATTCGCTTGTGCCAGGCAAGACCAACACGAATGCAACCGGAAACCATACGAGAGTCGGCCCCAAGCATGTTTCCTGCGTTTCCACCGTATTTGTAATTTGCAGTGCGCGTTGAATGCATATTAGCGGTGTCGAAATAGTATTGACGGTTAATTTCAGTAACCTCTTCATCGGCAAGAAATTGTAAGATGACGGTGGTTAAGCTACGCCACATTTTGATACCAAAACCTTGGCCTAAATAGATAAGAGTAATCTGGGACATCTTGTCACTCAGATTTTGACTCGTCAAACAGTGGGAAATTCCGGGAAATAAATAAAACGAGTATCGATTGACAACCTCTTGATCGTTTTTGAAAATCTGATTGACGAGGTATTCGATGAAAGGCCGGTATATCGCAAGGTGACGAAGTAAAACAATGGCCCACTCACGAGTAGGAATGTGAGGGACAAAATGGTCAATTAGTCTTTGATGAGACGATTTATCGGTTGTGGCATTCAGAGAGAGTGCGTGATGTACGATGCCCAAGTTACGAGGGGCTCCAGGCATCTCTCGATATAAGTGACGGCCAAATTCTGTTCCTCGCGTCGAAGGACCAGCACTAAAAATCAAACCAGGCGCCATTTCGAGGTCAAGGGCCTGGTATGATTTAATAAGCTCGAGTGCTTCTCTAGGTTTCCAAACCAACTCTTGGCCATTGTGGTACGTGTATCGATTGCAACGAATTGGATCTGAGAGGAACCATTCGCCATATTTAGTTTTATAAACACCAAATCCATTTCGAGGATCTTCAAGAAACGTGTAGCCGGTTGCGTGCGTTTGGACATCATCAACAATTTTTTCAATTTCGAATTCAGGTAAAAATTCAGAAGGGATGGACTCCCCAAAAAAGAGACGTCGACGGAGAACCTCCTTGTAGGATTTCAACTGCTCTTCAACCATATTTTTTATCATACCAAGGTTGATAAGGTGTCCACGATGCGATAGTTCGGTTCCTAGTACATCGGTGAATGCAAAGGAGGAAATATTGGCCTCGTTCTTTCTAATAACCCGAAGAATGCAGGAGGCATTATAAGCGAAAGACATAGGCGTCTCGTAGCGATCTCGAAGAAACATTTCATAGGCTTTCAGTGAACTGAAAAGATAGTTAGAACCTTAATTATTATTTTTTGGATAGAATACATACTCATGAAGAGATATACCTTCTGCATCGCGCCGTTGGAGCATTTTTCGGAAAATACAAGTCCGAATCGCATACATAATAGGTGCAACGGAATTGGATATACCGGAAGAATTCGGAGTAGAACCCCTTTCCGTGACGCAATGGAGGACAAGAAAGCAGATGACGGGAGAAAAGAAATTTGTGAGACCCCGGCTAACCTCGTACTGGCTCTTTTGATGGGCAAAAAGAGCGTAGCAAACATTATGAAATAGAGTGTCGATATGAGTATTGGAAGATTGGTCCTCTAGGGATTGGTACAGCTCTTTCAAGGCTTTGATTTGAGACGGATCGAGATCAGGGTAGCGGTAGCTGCTGGACCATCCCGGGCAGCAGTAAAAACGAAGGGTATTGAAAATCAAGCAATGAAGATGACTCGAGTATGTTACGAGGCTTGAGTCTCTAAGACGACGGAACATAAACTTTTTGTCCCTACAAATTGTGTATTAGTGTTTCACGTAGACATCAGGAGATATAGAAACTTACTCATCGGTGGATCCGATGTCTTTCAGTGCACCAAACACAACATTTTCTTGGATTTTTCTTTGAATGTCTTCAATATATCGCTTTGCAGCTTTCCTAAGAATCTCGCCGTGAATTTCGTGGTCCCGGTGAGGGCGTCGAGCTTCGTAAAGTTCTTCAGGACAAAATCCTCGAATATGATCGAGCCATCCATCGTTATAGAAAAAAGAGGAAAGGTTGGAGCGATTTTCGGGTACAGGAATAGGAAGCTTTGAGTAGTCGCAAGAAGGAGTAATTCCTCTCTGGAACCATCCGATATGATCCAGAGGAACGTCAGACTTGAGCTTTAAATTGGAAATATCAACCTCGATAATTCGACGATGGGTGCCAGGTATCATTTGAGCATAACCTAGGTGGTATGATATCCCATCACACCGTTCAGAGGCCTGGTGGGTTTGAATACCACTAAGTTGATGGAAACCGTGGTGACAAACATCGCAGAACAAGTGGGGTTTAGAAAGAAGGGGGATCCCAAACACAGGTTCAATAGGAACAGAAGAATACGATGGTTCGTTTCCCAGAGAAAATCGTTGTATAAGGAGGTCGACGCCCTCTTTGGGAATATAGAGCTCTGGAGTATGAACGCGAACGTGATCAATGATTTTAGAAGGAGGGAATATAGGAATATGACAGGAAAGACAAATGGCCACGTTCAGAATTTTGTTAACGACAAAGTTCATATTCTGTAGATCGATTCCGTCAGTAGAAACGACGGTGGATGAATCGGGTTCCCGATGGTAGGCTGGTTCAGATATGTCGCAGAGAACGACCCTTTCTTCTACAGGTTGTCCTTGACATTTTTTGTAGTGGATCTAGACAATTTATGAATTAAACTAAGAAAATATTAACAAGATACACTGACTTGAATGCGGTTAGGATCAGAATTGGAATACGTCAAACAGAGGGGGCAAGTAAAATTGCGCGAATCGATGTCGCGTGCAACATTAATCCCACCACCCAAAGCAACGCTTTCTTGGTGATAACGCCGAGCGTGGTACTTTTCCTGGTTAGGTAGGAATACGGCATTACAATCGGCACGAGAGCAAGTTATGTTGCCTGCCGCAGAAAGGGTTCCAGGTTCGACCGTCGACGATGACATGGACTGTGTGTAAACCCGCCGTAGACCGACGAGTGTGGTAAAGGTTAAGAAAGAGAAAAGATACGGAAGGCGTAGTATATATAAACCTCTACGACTTGTGGATCATTGTTCCCAAATGAAAAAAATTGGAAACGATTTGAAAGACAGTGAATGTATTGGAAAAGAATCAGAACGTAAAATCGAAGAAGTCGACAGGTGAACACATGTAAAACCGGAACCTAAGAACCTGAACATAAACGGATGATTCGTTTCCTTTTCAAATTGACATTGATTAACGCTTACGTTCTATAAATCTAGAGATTAACTAAAATCCGTCGAGATCTTCACTCCAGCGATGTAAACTATCAAAAAGAGACGAACGGTTGACTTAATGAGAAAGTAAATGAAATCAAGAACGAGAGAAGACAAGAGAATTGCTTCCATGGACTGACCATATCAATCCCATGACGCTTCTAATTCAATTGGAAGACGTTCAATACTGACATTATCGGTAGGCGGTCCTCTACTTCCTTGAAGAAACAAGGAAGTATGTGTCCCAATATCTTCACACGGGCCTCCCTTGTATTATATATTAATTTTCGGTGTTACTTACTGAGATAGTGTTTCTAGAATAGGACCTTACATTGCTTTCACCAGATCGACTTGGAGAGGGAAACCAAGTTTTCACCGAGACGCCTCGCGACATCTTGGGACAACTCGCGTTTTAAAAATAATTTCACAATATCTAGTAACGAATTAAAACAAGGGTGATCTCCCTGACTAAAAGAGGAGCAGGTCAATCCAACCAATGACATAGAAATCGGCTACAAACATATCCACCAGTCAGACATGAAATGGGCGAATGAATCCAATTAGCATAGGGGGAGCAGAGCTCCCCCTATGCCAACCTACTAACCTAATAATCTAACCTTTGATATACCGCTCCGCTCTAATCTTAACCAGCGAACCTAACGCATACAGACCTAACATAACCGAACATAACCAACTGAGTTAGGGAGAGCTGCGCTCCCCCTAACGTCAGCACACCACACAATGATAGAAAAGGTTAGAAAAGAAAGAGCAGCCCTATGTTCAACCTACGGAAAACAACGAGCATAGGGACATGTTAGAATGGGAGAGAGCAGAGAGAGTAATAAGGGATGACGGGCGGCAAAGGTACAGTGGGACCAAGGCCGAACGTTGAGGAATCGGCGCAGTGGGAGGGACCGTGGACGTCAAGGCAAAGGCATAGTCGCGTCTAGTGAGTGGAATAAACCCGTCGTAGCACGACGAGTCTGGCAGGACCAGAGAGTAGACGTGAAGTGTCGTGTCCAGAGAGTGGGATAAACCCGTCATATCTGGGTAGTAGAACGAAGGCGGAGGAGGGCAATACACTCCTCCTGGGGTCGAAATCGGGGTGAACTTAAGGAGGGGTACACGAAATCGAGGTGAACGCGGACGGAGAAGGGCAGTACCCTCCTCCTGGGGTCGATATCGGGGTGAATGTGGGTGTAGGAGGGGCGTAGGAGTAGGCGGCAAGGGAGGGAGGGAGGGGCAAGGGAGGGAG
>Ga0307517_10009022_pt1 | contig 14219 bp, 21 predicted proteins | sample 23_EM_MG_FD_194515 | JGI IMG/M metagenome (GOLD analysis project Ga0307517, IMG submission 194515) | Populus trichocarpa ectomycorrhiza microbial communities from riparian zone in the Pacific Northwest, United States - 23_EM | ecosystem: Host-associated > Plants > Roots > Unclassified | place... | reverse complement strand
GAATGTGATGGTCCGTGCGGATGCTGATTGATTGTGGTTATGAGTCAGGATTCAGTCGGAGCTTCGGAGTTTGAAATGCACTGTATAAAAGGATCTCCAGATCAGCCATTCGGAAAATTCCCTCCCCCCCTCCCACGCGTGATCTTGGTTGTCGCTCCCGCCACTCACTTTACAAAATCGACCATGTCTTTTGCACTGCCCGCCCGTCAGGTCAACTTTGGCCGCTCTCACTTCACCGCCCAACAGCAGCAGCAGTATCTCCAACAACAGCAGGCGCTGCAGCAGCAACAGCAGCAACAACAGCAACAACCTTCCACCTCAAAGGTCCAGCCATCTAACGGCCTGGCACTTCCCTCTTCGTCGACCTCCAATCCTTATCTCGCTCCTCCCGCCCCGACCTTATCCCTCCCTGGACCTTCGACATCCACGACTCCCTCCCAAACACCCCCCCAATCCACCACTGACACCGTCTCTGGACCCACCACTCAAACCATTGTCCCGGCGACACCTGCTCCTCTGACCCTCGAGCAGCAGCACATCACCGCCGTAGAGGGCATCGTTCCAACTCTTCAAAACATCGTTGCCACTGTGAACTTGGATTGCCGACTCGACTTGAAGACCATTGCGCTACACGCTAGGAATGCGGAATACAATCCCAAGGTTTGTGTCCTGTTTTCACTGCAGTGTACGAACCGTTCCCACGTTCGTCCACTCCAATAGCGTTTCGCCGCCGTCATCATGAGGATTCGCGATCCCAAGACGACTGCGCTGATTTTCGCGTCGGGAAAGATGGTCGTGACGGGCGCGAAGTCGGAGGACGACTCGAGGTTGGCGTCGCGCAAGTACGCTCGTATCATTCAGAAACTTGGCTTCGACGCCAAGTTTTCGGAATTTAAAATCCAAAACATCGTCGGCAGTTGCGACGTCAAGTTCCCCATTCGTTTGGAGGGTCTTGCGTACAGCCACGGGCAGTTCAGCAGTTATGAGCCAGAGGTTTGTGCACCTCCGAGCGCTCTGCATACAACGTTTTAACGTTGATTCACCTCAGTTATTCCCTGGTCTGATCTACCGCATGATCAAACCAAAGGTCGTACTCCTCATCTTCGTGTCCGGAAAGATCGTCTTGACTGGCGCTAAGGTAGGCGCAGATTTTCTTCACGACCACCCCCATCTATTATTCGACGTGGGTGCTCATTACCCTTATCCCTATCAGGTCCGAGAGGAGATATACACGGCTTTCAACACGATCTATACTGTGCTTTGCGAATTCCGCAAACCCTGAGTATTTTACGATGTCACTACGCTCCTGCTTGGACTCCTCCCACATCAGGCCACGCCAGGAACCATGCCCTCCATTCTTTTATGCCGCCCCTTTCTGGTGACGGGTCGTTGGCTGATGTGTGCATGATGTCGTCCACTTTGTCCCGTCTCCGTTTCTTGCGCCGGCGTTGGCATGTTTGGAACGTTTCCTGGCTCATGACAACAACGATACAATTATACAATGCCCAAGTAAATATACAACTATAGTAGTCCCTCTCTAGTTTCAATCAACGCTGTATAAATAGCAATTGTAGTTCTTCACCCTCGATGAGTAAGACGAGCTGTCTGATCAGATACCCCACTCGCACTTGACCCATCATCATGGTCGCTGGTGCGAGTCGAATGCTTGGTGCCACCATCAAGAGGCAGCCCATAAACCAACAAAAGCGCAAGTGCACGAGGGCTGACCCGACACAGACGAGCATATTGCTCAAAAATTACGATGCTGAGGCGAGACCTAGCGCGGAGCGGTTGGCAGATATGTCGCAGGAAACCAACCTGTGCGCCGTCTTGATTACTTTTACCGCCCTTACTGACATCTCTGTTGGTTGCCTCGTGTGTTTCCCCCCAACGGCCATGCAGACCCGTCGACTGGATCAAAAAGTGGTTCTTACGGAAGAGAAAGGCAGATGGCAAGAATAGGACCCTCCCCCCCACTGAGCCGACCTTTGTGGAAAACGAGCCTTCAGCTTCAGCTCATGATGGCCAAGCCCTTGGACACGCACACTCAAAGTTCTGGAGCATGGACGCGTTTGTCGCTGCAGATTCAACAAACTTCTCTCCCTCTGTCGGGCACATTCCAAAATTCTACGGTCGCCGCGGACGCAACACTCCGCCCGGAAACCCAGACAATCAGACCACTGACCAGCAGGGAAATGAGGAAGAGAGGGCGACCCTGTCTCTAGAAACATCTCTCGAAGTGACTGACTATGTCTACACGACCTTATTGGATCCTGTTCTTACTCGTGAAAACGTGGGACCGGCGAGCTACGACCTACGGGAGATCTTACTAGGAGCGGATGCATTTGCTGGGTATATTCCTCCTTGTGCAAATGAGGATGCGCCTGGATCCCCTTCTTCTGAACATCCAAACGTTACTCTCACGGCTGATGACCCCGGACCCACTTTGCTTTTTCCTGTGGCCCCCTCCCTAGAAGGTTCTGCGTATCCTGACAACACCCTCGGTGAAGGGCACTCTGGTTCTGAAAGCGCTGCCAGTTTGGAGTTCACCCCGACACACTACCCTGTCTCTTTGATATCTTCCCCCCTCGACGCAATCGACGACTTCATCCTGGCCTCTGGGGAACTTGGCTTGATTTCGACCATCTTGTGCAGCACATCTGACGGCTTGGAGCTCAGCGCTTTTGAATCTGCGACTGGATGTCTGGACTCGGACCTCGATTCATTGACCGGCTTTGCAAACATTCCAAACTATATGACGACCATCCTTGGCGAACCCTCTGTGTTCTACGACAGCCTTCTCTTGCAGGCAGAACGAGGTGCGATGGGAGACTCAATCGACATGACCAACTGTAGCGGTCTTCTCGACATTGACGTTTGTTTGGGAGCCGGTGCGAACCATTTCGTCTTTATGTTTAGTTGGATTTGAATTCCGTGAATAGCACTAATGACCCCCGGACATGAATCCGAGAGCGCTTTAGGGGTGTCTCTTGGGAATCTGTATGATGACATGTGTGATCCGACCGTGTCCGTGTCGGGTTTTGGAGGATTTGATGGTGGGGATGATGTCAGGGAGGCGGCGGAGGGCGTGGATTCAGACGAGGGGTGCTGGGCAGACGCGTTTGATACGATGCTGGTTTGAAGGAGGATTTGTGGTCTGACAGAATAGAATCCAAGCGGGAATACGATTACGGCCAAAGTCGGAAATCGAATGATGTGATTCGTTTTATTCCACGACCAGTTCCACTTCTCCCTCTTCCGTACAGTCCTCCGGCCCAACGTCCCATCTCGGTCTGCTCTTCTTCGCTATCGAACCCCCGCGATTCGGCGCGGGGATAGAAAATGCAAGAAAAACGGAGGAAATGGACAGCTAACAGCATGATTGGTGAAGCCGTCCTTGATTGCTTACCTCAATCCGTGCTGTCTGTGCTCATTCTTTCTCGCCTTCGGACATCGTGCGACAGCTGGGGCGGGAGGCGGTTTGGTAGCGAGCGTCGCGACTTGCCCTCTGGATGTGATCAAGACCAAGCTGCAGGCCCAGAGGCACTCACAGGGACAGAAGGGCTATGAAGGAGTTATCGGTCAGTTTTCACTCGTTTCTCGTCCCTGCTCGTCTTTGTACCCCTCCTCTTCTTCTCTCTTCCAACAACCTCACTTGTCCACGCGTTCCCATGACACCTGAACTGAAATTGACCGGTTGAACTCAGACACCATTAAAACCGTCTGGAGGTACTCGGGTTTCAAAGGTTTCTATCGCGGACTCGGCCCCACAATAATAGGCTACCTGCCAACATGGGCGATCTATTTTACGGTTTACGACGGCATTAAGACCACCTTCGGGGAAGTCCCGCTCGGAGTTCAACCTCCCCCAATCCCAGCCGCTCCGAAATTTGGGAGCCCGGTGGTCAAGGTGGATGAAAGGGGAAAGGAGAGGGTGTTATATCCAGCTGCTCAGCCAAAAGGGTACCAACCAGCGGCTAGGGAGCACCCTTGGGGACTGCATATAATGTCCGCTATGATCGCCGGCGCAACGAGCACGACGTTTACAACTCCCTTGTGGGTCATAAAGACGAGATTCATGGTGCGTTTCCGCAACACATAGGAGGTCTTCTTTGACTGTCCCCATTCAGACCCAAACGTGGGACGAGCCGCGGTACCTCCACACAGTTGACGCCGCCAGGACAATATACCGGTCAGAAGGCATCAGAGCCTTTTATCGTGGTTTACTCCCGAGCCTCTTGGGGATTACACACGTAGCTGTCCAATTTCCGCTTTACGAGCAGTTAAAGGTATGGGCGCGTGAGTCAATTTCTCAATATTATCATGAGGCACGCAATGCTGAGCCATCTGTACGTAATTTCCGACTGTAGAGGGTTCCTCGGATATTCCACTTCCGCCACGGACACTCCTCCTCTGCTCTGCAATCGCGAAAATGACGGCTTCAATAGCGACGTACCCGCACGAGGTTGTCCGAACGCGGTTACAGACACAGAAGAGACCGCTAGCAGACGACATGTCATCGGATGGGATGGTGAAGCAACACTCTCGACGAGGAGTAGTCTACACTGCGAAGAAGATCGTGATCAAGGAGGGTTGGTCAGGGCTGTACAAGGGATTGAGCGTAAACCTGATAAGGACGGTGCCAAATAGTGCCGTCACGATGCTAACGTACGTCCCCCAACCCTTTTGTTCGAGTTCATTCCAGGCTGACGCCCCGAGTAGGTATGAACTATTGATGAGATACCTCTCTGAAATACAGTGATTCGCAGCCCCACTTCCTATCCCGCCCCTTTCCACACTTCCACCATTGCTTGCATCACCTCGCATTGCCAGACAACGGCCCCTCTTCTACCCTTACACCCGTCGGTACCAGTGGTCCGTGGTTTCCTTCCCACCCTCTGCTAGCTCTCTTTAAACAGCTGTATCTTATATCTAATACCTCGCAATCTTCCTTTTTCCTCTCTTGCAATGAATTCATCGCTCTGGCCATCCTCCCGGACAACAGCGACTCGCGTGCACGATCCGCAGCGTATTTTCTAATATTATTCGTTGTCATTCACCTTTGTTGTGTAACTGTCGGACCCGCTCTCGTTACCTTACATGAATAGAGTTCCACTTCTTAGGCCCGTAGTTTCAATGAACCTTGATCGATCCTTTTGTCAAATCCCACCAAGATGAATTGAGAAGGCTTGGATTTATTTCTACTTAAACACCAGTAAATAAGATAATAAGAAAGAAAGGATAGGACAGACCCAGAGGGTCAGGCTGGTAAATGAGGGTTAGGCTGGATACGGGCCGAGGTATAATTGGCATGGCATAATTTTGTGGTATATCAAGGGTTGTTGGTGGAGGGTCAAACTATATGTTGTGTATGTACGTACCACACAGACCTTGGTAGGACATCGGAGAGATGGGGGGAAGGGAGGAAAGGGAGGGGTGAAGGGCACACGTAATGGGAACGGACGATGCCCCAAGGGGAGGGGGCAGGTGAAGTAACAAGGAGTGACTCGGGTGGGTAGGAGACGGATGAAAGGGCAAAAAAAAAAAAAAGGCATACCGGCTAAAACGGGTAGATGCACTCAAGTCCAACGGATATGTACAGAGGGGCGGGCAGAAATGCCAAGGTGAAGCAAAAGGCGACTAGGGTAGAGAAGGTAGAAGGGAATAAAATAAGAAGAAACAATAGTAACGCCGCTGTCCTTTATATGGACGGTGATTCAGAAGGGCAGCTGTAGTCCGGGAATGGCAGTGGGTAAGTGCGAAAAGATGAACCGAATCAAGCGTGGGGGTGGGAGGGAGCTACAGGCACAAGGGAATTGATGGGGCGGAGATGTAACAGGCGAAGTACAAGAAGGGGGTCTGAGGCAACGATATGCTTGAGGGTGGAAGGTGGTAACTATGATGTGAGTGAGCAGGAGCAGTGGGTGAGAAGGAAATGTAAAGCATCAATGGGACGTCAGGTAAAAGGGATCTATGAACGCGGTTCAGATCGGGGGGCGTATCAGAGGCTGGCTGGGAGGGTCGTGAGGGTGGGATATGGACAGTGGCGTTCACTTGAGTTCTATCACCAACACGCCTTTTACTCGCTCGGCCCTTCAACCTTTACACCTCTTGATGAGCCAACACTCCTGATGTCCCGTCCCTCCTCGGCAAGTTCCTTGTTGAGAAGTTCTGCTTCCTTCCTGGCCTTCTCTTCAGAGCTCTCTTCTGGGGATCCACCCATAAATTCGGGTTTCCTCAGTGCCATCCTGAAAGCATCGGCCATGATCGCAGCGTCTGCTCCTGAGAACAGGCCCGACTCGTGTGCTGAATTGCTACGTGAGATGAGGGAACCATCTTCACCGGTGGTCTTTTCGTGGGTACCAGATGCTCCACCCGCGGCCAGTCCAGCGGCCTCGCCAGTGGCAGATCCCTTCGCGCCTAGCAAAGGAGACGCCAGCTGAGGAGCTCCTGAGTTCTCTGTCATCATTGGTGTTGCCGACGTCACAGAATCACGATGGGAGCGATAACCTCGTCTCCGGGCCCTACAGAACAAAAAGACGAGGACACATGTAGCCAAAAGGGCCAGAAAGCCCAAGACAGAGATAACAGCAATCGCCCAATGGGGAAAGGATGAGCTGTCGCCGCCGTTCTGTACGCTGCCGGTGGGTCTAAATGTTGGCGAAGAAGATAAGTTGGAGCCTGACGGGTCGATCGCCGATGACGACAGACTCGAGGACGTGGCAGGGGGGACATAGGTTGTCTCTGTAGAGGCGTATTTCCGTTAGTCTCGGGAAACGGTGCCGGGGATGGGAAAGAAATAGGGGTAGGCGCTTTCGGGGATACGTCATGAGAAGGGACTTACGGACTGCGGTGAATGTTGCCTGGGGAAGGTAATTGGCACCCAGAGACTGGCCACCTGGGGTGATAACCCAGTAAAAGAGATACGAGATGTCTTGCCCGTTCCAGTCTTGACCACGATCACCCCACCATGTGTCGTTCACGAGAGCAGTGATGTCTCCTGCACGGTCGGTTGGGTTGGGGTAATCCAAACGTGACAAGACCTGCTGTCCAGAATCGCCATGGAAGAGATAGATGTTTACGGTGTCTGTCTGAGCATACTGAGGAAGACGGCTGTTCCCTGGGAGTTGATGTGAACACCGGGAGCAGTGGAGGAGTGCCGGAGTACGTACAGACAAAGGTCGCCCATTCGTTCTGGTGAATCGTGGTATTAGAGGCGGGGTAACAAGAGAGGACGTCGTTCCCGGAAAAAACTTGACAGTCCCGTTTTGCCTGCGCTGTGGAAGAAGATACGGGGGGTCAGGATATCATCCGGAAGGGGACCAAGACAGGGACGATGTTCCAGAGTCAGTCGATTGCGACAGGGGTGCAGCAATGCGAGCAGAGGGGAGGGGGAGGGTGGCAACGAGACCGGGACGAACCTATGGCATCTTGATCTGGGACTGAGGTCGCCTGTCGTCGTTGGACGGTGCGACGCTTGCGACGGTCGGACGACGGAGCCCGTTTCCGTTTGGATGTTGAGGATTCAGGGACCTGTGGGGCTGCCGTCTGTGCTGGCCAGGGCTGGTTTCTGCCAAAATCGACTGTCATTGCTGGGAAGGAGAATGATTCAAGCGGGGCGGGTTGAGGGTAGGCCGGGTGGGTCGAGGAGGGGCGAAAGAAGGAATCGAGCCAGACGGAACGAACTCGACTGGAAACGAGGGAAGACCCGGGGGATGGAGGGGCGGATGGGGAGGGAGGGGATACGGAGGATGGGGAGGAGGATGGGGAGGACAGGGAGTGGGAAAGTGATGGCGGGAAGGGGAAATGAACCCGAGCGGAAAAATAGCCAAGAAATCGAGAAAAAATCCGCCGACCGCCTGCCCTCTGCCCCCGCAATTCAAAGGGCGGGTATACAACAGCGTGAGCTGTTCTCTTCGCAACAAGGAAACCCAGGCTGCCGCCTACAATACCCGCTCGGGCAACGTGCTCTATGGGTATGATCTATTCTGCTGCTCGTCCCACGCGGTTCGCTTCTCCGGTGCCACGGAAAATCGCCGACGCTCCTCCCAGTAAGGGCCATGCTCCGGCGTCGCTCAAAAGGGCGCGGAGGTGTGCTACTCGGTCAGATCGCTGCTCGACTGGTTGCCTACGCGCCGCTTGGGCAGCCAACGAACGATCAAACGCTTCTGTGATCGCATCGACCCTCCTCTCTGCCGGCAGCCCGTCTTAAAAGATTGGCCACAACACTCCCGCCGTCGTGAACACCGCTCTCGCCCACTCCCTCCTTTCTCGCTATCCCTGCGAGCTGCGGGTAGATACCTCGGCACCGCCGTACACACCGCGAGGAGCTCCGGGCTCTCCACGTGGGTATCTTCGGGTCGACCACGAAGCGCCCGAGAGTGCCTTATGGTCGGCGCTACATCTGCGTGCGCAGAAGAACAAACCGGTTCATCTCGCCGACTAACCACGAAGCCATGCGGTGAACCTGAGATCAATCCCGGCCGGGTTCACATCTGATCGTGAACCAAGCAGAAACACGACCGAAAACACGGAAACAAAGTGCCAAACCCGAGGACAAAACGCGGTCGAGGGTCGGCCCCGGAGTTCACTGTCGTTGTCTCACGCTTGTAATAGCTGTGTGAAGCCACCACAGTGGGAACACCCTAACGTTTCGGAGACGTATTGCGGTTAAGTACGCGTCTTTCCAGTGGCTTCCAATTACCACGGAACGCGTCCGAGTGACAGAGGGAGCCGAGCTCCCTCTGTGTTCGTGGAACGACCGTTCCGCCCCTGCCACGACGAAGTACCTTGAGACTCGTGACCCGAGTGTGACTTCAAGTTTAATGTATCCTGGTCGTGTCCAGGATAGCAGGCGGACACATCGCGGAGGGTGTAGTCACCTTCCCCAAGGTCAGCCAGGACGTTGGTGGTTGATGGAGGTGACAGTAAAGTCAATGGAGCAGATCATTCAAAACCTCTTTGCGATTGTTGATTATTAGATCCGTTGATAATTGGAGATATTGGGGAGAGTCCACGGTCCTTGCATGCCCGAACGCAATGGAAAGTTGGTCACATTAACTGCTGCGAGAACGCCGGGTAAAATGAACGCCCCAAACGCGCTCAAAGACGCACAGAGCGGTCGGTCTACAAGATGCGGTCTCCGGGATTGAAGAGACTACGCAGAAGGAGTAGCGAGACGTTGTTCCGTGCAGCACCGATGAAAATTGCTCGACTTGAGAATGACGGCGGCCGTCTTGAGAAAACGTGTGCGTTTGAGTTTGGCTGCAACGAGGATCTGCGCAGAAAGACGGAGGTGTTCACCGGTGGCGGTGGGGGTCTTTCATGAGCTCGTCTGGCGAGGAAAAACAAGAATGGATAGTAGTTTTTTGGATACGATTGAGGCAGAGGCGAACGAAGAGACAGCGACAGATTAAGACACAATATTCTCATTCACAAACCGGTCACGCTCCCACACTCATCCTCCCTTCCACCCTGACGCATACCCATCCTCGAGGTCTCTCTCCCCGCTGGCAACCCTCCCCAGTTCACCCCCAAGGAATCCCAGCTAAAATCGCCTCACCGTCCCCAGTCCTCTCCATGGACCGTCTCTGTGGTAAGCCTCCATCTCTCGCACCCAAAATCCGGGCCGAGCCATCATCCACAAAACCAGAACTAATCACCTCCCAAACATTTCCCAGACGAGGTCTTACAACTCATCCTCAACGAGCTTGATGACCCCACCTCTTTCTCCCGGGTGTCGAAACGTTTCTCGAATTTCACCCAAGACCCTTACGTCCGGGCATCCTACTTTTTAGCAAGGCATGGAAAACTTCAGGCACTGTTTTATGCCTTCGGAAGGGGTAAACTCATGACGGAGAGGGTCATCGACGTACGTACCCTGATCTTTCCCCCTTCGCATCGCCTCTCCACTCTTCCCGAGCATCCGATATACCTCCCCTTTGCGTCTTTGCATGTCCCAAAAAATACCGGCTCTAACTCCACACATGTTCCGAAACAACAGATCCTCGTCAGCAGCGGCGCACATCTCTCCAGGTACCTTGTCCAGCTTGCGATGCACCATCACTTCCGATCATATGTACCTTTCATCAAGACTCCCTGGGTCCGGTCCATGTCAACAACTACTTTTGTGTACCTCATGTCTGTGGCAACGAAACGTTATGGGGACATACCTACCGGCAAAGGCGATGACGATGGAACCATTTTCAGCGAGTTTTTGAGGGAAAGCAGATACCCTACCGAGCAAAAGCATGTCAAATGGGAGGAAGTCAGGGATATCCTCGAGAAATACAAGGTGAGCGGCTCGTTGGTCCGTCTATGTCTCGGATGCGAAGTTTACTCGGTGATTTGGCCCCAAGTTCATCCCGTTCTGCAATAAGGTAGCTTTGAAACCTTCCGACAGCGAGCCCGTCTCACGTGGTTTTGCAACAATTCAGGATCCTATCATGACACAGTTCCCGCTTGCCCTCGCCATCGAGCCGAGGTTGCTTCCCCTGGCGGTTTTTAATGGATTTACCATGGACGGCAAGGTTTCGACTTCAATCTCCAGCCCAAGACTTTACTCTAACCTATCGCAACAGTACCGAGACTTCATCTTCCGCAAGATGTTCGAGAAACCAGCTTTCCCCAGCGACAACCATGCTGAAGAGATAGTCAGGCATGTCAGGGAGCTAACACAACTTGACCAGAGGTATGGGGGATCTCACAACCGTTTCACCTTCGGATCACCGTTAAATAACTTCCCTGGGTAGGATGTTCTTGACGCGAACGGTGGCAGCAGAAGTCTGTATGGAAGCCAAGGCCAACGAATCAGCATACAAAGCTTTGAAAAAGCTCGATGAATCTGGGGATCTATTGTTTGAATTAAGCACTCTGGTAGAGGAGCTGATCAAGGTTCATCAATCCCCTCCCTTGGCTGAACATTTGACCGACCTTCGTTCCCAGCTATTCGTAAATACTCGATACATCACCGCTCCCACCACAGTGTCCTCTCTAACCCAACTCTACACTGACTTTCCTTCCTCTGATCCAACCGTTCGATTGGTCCTCCTCCTTGGCGTCTTCATCAATGACCACACTCCTCTCAGTGCAACTCCCATACGGCTCAAGTCAAAGCTCGAGCCCCTTGGTCTTCTGCCGATCACAAGGCAGGACATATTTAACGTGATGGTCAACTCCTTCGTGGAGAAGTATCAGTCGATCCTTGAGTTTGCTAGGACCGAGGTTGGCTTGAGCCAGAAGGAGATCGGTGTGTTGGTGCGGGAAGTTGCTATCAGGTGTCTATCAGAGGGGTGCAAGGCATGTCTTTCTTGGCTCTCGGAGTGGTGATTTTTCTAAAGCGCCGAATACAGGGGAAGATGCTGAGGAAGTTATACGAGTCCTTCACTGGTGTCCACGACGTAATCGTCTCAAACACTCTGACGAGGTTCCGGATCGACGTGGACAATCTTCCATCTTGGGAGGACTCCGACTCCACAGGTTCATACCGTGCGCCATTGTGCCGGGACTACGGGTGTTCATTCCACGCACCCATGGCAGGGAGTTATACAGCGGAAGAGGATGGAGAAGACGGAATCGACGGTGGATCGGTCGCCGGGAACGTCCATGAAATCGAGGACGTGGTCATGGCGGAAGCGGGTGGAGGTTACCACCACGAACAGAATCCCGTAGTCTCCTCTTCGTCCTCGAGTTACATCCTATCTTCGTCAAGCGACTCGATGCCAGAACTTGTACGTGATGCGACCCGCGTGGGAAGCGCTGTACTGATGCCGCTTCTATTGTAGGGACGCATTGGCCAAGACACGCTGTCAGCGATGATCCGTCAAGATGAAACCGCCACAAGATCGTCGCGAAGGCGGTTTTACGACGTGTACACAAGCCAGGGAGATCTGTTGGGAAAACTGCGGTACCCCGCAGGTGAGTTCCACCAGATTCTTGCCTCGGAACCTTTGGTTCTCACCCATGGAAACGTCCGAGACAGATCCCACACCCGTTGGAAATTGGATCAAGGATCAATTCGGCCCTCGCAGCGCAATCACCGCGGTCTTCATGATTCACGCTGTCCTGAACGAGAGTTCGCAGATCTTGAATCATTACCTTGACCGTTCGACAGAGCATGGGACCAAGGATACAGCTGAACATGTTCCTGTCACGTTGAAACACTTCAAGTTGTTAGCTCGGTTGGGAAAGGCTCCGGTATGTGCCTCAAAGTAACTTTGTCACACTTCAACCAGGTACCTAATCCATGGATTATTTCAGCCTTGGACGCTGTTTGCAGAGATTGAACATGGGGCCGAGTTCTTCTTTAGTGAGGAGGATTATCTGACCACCGAGCAAGTCGTGAAGGAGACAACGACTAGGAGAGTGAAGGGGCAGACAATGACAAAGACCAGCAAAGGTTGGAGGACAACCAGCAAGAGGTCTGGGAATACAAGAATCAAAGCCGAAACGCCACCCACTATCACGCTCGGAGCCTCATCGTCTTCCTCAATCTTCATGGATGAGATAGGTGGCCCATCTCCGGTGCCTCCCGTCCCATTGAGTTCGAGTTCGGTTACCTCATCTTCCGTTGTCTCCATGTCCTCGATGACGTCATTACGATCCCCAGTCCCGAAGAAGGTCAGCACGAGCCCATCGAGGAACAAGAAACGGCCGCGTCGATCTGCTGCTTCAATTGTGAAGAGCTATCTTGTGCCAGACTCCGATGACGAGTCTATCTTGGATGAACAAAAACCAAATAGTATGTCATGGACAAAATCGAAAGAAGCCGGGAAGAGGAAAGCAGAGTCCAACTTGCAGAGGTGGATCAAGCACCTAACCGCGTTGCAGAAGGAGGAGCTCAAGAAGGTGAGTAGACGTTGGTCAAGTACGTTTTTTCTCGGTTCTAACTTGTGTGGGTTAAGCACAACGAGAAGAAGAAGCGTTTGGAGAGGGTGGCTATGTGCGAGACACGGATGAAACTCACCAAGGTATGCAGTCTAGTCCACATCTCCACCGTTGCTCGTACCGACGTTTTCACCGCTAGAACGAGTTCTTAAAATCGGTTACCCAGAACCTAAAGAACCTCCGAAGGATCGACCAACTCGCCCGCAAGAGCCTGTATGGCCTCGACGCTCCAGATATGGATTACAGCGAGGGAGAAGATGACGAGTATGTGTTTAAGGTCCACAAGAGGCGCAGGGTCGCCGAACCATGACCCTCCTCCCCAAAAACCTTGCTTCCCTCGTTTTTCCGTCCTTTCCACCGCTCCCACCCCACCCACATTCAGCGTGAGCCTACCGTGGTTTCTCTCTACCATCACTTGACAGACATTTTGCAATCACGACGTGTTTCTTCGTCAAACGATCCCGCCTTCTCACCAGGCTCATTTCCCACTTAATTTATTTCATGACGTCTAAGTTCTTTCCTTTCTGCTTTCCGTTCTTTCGTACTCCCCGTATTCTATATCACAAGAGTAATAGCGATGCAAAGTCGAGTGTAGTAACTTCTGTACAATCGCGATCAAAGGTTTATCGAAGCCAATTTCGACCACTCTTTCCTGGCTGAGACAGACGCACAGTCAAACGGAGGTGTGCTCGGTATTTAAGCAATCAGAATCAGGTAGTGGTCATGGAGGAAGTGATCTTTCTCGTCGTCGGAGGGAGCATTTGGTATGGAGATACAGGAGTTTCTCCTCGTTTTGTGTGGCCCCTGGATGCTTTACTGTCCCGGACGCGGCGGAAAGCACATCACCATCAACGGGTTTCCGGAGGTGCCGCGAATAAGGTTGTTCGGAATGCTCCGCACCGTCCTCATCGATCTCGTATTATCATCCGGGCCATCCGAAAATACCTCATGTATGCTCCTTCACCCAGTCAGGATTGGAGTAGTGGGGTGTGACGAACATTGAGCTCTCGAGATGCGACAAGTTCCTTGTGCAGAACCAGCAGTGAGGATTGTGCGGTTGAGAAGGGGGGGGGGCCTGGGTAAGGTATGCGAAAGTCTGTCGATTATACCGAGTTCTCGAAGGGCTGAAGGTAGGAGCCGAACCCTTGTAGAGGTGGAAGTGTCCACTTCCTCCGCGTTGTCCGCGCTGTTACGGTCACTCCTGACCGTCTCTGGGTTGGGAACGTCGAAAAGCCCGAGGCACTCACTCCGGCTCCAAACCACGAGCTTTTGTAGCGTTTTCGTCATCTCAAAGGCGGTTTGGGGGTGTGGCTCCCATTAGAAGATCCTGACCT
>Ga0307517_10009020_pt1 | contig 14220 bp, 22 predicted proteins | sample 23_EM_MG_FD_194515 | JGI IMG/M metagenome (GOLD analysis project Ga0307517, IMG submission 194515) | Populus trichocarpa ectomycorrhiza microbial communities from riparian zone in the Pacific Northwest, United States - 23_EM | ecosystem: Host-associated > Plants > Roots > Unclassified | place... | reverse complement strand
GGACGAAACATTCAATCTTTTGCTGGCTGGCCGCAACCCGGTACGTCCATTCACGCTCCATGAGGCTAGGAACTGAACTGAACTTGAACCAAGCCCGCTATTTTGGCAACATTCACGATATCCATGCTCGCTCAGCACCCGGAAGTCTATGCACGCCTTCGTCGGGAAGTACTGGATACCCTTGGTTCAAATGGGAAGGTTGGCCCTGACAATTTGAGGGATATGACATACCTTCGAGCAGTTTTGAACGGTAAGCGAGATTTGTGTACCTTCATTCACACTGTCACCTGGTTGACGGTGTAACCAGAAACGCTACGTTTGTATCCGACCGTGTGAGTGTGTTGAACCTGCTGTGCGGCGATGATCTCATACTGAACGGGAACACAGACCCGCGAACGTCAGATGCACGAGGAAGGGGGTCCTTTGGCCCTCCGCAGATGGGGGAAAGCCAATCTACATCCCTCCCAACACCCAAATTTACTATTCAGCGTGGTTGGTGCATCGAAGGAAGGATCTTTGGGGCCCTACTGGTGAGCACAGACTCGACTGAAATCTGTTCGCCAGACGTGCTCACATTCCCGCTAGCCCACGAGTTTGACCCAGACCGATTCCTGGACGATAGGGTTGAGCATTACCTTACCCCGAACCCCTCCATCTTCTTCCCATTCAGCGCGGGTCCACGAACTTGTATCGGACAACAGTTTGCGTATAACGAAGCCTCTACGGTGATCGCTCACATCGCCCAGGCTTTCAAGAAGATCAGGCTCGATATGGATTCGAATCCAGAGGCCAAGCCCCCAGCGGATTGGGCGAATGGGGACGGAAGGAAAGCGAAGGAGAAGATCTGGGTCAGATCTCACATCGTCACCTACGCGAAAGGCGGTGTCTGGGTCAAGATGGAGGAGGCAGACCCCGAGTGAATATTACAGTAATAAAGGAAAGCCTACGCTTCCACTTAGTATCTTATTCTTGATTTTTGTGTAGTCGCACCGATTATGAGGAATGAAACGGTTGCGTTAATTGTGCCTTGTAGGTTTGTGTGCCGCCGATCGTTCCGCCCAGAACCCGTCGGACATTGCCGACGCACCTTGCCTCGCGCCGGCCTCTCGTCTGATGTCCCTTTCGTATATGGACTAGCCTTCGCCCGTAACGCGTGGAAACCAACAGCATGCTGTCCCTAACACGAAGGCGATTGACTCGTTGAGAGGCTTACCATTGGTTTAGACCATCGGTACCGGTCATGATGTATCACTGGCTACCAGGGCAATCTCCGCGAGGTGAATTCCTCAGCCCGCGCCGGAGCGTACACACATACTTACCTCCTATTCAGTCCAGCGGCGATCAAGCCTCGAGTGCCATGTGACGAAGCCATGCTGCGAGCCCGAGGATTGCGTGCGTGCGGCACGCTACCTTCAAATGTCGCACCTGGGCCTTCCTTACCCTCTCCCTTCCACACTCACCTTCCCCCATGGCCGCCCCCCGCAACACGACTTACAAACTCATCTACCATCTCGCAAGGGGCAACATCCCACAGGTTGAGATCCCCCAAGTCTTACCTACGATATTCGATGCCCGAGATTACAAGTACTCTATACAACAGATGCCAGAACAGGACCTCAAGATGTGGGTGGAACGCCTGGATCAGGTGTGTTGGTTTTCAACTCCCCTCGAGTAGCCCGATGACTCACCCTTTTCCAGATCATTGACTCCGGGATTTGTACCGAACCGCTCCGGAGAAGGACTCTACGTTCCCTGAGAAAGACATGTGGGTGGAGGAGAGTCCTACCCAGGTCCCATTTTTTCCCCAGCAGGTTGTCTGAGACAAGTAACCACCCACTGTCTATCGGCGGCACTGCTGATGTGTGGAAGGTCACGGACGATCGAAGACATATTTACGCCGCGAAGGTCTTTCGTGCCCGGAGTCAGGGAGATGATCGCAAGATAAAGGTTTTCCCCTCCATCGTCAGATATGATTACACGACTCACTTTCACTCCAGAGGTACTACAAGGAGGTCACCGTGTGGAAGCGGTTAATCCACCTCAACGTGGTCCCTACTCTCGGTGCAAGCCCTGACATCGGCGAGTTTTGCGCGGTGTCCCCGTGGATGCCGGGCGGGGATCTCTTGCAGTACCTTGGCAAGCACCCTGGGGCCAACCGTGCAGCGATCGTAAGGGTCCATTGTTTTCATGCCGGCGAGTGTACTGAGATTCATACCCCAGATGATTGGAGTTGCAGATGGGCTTTCTTATCTCCATTTCAACGACGTCGTTCATGGAGACTTGAAGGGGGTCAGTCGCATCGATTGGAGAAGTTTCATTTGCTGACGGTCATCCGTCAGCTGAACATTTTGTTCGACATCGCGGGGGTCCCGCGAATCAGTGATTTCGGAGTTTCTTCGGTTACCTCGAACCCCATTTCGAACAACGCTTCCACTCCGTTCCGCGCCTACAGTGTCCGTTGGGCTGCACCTGAAATTATCTCGGCACAAAATGACGAATCCTTGCGTCCTACCAAGATGTCGGACGTTTATGCTTTCGGGATGGTCGTCATCGAGGTACGATGCCATCATTACCTCCGAGTTGACTTGGGCTCTGACCATTTTCGCTAGATTTTTACCGGGAAATTTCCCTTCCCAGAGGATGTAGACATACAAGTCCAGCTCATGGTGATGAAGGGTAAACGCCCCTCCAAGCCGGTTGACGCCTCGAAGTTGGGTCTTTCGTCGGCTGCATGGAAACTCGTTGAGGACTGCTGGAATAAGAGGCGAGAGAAACGGCCGGAAATCCAATATGTCGTATCCCGCTTGCGCAAGCTCTGGTAGGTTAATGTTAATCGGCCACTCTGACTTTTGTGTGCCAAAACTGAACATGCGGTTGTCAGATCAAAGTCCGCCGCGTCTCTCAGGCGGGGTATACATCCGATTCTAACATGGCGTTAATTTATCGTTGGGGGGGATCGTTTCGAAATTTTATTTACCCCTGTCGCATGTCCACGAAGTCAATGCATGCTAATTTTTCGATGGATTGGGCGTGATAGTCCGACACCCGTCTCGGTGCACCTCCCGCAATGGCTGTTGGGATGTTCGTCCGCGGTTTCATTCACCGCGCGGTGTTGAAACATGGATTTAGCTCAAATTCTGAGACTTTGTCAGTGATTCAGCCGAAACGTCTACGAGCTTGGTATATGAATGTGTCGTCACAAAAAGTCGACCCTCTGAACAGAATGCAATTACGGCCCGGAGATCCGACTTACAGTCAAACCAACCGTTTTCTATCCCAAGCCCATGTGGCATGGTTCAGTTGAAATAACACACTCTTCACGTCCGGTCGCTCTCTCGCGTTGACGTGCCAGCAGCGTTCGGTGATTGTCCAAAGCCCCTGAGTAAAACCAAGGTCCTCCGCCCCCTCCGGTTTCTGTGGTCGACGACCCGTCATGATCGCATTTATCACCGCACCTGGGTTTTTGATGTCCCAGTAGGGAACATTCCCGCTAAGAACCTGACGGTACACAAGTCAAACTCATTGTGAAAGTGGGAACGTTTGTATCCGCGCGAACCTCGTATGTAACCATCCCGAAACCGTAACAGTCAGATTGCTTCGTTGGTCGGCAATCGGTAATTCCAAACCGATCCGGATCGAGTAATTCTGGACTCATCCATCGAGAAGTCCCACCGGCAGTGAACGACACGAGAGATCTCTCTGAAGACGCAGAGGTCGTGGAGGCATTGACACCACCGCGGCGCTCTATACTGACAATAGTTGAGAGACCAAAGTCGGCGAGACAGGCGCGTGAATTTTGGTTAATAAGGATATTCGCCTGGTCATTGTTATCAGTGCTTGGGCGCCCAGTAATTGAGAAAATCGCACCCCCTTCAAGTCTCCGTGCACCATGTTGATATTATGCATGTACTCCAACCCAGTTGCGGCATCGACCAACTGGATAAATCAGTAACATCAATCTTCACAGGATATGGCGCAATAACTTACGAGTTGGACACGATTTACTCCTTCATTATTCTTTACGAAATCGCTGATGTTGCCACGATCCATCCACTCGGATACCATCGCGAGTCTGTGCCGTTCCAGATTAACACCAATAAAAGGTAGGATGTGCGGGTGTCGTAGGTGCCTCCAGGCAATAACTTCCCTGCGAAATTTCTGGAGACCATGTCGTGAGAATGGATCTCCCGCAACATCCGCGAGAATTTGACACTCACACCAAAGTGATCTTCGAAGTTACTGGTGAGATATAGACGCAAAGTTTTGATGGCGACTGGCCGACCCCGGTATATGCCTCGGGATACAGTTGCATAACCTCCATCATGCTCCTCGTCCATCGGGTCGGTGGAGCAGTTTTCAATACGCATGGAGTCTGGGATCGTCTTTAACTGGCGACACATTTTGCCCAGTATGTTGAAAATCTCAGGTTGGTCCTCGAACGGGATTTCACCGTTTTCTAACATCTAAACCCTAGTTGGCTTGGACCGTGGGTAGAATGTGGCGAATGACCTCCCTTGTCTAGTTTGTTGATAAGCTCCTGACTGGCAGGTCCTACTTGTAAACGATCGAGGTGATTGGGTCCCCCCGAGAGGCAAAAGAGGACAAGAAACCCTGGAAAACAATTAGCGGGACCAGACACAAAGTGCAAGCTTTTTCACACTTACTTCTCTTTACGGATCGAATTTTCTTGGCAAACTTCGTCCACAGGGGTGTGTCAGGTTGCAGTCCGTGTATTAGACGTCCACTGGCCGGTGTAGAATCCGCTTCAACATGATGTTATCACAAAGCCACGAGAGGACGGAATGGGAAGTACAAACATATTTTCGCGGGATCTCCAGCAAGAAATATCTGTGATTTACGCTTCAGTGGTTCGGTGTTTGTGCCTACTGGAAACCCTTCAAAAACTATCATCCTGCGAAAAAAGGCTGATGGAACAAGGAGGACAAACCGGAAGTGGGAACACAGCGACGAGTATATTGGATATCTTCCGCGGTGGAATCACACATCGGACCATCTCCAGGGTAATGAACCAGAGTCTGCGCAGACTCTAGGAAGTAAAACCGGAATGGCGAGAGCATCTTCACAAATCCATCCTGGCGATAGAGAAGCGAGAACTTGCAAAGCGCATTGGCTGCCTCTCCTACTTTGGCTATTCCGGGAAACATAATCTCTAAATTGCTCTCTTGTGCACCGCTCGGGGGGTCTGCGATCGCTTCGAGCGTTTGTCGGGCGGCGGTCCCGAGTTCTCGAATGGTTGGAGTGAGAAGGATTGACTGGATGTTGTCCTCCAGACTCTGGCGACCGGAGGCCTTGAGTATATTTGTCCCGCCATCATTCCATGCCTCCAACAACGCTGGTTCGTCCCAATCATTCTCACATACGGCGCTGGAAAGGAGCTCAATCGAAAGCGGGTGGAAGTCGAGGTCCGCAAGAAGCTTGTCAACCACAGCTGATCGTCTCAGGTCGCAGTGGCCGTAGAAGGTTTCTCGTGCGCTGCCCTCGGGAAGAGTTGGCACTTCTATGTGGAAGAAACCTAGGGTTTTGGTGTCCATCCTGCTGGTAGCGAGTAGGCAGACGTTTTCGCACCGACCGAATTCTTTGATCGCTGTGGCGATTTCAACTGCTCCGGGAGCGAGTGGGTCGAGGATAGAATCTACACCATCCAACACCAGTATACGTGGAGGAGAAAGTGCCAAGTGTGACAGGAGTTGTGCCGTGTCCATACGATGGTGAACGCCAATTGTGTCGGACAGACGCCCAAGGAAATCGTCCAGCGAATTTATGAGGCAGTCGCACCGAATGAAGTGACGGTGCTGGTCGAACTTGGCCGCGATTTGAACGTGGTGGAGAAGCGTAAGCGCAATGGCGGTTTTCCCGTTGCCTCCTGCTCCAAATAGTGTGAGGGACGCAGACCGTTCCGCAAGACTCAAAAGGTCATTGACAATCATATCGCGGCCGAAGAGATTCACGGGGGCTTGCGGCAGAGCTGGAGATAGGGAGGGAAGAGTCGTGTCGCGGATACTTGGCGTATCCGGGGTGGTCATTGATGGGCCCGCCCCCGGGCATTCGTGCCTGAGCGGCTCGAGTGGTTGTTTTGGCGTAGTCTGAATGGTTGGGTTGACACTTCCGCGGTTGCCTATGAATGAGACCGTTCGTTTCTCAATCAAAGAGAAAGGACGTACAGCTGTGTCACTACTTGATCCATCCGTGGGCGGTCTTGCGGTCTATGCTCCCAGCACTGTTGAGTCAATGTCCACAAGTGGTCTGTGAAACCAGGATGAACCGGCCGTTCTGGACGCTCCCCGAAGATGATCCTCGCCATGGCTGCAGCGGAAACCAAATCATTGAAAGGAATTTTGCCGGTGAAAACCTTCACCAACGGATGAGGGTAGTTTCCGTGGGGTGGGTTCACCACTTACCTCGGCCGTAACCATCCCAAATGCAAATACATCAGATTCTTTGCTATGCCGTGCACCGTTCAAGATTTCAGGTGCAGTGTACCGGGGTGTGTTACCCTGCTCATCGGTAACCGTAAGTGAGTTTGAATCTTGTGCGACGGTCGTAAGACCAAAATCCATAATTCGCGCATTTCCAGTCGCATCGATCAATATGTTTGCCTACGCCAATCCACATCAGCACGGATGTGGGGAAGTATACAGCTCCACGCACTCCTTTGAGATCCCCGTGGATCACATCACATGAGTGAAGATAACCGAGACCTTCGGCAACCCCGCGCAACTAAGGACGGGATGAGGTGATCCTTTGAGACATGTAGAAATGGACTCACGAGGCTAACTAAGTTTGGGTCAGGATTGTTCCTGATATATTCTCTCAACTCTCCACCATCCATCCACTCTGACACGAGTTGAGGGGGTTCGAACGTGACACCCTTGAATGACACAATGTTTGGATGATCGAGGCGTTTCCACACAACAGCCTCCCTGCAAAGTACCTCCAAAATTTGTCAGGGGGTGATAACTAGTCGGCAGCTAGCAGGATGAAATACCTTTTTAACCGGTCCTTGCTCGCCCATGACGGGTATCCGAAGCCGTTTGATGGAGACACCTACTCCGCCGAGGGACCCTTTGTAAACATCACAGGATCCGCCCCATGCAACCACCCCCATGGTACTGAGTGAGAGTTCGCCAGACACTTCGTAAGTCGAGGGGAGAATCATCCGCGAACTGCAAATTTTCTGCAACACATGGAGGCACTTTCTAGATGGCGAGCCCATACGATCGAGACTTTCAAGAATCTACCGGGGCGATGAGTGAGATTGATTAAGAGTTTAAACGAGCCTCACGTCGTTGATTTGTTCTATCATTTCCACCAGTTCGTCCCGCGGAAGGAGCTGAACTTGCTCAACCCATTTCTGATCGTGCAGGAGTTTGTCGAGTTGCTCTGGAAACAGGGCCGAAGACCTGTCTAACTGATCAAGACGCTGTGCGAACATAATCTAGTCCGGTTGAAGTGTTCGGGACTGGAGGTAAGTTAGTTAGCAGAAGGGGCTCATGGGGCAATGACGGGGGACAGGGAGATATATATAGTAAGTAACACAAGGAAGCCACGAGGCGGGGGGAGCGGTTTCGGTGAGGAGTCCACGATGAGAGTTATAGTTTGAAGCACGGGAAACACGCCGCTCGGTAACTTAATGTGAACCGCTAGGACCACAAGTTGGGGCTGGCGACCATAATACGACGCGGCACGCTTGACTGCATCCGGGAGCGCCTACTCAGCCGCGCCGGTTGATTCCGGGAGGAGGTCAATGTGCACAGGTTCGGGTCACGACGTCGAAGTCGTGGTCTGTGGAGAGCTAGGAAGTACCCTGGAGAAGCGCCTGACCTCGGGGTTACCAGGGCCGATAAGGATAAAGCGTGGGGGTTCCGTCGTGCACGGCGGGCATCCTTCAAGTGCGGGGAGAACGGAGGTATCTGCTGGAGGACCCTTGCGTTCCCGTCGTCAACATATCGCAGGTGTTTGGCGCCGGGTTTGAGAGTGTTCCTTGAGAACAGGCCACGTAAAGCGAGCGACCCAGTGATGAGATCGATGAGAGACGGAAGGAGGTCGATCAGTCTGATCGAACCATCTTTCCTCCGAACCACGTTGCGGGGACCTCGAATTCGACCAATCGCCCAGCCCACGCCCTGCGCTCCAAGTCTGGTGCTTGTCTTGGTTTCAGCGCTCAGTCACGGGTAGTTACGAGGATTGCACTTGGTCACTCGTGGCCTGTCTTCTGTTACTTCCCATATCCATTGATACTTTACACGTGCCACTGTCCAGTTGAAAACACGGAGGTTCCGCAGCTCCTTGGGTTCGATTGTTCTCAGTCAACATCCGAGTAACGCTTACTGGAATACCATATGATGGGCCAAATGGGCCGCCGCGAAATGCTGGAGGGAGAACCCAGATATGCGGCCGGACCCACTGCACCAGCCTATCAACTGGCCCGTTTTCTTGGGGGCTCCGGATACACTGGCGACGAACACTTCAGGCCGGAAGGGGCCGCGCGCGACTGGGCTTCGCGGGCGGTTCCGACAGCGTGTTGAGAGAAGATAGCGTCGTGGGGAGGGGATTCAGTGGTAAGGACAGCAGGTTCAGGGGCTCAGCATTCGTAACGGTGGAGGGGACATTACTTGTTCGCTCTCTACGTGTACACCAGACGTTTATACCAGTGAACACGTGTACTACGGTGGACATTATATGAAGAGCCAACAACCGGATCCTCGCTCAGTATATGGTGCGAAGCTACAATGTCCAGAAATGGCGGGAATATATCCTCCAAAGAACAAGCCATGATGGAAGGCCACTGACAAGCCACTCGTCCTAAGCCTACCAGTCACTGTCATCATCAACTTCATCAGCCTCACCGGGAATGGTGTCCCATCTGGGTTTGTGTGTGGAATCCTCCGACCCATACTCCACACGTGAGACATAGCTCCTGATGCGGGATGCCTTTGCTGGGAAAAATCGCTGCGGAAGGCTGAACATTATGGTCGACAGCTTTGCACCCCTCGAAGCCCGCTCCTCCACCATGTTCAACAGGTATTCGGTGCGGGGCGGCCCCTCGCTCCCGATATACTGGGCATATTCCTCCAACCTGGGGCATACTACCGTGCTCGAAGCGTTTTCGTTAGGGGTCAAGGCAAGGATGAAGGAGAGATTGATAGAATCGATCAGAGTGAGGGTGCGGAGGTTATTCATGAGAAGGAGGGTTTGGTAAGCGCCAGACACTTCGCTTTTCCGACGCGCTAAGGAGTCGTATCGCGTGATCGAGAGCCTTTCGATTGTAGAAATACGGAGCTTGTTGAAGGACCGGAGTGTTTCTTCACCTAAGGTACATGGGACGGTGCTCCTATCATTCCAGGCGCCAAATACATAGAGATCCCCGTTTGGCCCGTTAAGCCGCATGGCAATCCCCGAACTGAAGTCAAAGTTGACAGAGGTTATGTGAGAGATGTTGCTGAGGTTGTTGAGGGGTGTGGGGAGATAATCTGGGATCGGGGATATCCCGTGACCAAACGGAAATTCCCGTCTCACCGATGCCCCAGTTGGGACGTGAAGGTGATTCAGAAGGATTGATGGTGCTGGTTGGGAGAGAGTCCTGAGAAACCTCAGGCAAGGGAGGTAAACCACTCGTTCGGCAGGGGCGTTGGAGAACTCCGGGAGTGATTCCACAAGTTCGATTCTGCGGAGAAGAGGTGCATGTTCGAAAAAATCAAGTAGTTGAGCCACGGTTATCGTATTGCTTGGGACGTTACCAAAGTAGAATGTTGTGAGATTCGACAGATTTCGCCAGGGCAGGGAGGTAATGACTTTGGACAAACGTAACTTGCGCAACGAGGGGTTTCCGCCGAGGAGGGGGCTTTCGAAGGCTGCATGGCGGGTACCAGAAACACGGACGTCCAGTCTCTCGAGAAGGGGGGCAGGGGAACTGAAATTTTTGATGAGCTTGAGGATGTTACCCGAGAATCCGGAGAGGGCGAGGGCATTGAATCGGGCGATGAGTGGAAGCGTCAGAAGCAGCGCGTCGTCGCGGTAGCGGATGCCCTTGCGTGCCGCAAGGGAAACCTCCAAAGGGGCCCCCCTCGAACGCTGAATGTAGGCGCTGGTTTGGTCAAGCCTCATGCAATCCAAGAATGTCCATAACGAGGCGCGCGAAATGAAAGTCTCCCTCCAGTGATGGCACACATGTGTCAATTTGATGAACCCTTCGTTCGTCTCGCAGTAGTCGGGGATGAGGGAAAGGATCTCTGGGGGGACACGGTTGACAGGGGCCAAAGTGTTTTGATGGACCGAACCATGCCCAAAATCTCCAGCACATCCTGCTCCAACCCATCGACCTAAGACGAAGGGACGTCAGCCGTTGCACAAGCGTGGAGACGAATGCTTTTCTTCACCTCGATCTGACTTATCGTGGTGCTGCAGAGCTCGGGTTTGAGCGATTTTCGGATGCGTCAACGGTGACCGTACAGTCATACCTTCCACCAAGTACGGTATCCTGTAATTTCTTCCTGGCCGCGTGTAAGAGTTTGGATACAGGAAGGTTCTGGCCAAGATGGAATTCTCCACCACCGACACAGTTGGACATCGTAGGTAGGAGTTCAAAAGGACGGGTAGTAGCGCGCGACGGTGTCACGATCAGTGGTGGGCGTACCCTGAGTGGTGGTTAGACTGGTTCATGCTTGGGTTGAGTTCATCTCACCAGGATACCACAACGAAACCGGCTGCCTTGGAATCCCCCCCCCCCCTCCGGAATCCGCTTCCCGGTGTTGAGGAACAGAAGCACCATGTCTACAAATCTCTGAGAAAACGTCGTACAAAATACCAACCGCACGCCCACGAGGCTTGACGGAAACCTCCATCCTCCGTCTCTCATTTCCCACTCTGTGGTCAAAATGGACACGGTCTATGGCTCTGTGCCGATGCAGCGTCTCGTCGGCCTTCTCGCGCTGCTCCAGACGCGATTCAATACTACCTACGATCGCGCCAGGACCGTACTTTTCTTCTACGTCGTGGTCAAATACGGAGTCAAATCCCTGAGACACGTCAGGGCCAGGGGGACTCTCGAAACTTTCAGAGAGGGATGGAGTTGGCTTTCCGAGGTGTGCTGCCATCAATTTCGCCGAGCATTGTCCCGTAGGTGCTGATACCTGGACCCTCCACAGCGGGCCTCGTCGCCCATAGCCTCCGAAGTCGAACCCCAGATGACAAAAGCCAGGAGAGACATTGAGAAGAAACTCGTTCCATCCGGTCCTCAAGTCGTCCGTTACCTTTCCCTCCCCCCCGAAGGTCAATCCAAGGATTGGATATTGGCAGAGATGGACAGGATGGACAACTACTGTCATATTCTCAATGACCGTGGTGCCAAGTTGCATGATTGGAAGGATGGAAAGATTAGCGGTGGCGTATACCGTGAGTAGTCCCACCCCCGACCCCCCCCCCCTGCAGGGTGTTGAATGTATGTGCAGACGGTGGACAGGACCTGACGAACTTGATTGTCGCCACGTACGAACGTTACTGTGTTTCGAATCCATTGCATCCGGACGTGTTCCCGACTGTCAGGAAGATGGAAGCCGAAGTCGTATCCATGTGTTTAAGGTCAGTGGCTTCCCTCGTCTTGAATCGTGCTGAGGTTCTGACCTGGTCGTCGCAGGTTGTTCAACAATCCCACCGGTGCGGGAACGATGACTTCTGGTGGTACCGAGAGCATCATCATGGCGATGAAGGCGCACCGTGATTGGGCCCGTGCGACCAAGGGCATCACCGAGCCTGAAATGTCGGTGTGTGACTTTGGACGTGCGATGGTCTTCTTACAACTCCTTTAGGGTCATTCCCGCGTCCGCCGACGTCGCGTTTGACAAGGGAGCGGGCTACCTGAAGATCAAGCTTCATACTGTCCCAGTTGACCCAGTCACACGCCAGGTAGATCTCGCCAGGGTCAAGAGAGCCATGTGAGTCCTCACCAGTGGTCGAGAATCTTGGTGACCCTCACCTGTTCGTTCCCATAAGAAACCCAAATACGATTATGGTGAGTTGAAAGGATCTGCCCTCTCTGATTAATATGGGAATTGATTGTGGTTTTAGCTCATCGGTTCAGCTCCCAATTTCCCTGACGGAAATGTGGATGATATCACCGGTCTCGGGGAACTTGCGAAAAAACATAACATTGGACTTCACGTCGATTGTTGTTTGGGGTCATTTATTTTACCATTCATTGAACGGACTTTCCCTCCTGGAACGGTGCGCCTGATTTACACAATATCTTCATGCGTTTCGTTGAGACTTCGAATGTTCAGGATGGATACACGATGCCTGATTTTGACTTTAGGGTTGACGGAGGTTCGTAACGTCCAGTCTCGTGGTTCCGTGTTTGACTTAAGCTGATGTGGGTCCCAGTCACAAGCATCAGCTGCGATACCAACAAAGTGAGTTGGATTGTTTGGCGATGACCGGAGGCATCAACATCGCTGATGCGACACTCGTAGTACGGTTTTGCGCCGAAAGGAACCTCAGTTATCATGTACCGCACGGCGGAGCTGAGGAGATACCAGTACTATGTTACCTCTACGTGGCCAGGCATGTCGCGACCGTTCTCGTTATTCCTGTGACTTCCTCACCATGAAGATGCAGGTGGAGTATACGCCAGTCCTAGTCTTTCCGGTTCCCGGTAAGTCTCCTGAAGGAGCAAGTTGGGTGCCCCTGACCTTTCATGTAGACCCGGTGCGCTCATTGCTGGGACTTGGGCTGCCATGCAATACATGGGCGAGAAGTACGTGATACTGTGACCTCCCATACCTGATTGGCTGACCTCGATTCGTCACTGCAGCGGTTACCACCAATCAGCGAGGGCCATCATCACCGCTGCTCGGAGGATTGTTCGTGGTATTAAAACCCAAATACCAGATCTCTACATCCTTGGTAACCCTCCTGCATCTGTTGTCGCTTTTGGAGCAAGGGAGGGTCCCGGAATCAACATCCTGAAAGTTGGTGACACGATGAAAAAGAAGGGGTGGCACCTGAGCTCCCTGCAAAAACCTGCCGCATTGCATATTACCGTTACGGTGAGGGCTTCCCTCTTTCACGATTAACAGCTTTTTCATTTTTTTTCTCACTCATATTGCCGTCCCGTAGACCCTGACGGTCCAAGTTGTGGATGCATTTATTGCTGACCTCAAGGATGCTGTGGAGGAGGTGAAATCCTCCAAATCCAGCGAGGATAGTGCCATGGTCGCGTGGTATGGTTTGGGACCGTCGAATGCCGTCGGGCCAAACCTCGTAGGGGAGGTGGCTGCATCTTTCGTCGACGCGATGTACAAGGCATAATCTAGGATCCTACAAGGTGATCCATGCGTGGTTCGTGATGATCTTGCTACATTCCCGTAGGTTGCTGTGCAACGTAATGCTATAAGTTTACCAGTACTGGGTAGGCTTCGTAGTTGACTTGGTGATGTCTGTCGTGATTCTTCAAGAAGCGGCCAATCTGCCTTGCCAGCCTCAGCGCTCGCACGATGGACTATCTTCAAAACAACGTCCCCCCGTGGTCGGGGGTCTTTTTCAGAAAGTATTAACCATACGGAGTTTTTCCTCCGAGGAGTAAAAAATACCCTGTGCTGAAGAGTGAGACCCTCCTAGACTCCGGCTTGCACTAGGAGAGATGAGTCTCGAGTGCCAGGAGTTGTATATATCGTATTATGCCGTGGGGATACGCATTCTACGTTCCCATTGACCCACAAAAACCCGCGGGTAGTCCCCGCTATCGATATGCGCTTTTGAAAACTTGGGGTGCGGACGAAGGGGTGCTCTGGAGGATCAGCACAACTACTGATTTGTTCGTGCCGAACCTTCGCACACACTTTATTTACGTCTATAATACCATATACGTGGATTTACAGCCCACCCGGACATGTTTTTCGTGCACGTTAAGGTGAGTCCGGGCCCATCGGCAGCATCCCCATACGCCGCGCTAGCAGTGTGACAACATTTGATCACCTCCGAGTCTCCGACATCGCGATGTCCGTCACATTCAGCAACAACAAAACCTACCCGGGCCACAGTTGCTCCCTATCTCAACTCTTGCATGCGTCTAAAAGGAAACTACGGGATACTACGTTCGGTGGGAGGTACGCCCGGAACTGTCCTTGCTAGTAGCACGCCAAAGTGCTGAAACATGATTCCCGCAGGATCGCCACGACCATGAATCAGGTTGAGGTGAAGCAAAAC
>Ga0307517_10009019_pt1 | contig 14222 bp, 17 predicted proteins | sample 23_EM_MG_FD_194515 | JGI IMG/M metagenome (GOLD analysis project Ga0307517, IMG submission 194515) | Populus trichocarpa ectomycorrhiza microbial communities from riparian zone in the Pacific Northwest, United States - 23_EM | ecosystem: Host-associated > Plants > Roots > Unclassified | place... | reverse complement strand
CGCGGGACCACCGGCCAAAACGCCCAACGCCGCGACGGTAGCGATCGTGTATCTGAACATCTACTTGCTCCTTACAACGCTGGTGGGGGTGACCAGCACGTGTATTGGTGCATTAAGTATGCCAAACACTCAAATCGTTATAAATCAATGACTTGTGGAACGACTACATCTGTAAGCGTTGGCGCGACAAACCAAAGCGCGGCGCTTTTCACCAAAGATCGGCAAAAGCCACGGCGCGGTTTACGCCGACGTCAAAAGCGGCGAGCGATCCCCGCGTAAATCTCGACGTCCGGAGCGTTGCGATCGAGCCCGGCGACCGCGCCGATATCGAGCTGGAGAGTCTTGCGCGGCATCCAGGCCAGCGACGCCGACGCGAGATCCTGCGTGGTGGATCCCGACGGATCCTCATCGCGGACCAGCTGATCCTCCAACGTGAAGGTCAGTGTGTCGGCGAGCGCGATGCCGACGCCGACCACGCCGCTATACGCCAGATGGCGGCCGCGACCGTCCTGGTCGACCGCGGCGTCGACTTCGGGTGTGACCTCGAGGTTCACCGTTTTGGAGAGATCATAGGTTATCGGCACGACTAGTCCCGCGCCCCAATCCCCTGCCCCGACCGGCGCACGACCGATCGGCAGCGTCACGAACGGCTGAACCGCGATCGACAGGCCGCTGCCGTCCGGGTTGCGCAGATTGGCCTTGAGGCCGAGCGTCGCGTCGCCGGCGCGGGTCGTACGATCGACCGCGCCCCCAGCCCTTTCGCGAACCACCCCCAGCGGCGTCCAGCCGACCTGCGCTTCGATCGTTTCGCTCAGGCCGATCCGCACCGACGTATCGCCGATCAGCACTGTGTCGGTGCGATCGCCACCCTGCTTATCGAGCGTCCAGTCGGCGAGCGAGGTTTCGACGGAGACCTGGCCCGGCGCCATCGTGCAGGCCGGCGTGCCGAGCCCCGGTCGCGCGGGACAATAATCGCGGTCCTGATCGTCAGCATGCGCGACGGCGGGAACAAGCAGCGCCGCCGCGAGCAGCGCGAGCCTCATGCCGGCCCTCTGAGGAATGAAGGCCATCGGCTCTAACGCAACCGAACCCAGGTGGGCGCGTGATCGCTCGCCTTTTCGCGACCACGATAGTCCTTGTCGACGCCGGCATCGATCAGCCGGTCGGCGGCGATCGGGCTCAACAGCAGATGGTCGATGCGAAAGCCCGCATCGCGCTGCCACGCGCCGGCCTGATAATCCCAGAACGTCCACACTCGGCCCGTGGGATGGCGCGTGCGCAGGCTGTCGGTCCAACCCTGGGCGAGCAACGTGCGATAACGCTCGCGGCTCTCGGGCTGCATCAGCGCGTCGTCGGCCATCGCGCGGACCGAAAAAGTATCGTCGTCATTGGGGATGACGTTATAGTCGCCCGCGAGCACCACCGGCAGTTCCTCGGCAAGCAGATCGCGCGCGCGATCGGCCAGCCGTTCCATCCATTTGAGCTTGTAGTCGAACTTGGGCCCCGGCTGCGGGTTGCCGTTGGGCAGATAGATCGACGCGACCACGAGCCCGTCGACCTCGCATTCCAGATAGCGGCTGTGCGCATCCTCGGGATCACCGGCAAGGCCACGCTGGCGCTCGACCGGATCGCTGCCCCGGGCCAGCACCGCGACGCCGTTGAACCCCTTTTGCCCATGCCAGACCGCGCCGTAGCCGGCCTCGCGGATGGCATCGATGGGGAACCCATCATCGGCGGCTTTCAGTTCCTGCAGGCAGACGATGTCGGGCTGTTGCTCGGCCAGATATTCGACCAGCCGCTCGAGCCGCGCCCTGATGCCATTGACGTTGTAGCTGACGATCTTCACGCGGTGCCTTCGTTCGATTGCGGCGCCGGCGCGGTCACCAACAAAAGCTTACACCGAGAAAGACGAACCGCAACCGCAGCCCGACGCCGCATTGGGATTTTCCACCGTGAAATGCGCGCCGCCGAGCGTGTCGACGAAATCGACCGAACAGCCGCGCACCAAATCGAGGCTCATGTCGTCGACCGCCAGCTTGACGCCGTCGGTCTCGACCACGGTGTCGCCATCCTCGAGCGCTTCGGCGAGGCCGAATTTGTATTGGAACCCCGAACAGCCGCCGCCTTCGACCGAGAGGCGGAGGATCGCGGCCTTGTTCTGGCGTTCGGCAATCCACGCCACGCGCTTCGCGGCGGCGGGAGTCAGCGCAATATCGGTGGCGAGTGTGGCCATGGAGGGGAGATAGGCGCTCACAGCCCGCTCAGCAACATGCGAAAAGGGCCGCCCCGGTTGCCCCGGAGCGGCCCCTCCTCTCGCGTCCCTCGAGAAATCAGTCAGCCGAGTCCGCCGCTGGGGCGGTGCTGACCGGCACGGCGTTGAGCTGCGGGCTCTTGATCGCCTGAAGATAATCGGCGGTCTGCAGGAACGGCACCGGGTTGACCGCGCGGCCGTCGATGCGAACCTCGTAATGGAGATGCGGGCCGGTCGAGCGGCCGGTCGAGCCCGACATCGCTATGAGCTGACCGCGCTTCACCTTCTGTCCTGCCGTGACCAGGATCTTCGACAAGTGACCGTAACGCGTCTGGATGCCGCGGCCATGGTCGAGCTCGACCAAATTGCCGTAGCCGCCCGCGCGCTCCGCACGATCGACCGTGCCGTCGGCGGTGGCATAGACCGCGGTGCCGATCCCGCACGGGATGTCGACGCCCGGATGGAACGCGGCGGTACCGCGGAACGGGTCGCTGCGGATGCCGAAATTGCTGGTGAGCAACTTGAAGTTCGAGATCGGCTGGACCGACGGGATCGAGATCAGGCCATCCTCGAGCGTGTCGAGCTTCTTCCACGTCTGGAACAGCGCGCGGAACTGGGCATCGGCGGCCATGTCGGCGGCTGCCTCGGCGCTGTCGGCGGCTTCGTACGGGCCTCCCATCGCGGCCATCTTGGGCTGGAAGCGGTTCGGATTGATCCCCATCGCCTTGGCGCGTTGCAGCGCAGCGATATATTTCTTCTCGGTAGTGATCCGCGCCTTGATCGCCAAGGTCACCTGATCATGCTCGACCCGCGCCAGCGGCGCGACCACGTCGGCGGCAGCGGCGGCGGCCTTGGGATCGATCGGCTGATAGGCGACCGGCTGGACCTCGCCCTGGCCGCTGATCGCGGCGGCGAGCATCGCCTGGCGTTGCTCGACCCGCTTGGCGCGAGCGTCGGCGACATATTTGATCTGCTGGATCTTCGCCTGCATGCCGGCGACCTGCGCCTCCATCTTGGCGACTTTCGCCTCGGAGGTGAGCGGCGTTCCGGTGAGGCCCGACAAGGCGACGGCATTCACGCCTGCCTGGGCCACGCCATAAGCCGAGAAGCTCAGCGTGATCGCGCCGGCAACCGCGACGGCGGCCTGCGTGCGTCCCGCGATCGAGAAACGGCGAAGATCGCGGCCATCATGGAAAATGAAATCGCGTGTTTTGAAGAATTGGCGGCAGCGAGCAAACGCGTCCTGCAAATCCGTAAATTTAATCATGCGTCCCCGGCGACCCTGGCGACGATCACCGCATGTTGCGGCGACCATGAAGATGGTTGATCCGGACCCAGCCCCTCCGCGCCCGGTTATTGCGAGTGCGACAAGTGCCAGCATGTCGTTTTCATGCAAGAGGCGCGTAATATTCGCGGGGCAGACCGGCAGCTTCGCGGGCTGAGTCGTTGAATGGCGGCTTAATCATGCCGCGAAAATGGCGCTGAACCAGGTCACGCCAATGCGATTCCGCCGCGATTCCAGTTGATTCGCACATCGCTCGAAACCACGTCGCGCCGTGCGCCACATGGCGTATCTCGTCGCTGAGAATACGTTTGAGAATCCGAGCGGTTCCCTCATCGCCCGCCGAAAGAAAGCGATCGATCGTTGCCGGCGTGACGTCGAGACCCCGCGCTTCGAGCACCATCGGCACCACGGCGAGCCGGGCCAACGGGTCGTGCGCCGTCGCTTCGGCGGATTCCCACAGACCGTCATGCGCGGGGAGCGCGCCATAATGGCTGCCGAGCGTCCGCAGCCGGCGGTCGAGCAGCGCGAAATGCATCGCCTCATCACCGCCGACCGACAGCCAGTCGTCGACGAAACCGCGCGGAAAATGGCTGCCGAACCGCCCGGCGAGGTCGAACGCCAGGTCGATCGCGACGAGCTCGATATGCGCGAGCGCGTGGATCAGCGCGATCCGGCCGCGTTCGGAGCCTCCCTTGCCGCGCCTGGGCATGCGGTTGGGCGGGAGCAATTCGGGTTCGGAAGGTCGCGCCGGACGATCGGGCATCGCGACATCGAATTGGTGCGCCAACTCGCCGCGGCGCCAGGCGCGCACGACCGCGCGGGCACGCTTCACCTTGGCGGCAGGATCGCCGGTCTCGAGCACCGAACGGCAGGCGGCGGCGATGGTCATGCTTGTTTCGACCGAAGTCATCCGGACGCCCTTAGCTTGAGAATGCAGGCCTGCCAAAATCCCTTACGTCATCCCGGCCTTGTGCCGGGATCCGCCTGGAGGCTTGGCGATGGGCAAGAGGTTCGACTTGCTGCCGGTGCGGCACGGCAGACCCCGGCACAAGGCCGGGGTGACGACTATTATCGCGGGCTCACCCCAATTCCCGGACCGCCGCCAGCACCTGCTCGACATGCCCGGGCACCTTCACCTTGCGCCACACGCGCGCCAGCTTGCCCGAGGCATCGAACAGCCAGGTCGACCGGTCGATGCCCATATATTCGCGGCCGTAGAGCACTTTGGGAACCCAGGCGCCGAACGCGTCGATCACCCCGGTCTCGTCGCTCGCGAGCGGTACGGTCAGCGTATATTTGTCGGTGAACTTGCTATGCTTCGCCGGCGTGTCCTTCGATACGCCCAGCACCGTTGCACCAGCCTTGTGAAAGTCGGGCAGCAACGCACTGAAATCCTGCGCTTCGCGGGTACAACCGGCGGTATCGTCCTTGGGGTAGAAATAGAGCACCAGCGGCTTGCCGGCATGATCGCGCAGGTTGATCGTCGCGCCGTCGGGTGTCGTCAGCGCCGCGTCGGGCAGCATATCGCCGACCTCAAGTCCCGCCATTTGTCTCTCCACTCACCGATTGCCAGATCTGCGCGACCTCCTGCCGTGTCGCGGTAAAACGCGCAACCAGCGCGTCCCAATTGTCGCCGCCCAGCGAGCGGAGGATCAACTCGCGGGTCGGCGGCGACGGCGGCTCGTTGTCGGGCGCGACCAGTCGCAGCAGCACCAGCATGCGCGTCAGGAAGCGATAATCCTCGCCAAGCGCGGCGGGAACGATCGCCTCTTGCGCGAGCAAGTCGATCGCCGGGCCGAGATCGGGATCGATCGCGATCCCCGGATGCGACAGCTGCGCGACATGCACGGCGAATTCGAGGTCGACGAGCCCGCCGGGCAAGAGCTTGGCGTCGAGCGGCCCTTGCGGCGGCTTGTGCCGCGCCATCTCGGCACGCATGTCGACCGCGTCGGCAATGAGTTTCGCCGTGTCACGCGGCGCCGTCAGCACCGCATCGATCACCCCGGTCACCTGTTGCCGTGCGCGCTCCGAACCGAACACGGCGCGGGCTCGGGTGAGCGCCATATGCTCCCAGGTCCAGGCGTCCTCGCGCTGATATTTGGCGAAGCCGTCGAGCGACACGACCAGCGGTCCCTGCGCACCTGACGGCCGCAACCGCGTGTCGATCTCGTACAGCGCGCCGGCCGCGGTCGGCACCGACAGAGCAGCACTCAGGCGCTGCGCGAGACGGTTGTAATAATGGACCGCGCCGAGCGACTTGGGGCCATCGGATTCGGCGGCGAAATCGCCAGTGAAGAGATAGATCAGGTCGAGGTCGGAGGCATGCGTCAGCGCACCGCCGCCGAGCCGCCCGAGCGCGAGAATGAGCAATTCGCTGTCGGGCACATGGCCATGCGCCCGCGCGAACTCGGCCACCGTCGCTGCGCCAAGCACCTCGATCGCGGCTTCGGCAACGCGCGCATAGCCATGCGCGACCTCCAGCGGGTCGCTCGTCCCGGCAACCAGTTGCGCGCCGAGCGCGAAGCGCTTTTCGCCGACCACGAGGCGAACCCGCTGCAGCGCGGCTTCGTAGTCGTCCCCCGCCTCACCCGAGCGCATTTCCTCGGCAAGCGTGGCGACATCGCCGACCGGCTCCAGCGCGGTCGCGTCGATCAGCCCGTCGAGCAAGGCCGGACGGCGGCTCAGCGCGCCGGCGAGCGGCGGTGCGTGGCTGAGGATCGTCGCCATCAATTGGCCCAATTGCGGCCGCGCCTCGATCAGCCGAAAGAAATTGATCGCGCTCGGCAGTCGCGACAACATCGTGTCGAGCTGGACCATCGCGGCGCGGGGATCGGGCGCCTGGCCGAGCGCGGCCATCAGCCCCGGCAGCACCGCCTCGAGCGCCTGGCGCGCCGCCGGGCTGCGCAACGCTGGATAGGAGCCGCCGCGCCACCGCTCGATCATCTGGACCGCACTCGCGCCGTCATCGAACCCGATCGCGCCAAGCTGCGCCGACAGGCTGTCGGTATCGCTCGCCAGCGCCGCCTCGTCGCCGGCATCGAGCGAGTCGTAAATCTGGCCGACGCGCACAACATGCGGCCGCAGCATCGCGATCAGATCGGCGCTGTCGTCGAACCCGGCCAGCCGGCCGACGCCGTCGAGCGATTCCCCCGCGCGCGGCAGCGAATGCGTTTGCCGGTCGTCGACCATCTGCAACCGGTGTTCGATCGTCCGCAACGCCACGTAAGCGGACTTGAGCGCGCTGGATTCGTCGATCGTGATCCGGTTGCCGGCACACAGCCGGTCGAGCGCGTCCATCGTCGCGGGCGCGCGCAGCGACGGGTCGCGTCCGCCATGGATCAGCTGGTGAATCTGGGTGAAGAACTCGACCTCGCGGATGCCGCCGCGCCCGCGCTTCAGATCGTAGCCCGGCCCGAACGCCTGACCTTGCGCATGATGGTCGCGAATCCGCCGAGTAATCTCGCGGATTTCCCCGACGGCACCGAAATCGACCGCACGGCGCCAGACGAAGGGGCGGATCGCGTCGAGAAACCGTTGACCGAGCGCGACATCGCCGGCGCAAGCACGCGCACGAATGAAGGCGGCGCGCTCCCAGGGCAGCGCCTGGCTTTCATAATAAGAAATCGCCGCCTCGACCGGCAACGCGATCGGCGTCACCTCAGGCGACGGGCGCAGGCGAAGATCGACGCGCAGCACATAGCCCTCGCCATCGCGCGCCTGGAGCAGTTCGACCACGCGCCGCGCGATCCGCACCGCCGCTTCCACCGGCTCTTCGCGCGCGCGGTGCGGCAGGGTCGTCGGGTCGAACAACAGGATCGGATCGATATCCGACGAATAATTGAGTTCGTGACTGCCCTGTTTGCCGAGCGCGATCGCGGCGAAACCACTGGGGTCGGCATCGGGCGCCCGCTCGCGGATCGCGGTGCGGATCGCGAGATCGAGCGCGCGATCGGCGAAGCCGGTCAGCCGCCGCGTCACTCCGACCAGGTCGAGCGCCCCGGCCAGATCGGCGATCGCGACGATCAGCGCCTCGCGCCGCCGTGCCCGGCGCAGCGCGACGCTGACGGGCAGATCGGGATCGAACGGCGCCGGATCGGGCACCACGCCCTGGGCCAATTGGGCGGCAAGGTCGGGCTGCTGCTCAAGCCCGAGGCGCAGGAACGGCGCATGCGCTTCGGCCCTGGCGATGGCATCGACGAAGTTCTGCGCGGTCACTTGCCTTGCCTAGAACACTCGCCCGCGCCCGCCAATCGTGGCGCGAAAAGCACAATTTTGATCCAGATCAACCGAAAGTGACAACAAAGTGGCAACAAATCATGGCAAGCGACGTTCTACGTCGCATGAGCCCGCCCAATCCGCACAGTCAGGCGACACAATCCGACAGCCGTCATGTCGTGCATCGCCCGCGCGAGAGCGATGGCGTAGGCAACGCGCTGCGCCAGATTTTCGCCGGGGCGCCGACCCTTCCGAGCGATCTGGCGACGTTGCTGAGGCGGCTACCGAAGGACGTCTAGAGCCGACCGACCGCACTGCCGATCGGCTGCGGCGGGCGATCGTTCAAGCATTGCCGGACAGGATGTCGAGCGTGTTCAGGCAGGTGCCCGCGCCTTTTTCCTAATGCGCAACCACTGAATCGGGAGCGGTTCGACCGGGTCGAACCTCCGCCCTATTCCTCATCCTCGTCATTGTCGTCGTCTCCACGGTCAGGCGCCGGCGTATGGTCGCCGCTGAGATCGTCGACCTCGTCCATGATCGTATCGAGCGCGGTGCGGCCCGGATGATCGGGGGCATCGCGACGCGAGGTCAACTGGCCGCCGCTCAGGATCGCCTCGAGCGCGACGCGTCCGCGCGCGACGCGGCTCTTGATCGTGCCGACCGCGACCTGACAGATTTCGGCGGCCTCCTCGTAAGCGAAGCCACCCGCGCCGACCAGGATCAGCGCTTCGCGCTGCGGCTGTGGCAAATGTAGCAATGCACGTTGCATGTCGCCGAGCTCGACATGCTTGTCCTGGCTGGCGGGCGCGGCGAGAATGCGGTCCGCGACGAGATCGTCCCACTCGCCCTTGAAGCGGGCGCGACGCATCTGGCTCAAGTACAGATTGCGCAGGATGATGAAGGTCCAGGCGCGCATGTTGGTGCCGGCCTGAAAGCGCTGCCGCGCGGCCCATGCCTTGAGCAAGGTCTCCTGCACCAGATCATCGGCGAGGTCGCGGCTGCCCGACAAGGAGCGGCCGAACGCGCGGAGATGCGGGATAACCTGCCCGAGTTGTTCCTTGAACTCCGGATCCGACAACGCGACGTGCTCGATCGGTTCCTCGTTGCCGTCCACGGTTCCGGTATCTGTGCTGCTCATGGAACTCCGTCGAACGTGGGGGCCGCCGAAGCGCGACCGGGAGGATACATAGGGTGACATGGGGGCCAAGGCCAAGCCGGACCGGCTTATTGATGCTGCAACAGCACCGGGCCCCATACGATCGCCGACAGGATTACCACTGCCAGCAGCAATGAAATGCCGAGAACGTAGCGCATGACGCCGGGCGTCGCGCCAGCCCGTGCATGCTCGGCATCGGTGTGCACCGAGGCCTCCGAGGGAGTGGGTTCAGCCATCAAGCCAAAACGCACCAATCCCGTTTTGGCTCCGTAACTGATGGAACTTTGAGTATTTACCTGAACAACAGATGCTTGGACTCAGAAATACTGCCGCCGGCAGCATCTTTTGGATATTACCGGCGGCCGATCGCATGCGAAACGCGACGATTCTGTCAGGCGGGCACGGTCGATTCGTCGAAGAACAGCGCCTGGCTGATCGCCGCCTTCACCGTCGAGCGCTGGAACGGCTTGGTGATGAGGAAGGTCGGTTCGGGCCGTTCGCCGGTCAACAGCCGCTCGGGGAAAGCGGTGATGAAGATCACCGGAACCTGGAATTCGGCAAGGATGTCCTTCACCGCATCGATCCCCGAACTGTCGTCGGCGAGTTGAATGTCGGCAAGCACCAGGCCGGGGCGATCGGCCATCGCGGCGGCGACCGCTTCGTCGCGCGTGACCGCGACACCGGTGACGTCATGCCCCAGGTCGCGGACGATCGTCTCGATATCCATCGCGATGATCGGCTCGTCCTCGATGATCAGCACGCGCGCGCGGGTCTGTTGCTCGATTTCGGCGAGCGCGGCGGTGACGAGCTTTTCGACCTCGTCATTCTCGACGTCGATCAGATAGGCCGCGTCCTCGGTCGTAAAGCCCTCCATCGCCGTCAGCAACAGCGCCTGTCGCGACAACGGGGTCATCCGCGCCAGCCGCGCCCGCGCGATCGCTTCCTGGTTGCTGACGTCGTCGCCGGTCGGCGTTTCGCTCTCATCGGCGTTGGCGCTCTGCCAGATCGCCTGGAAGGTGCGGTACAGGCCGAGCCGCGGATCGACTTCGCGCGGGAATTCCTCCGGCGCGGCGACGATCGCCTCCAACGTGGCGCGGACATAGCGGTCGCCATGTTCCTGGCTTCCCGTCAACGCCCGCCCATAACGACGCAGGAAGGGTAGATGCGGGGCTAGCTGCTGACCGAGCGACATAACGAATTCAATCTCCCCGAGTAGGATGCCGAACCTTGTGGGGGGCCGGCCTGATGAATGCAACGAGACAAATTTTCTGTTCGCTAGTGGAACAATCGAGATCGTTTTTGGTTTCACAGGCATGATGGCGCATTCTAAGCGTCGTGTCGGGACCCCCTCTTGCGGGTTGTTTTCTCTTCCGGCATGGCCGGCATATATATGAGGGGGAGTGCGTTGCAGCCTGGCCGGCCGTCGTCGAAGCGGGACAAAAAGTCCGACGACAAGAATGACAAGGATAAAAAGGGTAAGGACGAAGCGATGGGCGCAGCCCTTCGCTCGGTTTATCATGCCGCCGCCAGCGAACCCGTACCCGATCAGATGCTCGATCTGCTACGCAAGCTGGGATAACCCATGAGCGGCCTGACGGCTGGGGAGCGCGCGGCGGGAACGCTGGGCGCGCGGGTTGCGCGCCTGCCGACCGGTGCCAAGATTTTCATGATCCTGGGCGTGGCGCTGTTGCCGTTCGCCGTCATCGCTTTCTTCGCGACATTATCGACCACGCGCCAGGCCGGACAGGAAGCCAGGTCGCAATTGCGCGTCGCGGCGCAGGAAAGCTCGCGTAATCTCTCGATCGAACTCGTCGGCGACATGACCGCGCTGACGTCGGCGATGAAGGCGCTGGCGATCGACCATGGCGACACGCCGAGTTGCGCGCGCGTGCAAGGCGTGTTCGCGCAGCAATCGACCACCGGTGCCGGGTTCATGATCGTGGACGGCCAGGACCGCTTGCTCTGCGGTGCGCGCTTGCCCGTTGCGATTCCCGACCAGATGCGAGCGACCGGATCGACGTCGCGGATCGTCCCCGGCAAGGGCATCGTGCTGGCAATCGCCGATCACGGCGGCCAGGTTCGCGGCGCCGCCTTCTTCCCCGCCGCCTTTCTCTCCGCGGTGGCCAAACCGAGCGGCTTCACATCCGACTATGAGGAATCGCTGAGCAACAACGGCGGACCCGACCGGCTGGTGCTACGGTCGTTGAGTGGCGACAATCCGCTCGACCTCTATGTCCCGGTCCGGGCCGCGCTGGGGATCGGCGACTTGTCGGTCGAGATGCGGATGCGAACCAAGGTGCTGACGTCCCCCATCCTGATCGCGCTGATCTTTCCAATCCTGATGTGGGTCGCGGCCGCCGGCTTTGCCTGGTTCGTGGTCGACCGTCTGCTGATCAAGCCATTGCGGACATTGCGCGCCAGCGTCGCGGCCTATCGGCCGGGCGAAGTGATCGACCCGGCCGTCGTGCGATCGCTGCCGGCGCAGGAAATCCGCGAACTCGGCGAGACCTTCCGGTCGCTCAGCCGGACGCTGATCCTGCACGAGGCTGGGCTCGCCGAAGGACTGGTGCGCCAGACGCGGCTGACGCGCGAGGTCCATCATCGGGTGAAGAACAATCTGCAGGTCATCTCCAGTCTGATCAATCTTCACTCTCGTGGCGCCCAGGCGGCCGAAGCGTCGCGCGCCTATGCCTCGATCCAGCGGCGCGTGGACGCGCTGTCGGTGGTCCATCGCCATCATTTCGCCGAGATGGAAGACAATCGCGGGTTGAGCCTGCGCTCGGTGATCGGCGAACTCGCGTCCAACATCCGTGCGACCAGTCCCGAGAATTCGGGGCTGTCGATCCTGCTCGACGTCGAGCCCTGGCTGGTCACCCAGGACATCGCGATCGCGATCGCGTTCCTGCTGACCGAGATCATCGAACTCGCGATCGGGGTCATTCCCAACGCCCAGATCCACATCTCGGTGCGCCAGGGCGAAACGCCCGGCACCGCGATCCTGCGCGTCAGTTCGCCCTCGCTGGTCGACGGCGACGCGCTGGTCGGTGCGCTGGGGCAGCGTTACGCCAGGGTGATCGAAGGACTGTCACGCCAGCTTCGTGCCCCACTCCACCACGACCCGCTGGCCGGTTCCTACGAAATCGCGGTCGCCGTCACGGGTCGCGACTAAAAAAATTCAGATCGGCGCATTTTTTTTGGAACCAGGTCGAAAAAGGTGCGTTTGGGAATTCGGATAGCGACCTTATGCCCCCCCGCTCTCGCTATCCAAGACATAGGCCCGGAAGCGTCAACCCCTCCCCCCCCGGTGGCGCTTCCGGGCCTAAATTCGTCTAATTTCAGCGAGATCGCCAATATGGAAACGCCACCGGAACGAATTCGGCGGCTCGATCATTGGCATGTTGGGCGTTTCCGTGAGGCAGCGCCGAAAAATTTGGAAAAATTCGGGAGTTCATCATGAATAGGATTATCGGTCTGTCGCTCGCAGCGACGGCGCTCTTGCTTACCGGCTGCAACACGATTTCGGGCATGGGCCGGGATGTCAGCTCGGTCGGCAGCACGGTCTCGAAGACCGCCGACAAGCACAAATAAGGCGATTTAGGCGGCTTCGGCGTCGGGAGCCGGCTGGCGATCCCGGCGCCGATGCGTCAGCCAGATCGCGCCGAGCGTCAGCACATACAGGCCGACCAGCGGCAGCGCGAGCATGATCATCGAGCCGGCATCCGGCGGTGCCAGGAACAACGCCACCGCAAAACAGCCCAGGATCGCGTAACGCCACGCCCGGACAAGCTGTCCCAGCGTCACGATCCCGGCGCGTTCGACCAACATCAGCAGCACCGGCATCAGGAATGAGACGCCGAATCCGAACAGGAACTGCATGATGAACTTCAGATAATTGTCCGCCGCCGGCAGCGCTTCCTGCTCTACCCCGCCAATGTTCCCCTGATAGCCGAGCAGGAAATGGAGCGCGGCCGGTACCGCGAAGAAATAGGCGAAGCTCGCCCCCAATCCGAACAACACAGGCGTCGCCAACAGGAACGGCAGGAGCGCGCGTTTCTCCTTGCGATAAAGCCCGGGCGCCACGAACTGCCACAGCTGATTGGCGATGACCGGAAAGGCCAGCATCATCGCGGCGAAGAACGCGACCTTCAGCTGCACGAAAAACATCTCGTAGGGAGAGGTGTAGATCAGCTTCGGAAAGCCGGCCTTGACCAGCGGATGGACCAGTACCGCGAAGATCGGTTCGAAGAAATAGAGGCAGGCGCCAAACAGCAGCGCCAGGGTGCCGAGACTGATCAGCAGGCGCTTGCGCAACTCGATCAGATGATCGAGCAATGGCGCGCGGCTGGCGTCGATATCGTCCTGGTCGGTCATCGCGTCATTCGCCCGACGTGTCGGTGGGGGCCGCGGCCTTTGGCTTGCGAGCGCGCGGCTTTGGCGCGGGCGCGTCGAACGTGTCCAGCGACATCGTCCCGCCGGCCTTGGCGGTCCGGGCGCGCGGCTTGCGAGCGGCGGGTGCTGGCACAGGTACGGGGTCGGGAATGACAGGGTCCGGCGCGGACGTCACCGGCTGTTCGACCATCACGGGCGCTGGATCGGAATAGCCATCGTGGCCGGTAGCGTCCTGTGGCTTGGGCGCCATCAGCGCGGCCATGTCCACGGTCTGGGGGAATTCGCGCATGATGCGCTCGTTCTCCGCCTTCCACTTCTGTTCCATTTCCGCGAATTCGGCCTCGCGGATCATATCGTCGAAGCCCGAGCGGAACTGGCGTGCCAGTCCGCGCGCCTTGCCGACCCATTGTCCGGCGAAGCGCATCGCGCGCGGCAAGTCCTTGGGCGGAATGACGAGTAGCGCCACCGCCCCCAATACCAGCAATTCGGTTGGGGCTATGTCCAGGATCACGGCCGGATACCTCTCCGGCGGCTTTTAGCGTTCGGCGTCGCGGACGCGTTCGGCGGCGGCATCGATCGTGGGGTCAGTCTGCCGCTTGGCCTCGATCCGGCTCGGCGGGACGGCGTCGTCGTCCTCCGCCATGCCCTTCTTGAACTGCTTGATGCCCTTGGCCACGTCACCCATCATGCTCGAGAACCGGCCCCCACCAAGGACCAGGATCGCGATCACACCAAAGATCAGCCAATGAACCAGGCTGAAACTACCCATCACAAAATCTCCCAAAGGCGTAAAAGCTATCTAGTCCTGATCGCGGTCATTTTCCACTTGTTCCTCGCCATCACCCTCGACCTCGCCGGCAATCGACATTTCGGCCATGGCCAGGTCGATCGGGTCGAGCAGGCCGGCGGCGCGCAGATCGTCGATC
>Ga0307517_10009018_pt1 | contig 14222 bp, 23 predicted proteins | sample 23_EM_MG_FD_194515 | JGI IMG/M metagenome (GOLD analysis project Ga0307517, IMG submission 194515) | Populus trichocarpa ectomycorrhiza microbial communities from riparian zone in the Pacific Northwest, United States - 23_EM | ecosystem: Host-associated > Plants > Roots > Unclassified | place... | reverse complement strand
AGCAACCTGGAGCGTGGTTACATTTCCGTAAGCGTCCAACTTCCTCTCGCGTGAATGAACTTCTGATCCACGACTTACAGACGAATCTTATTCCTGGACGGAAGTGACTTCAAGAGTGAACACAACTTAAATTTTCATGGTATCTTGGTTGACCCATCGGGATGACCAGCTTAATAGCACCTCTGCTCGAGAGGTTATGTCGGCCATCAGCACTCTGTCCAAGACGGAGGGTATGATCGTCGTCGCTTCAATCCATCGACCATCTCTGGAAATGCTCGCGCAGTTTACTAATGTCATATCCCTTGCCCAGGGTGCCATGTGTTACCAAGGCAGAGTGGACCAGCTCGACTAGTTCTTTGGGGGACGGCCTGTCAGGCGATCCGTGTGTCATTCATTCTCTTCATTAATTCGTTAATTTCTTCCTATATAATAATATAGTGCTCCCCCAGATCACGCTACATATGAGCTTCCTAAACTGTGCCACAGGGTTCTCCATCCGGATGCGGCAACTTTTCTCCCGTTTCGTCGTGTTTTTGTTCTTGTCGATTCTTGGCACGGAAAGGCAACCTTTCATCTTCGCATCTCTATTGCCCATCTTGGTGGAGACCCTCGCGATTAGTGCTTTGTAAGTTCTTAGATTAATAAGTCGCAGCGTTAGAGGCTATTTGTATGTGCAAGTCTTGTCACTTGACTGGGGTTTTGAACTCACCGGACGTCCAGCATAAAAAGAGGTTCGCTTCCGAGATTCTGGTTCTTCAGCTTCCGTTATATGGATCATCAGAAGTATGCCTTTGAGCTCCTTTCGAACTTGAGCTTACAATTTATAGCTGACATCAAGGTTTTGCGGCTAATTTCCGGTTCTGGTCGGACCTTAACCAATGCGTGAGTGTCGATATCCGAGGCTTGTACGCTGTCCAGCGCTGACGTCCTCGATTACCTAGATATTGGTCCGATCTCGCTCGGTAAATGGTCGGCGATTGTGATTGGGACCACAACTATTTACTGTATATTGTAAGTGTGTTATCCTTTGCACTACTCTACCCTGCTGGCGCTTCATTCTTGGGGATGATAGACTGTTCTTTGCGCTAAAAATTAGATCGTCATAGACGCCCCAAGATATACTCCATTTCTTAAGCTCAAACGAATTCTGGATGAGTGTTGGAGGCTATTTCTTTATAATCTGGGGAATTTATTTACCCTCGTGTTTACTTTTTTGGCGACTCAAGGTTTCAGCCAAACGGACTTTGACTGGGGTTCCCTGAGTTTTCAATCGCTATTCTGAACAATTTACCCCCTTCAGAACTCGACGAATGATAATCTCATAGGGTCGACTATTACTCTCTGCCTAAAACACAGCAGCAGCAATGTTGGGAAGGAGAAAGGCTTGTCCTCGTCTAGTACGACGAAAGGCAGCCGAACTTCAACTTCAAAGGCTCACGCCGGCCCGACATACGGCCCCTCAACCCCACCCATATCCCGTCGACAGTTCGCCTCTGTAGGCGCCCGTTTTGGTTTCAATGGAAGCAAGTATCCACGTTCTTGCTCCATGACTCGGAGAGAAATGATGGGGTCAATCTCATACCCAAATATTGCACCCATACGCATGCTGATACCCATATCCAACGCCTGATACTGATCATGGTCATACCACGCGAAGGGCGAGTCAGAGGTGTAAAATTCTTCGAGATGAATGTATGAATTCATGCTGGGGTTGGTAGGGAGGGAGCGGGATATGGGTGGAATGGAGACGTGGAACGGAGGTGTCGATCGTTGGGGTCGATGACGAAGAAGTACGAGCGAGGCGGGATCAACAACTTTCTCGCAGTGATGAGTGAAACCTAAGCACAGCAGCGACAGTGTCAGGAAAGAGAAAGAGCTCGTCCTCGCCTAGGACGATCTGCACATACGAAAGGCTGACGCCGACTCGACATACGGCCCCTCAACCCACCCATATCCTGTCAAAAGTTCTCCTCTGTAGGCATCCGCATTGGTTTCTGCGCATGTAAGTATCCACCTTCTTGCTCCATAACTCGGAGAGAAAGGATGGGGCCAATGTCAGACCCAAACATTGCAGCCACGCTGATAGCCATATCCATAGCCCCCTACTGATCATGGTCATACGACGCGAAGGTCGACTCGGGCGTAAAATCCTTTGAGATGAACGTATGAATTCACGCTGGGGTTGGTACAGAGGAGGAGAACCGGGGGATCAAGTTGGTTGACAGCTCAGTCGGTATAGGTGGAATAGAGGTGTCGATGGTTAGGATCGATGGCGACGAAGTACGAGCGAGGCGCTGTCAACAATGCGCTCGCTAGCACTAACGCGTCTAGAAAGCGGCTTCGCGCTCTGTCCCATGTCAGTGCCATCATTCTCCAAAGAGAAACCAGCGAAGAGGTCTAGATCGACGTCTGGTAAGGGGACGCGGGCTCGTTCCATTGGGATGTACATACGTATACCAATCCCGGACGCGTAGTTGAAAATGGGCATCGTCCACCACCTAAAGATGGCCTGCGCGGATGAGGCGCAGCGGTGGACTAGGGACGAGCAAGGTCCGGTTTTCTGGAAGGGTTGCCGGTGGAAATGGAAGAGGCTTTGCTGCAGCATTGGACAAGGGAAGGACTGGGACAGGAACTGGGCTGACGAAGATACGGAGGTGAATTAGAAGGATCGGTGCTGCTCATGTTTATGGAGTCCTTGGCCTTCGTTAGGCTAACCGCGAGATTGAGTGTGGTTGTGATGCTGGGCGCGATATGAAACAGGAAAGAACGGTCCGGAGAAGCGTTTTCGCCAAAAATACATTGACGATTTTGGGGGCTTTGGTAGCCAACGCTGCCCAGGAGCTTTCCGGGTCGACGGAAGGTGATACCACCCGTAGACGGGCCAAAGTAAGGGCTGGAGTTGGCGCACCATTCCTTCGGGAAGACAGGCAACGATGATAAGTAACACCTGTTCATGGGTCAGCGATTGCGCCGGGAAAGCCAGTGTTTGCATACAATAAAAAGGTGTACTGACGTGGGCATATAGGGGGTGGGCACCATTAGACCAGCAGCCTGACTCCCGTGAAGGGGCTAAGCATTCGACCTCCGATTTTCTAAGCCGAACACGTGGCGTGGTGAGATTGTCGTGCAGGGGACTCGTTGTTTTAGCTCGTTTTTACTTCGTAGTCCTTATGCTGCGTGGCCGCTGAGCACTGAGCAAGGGCCTGGACGATGGCAGAATGAGTTGGGAGTGACGTTGGAGTGACGTTCGTGTCGTCACACACAGATATTTCCAGTCTGGCCTCCTTTTACTATTACTTAATAGGGTCCAACGAGACTGAAAGAGATAGGCATCGCCTCGTTGCTTGCACACCCTGCGTTGTTCGGTACCTGCATCAATGAAAACGGGCACAAGGAAACCATTCCTTTCTTTCGTCCCACTAACCCCTCTGTCTGCATTCCACCCAAATAATCAACAATTGCTCAGTGTTCCCACTGCTCGCGATCGGAGCTATGGAACCCTCACACTGCAACTGCTCTAATAAAGGCCGTAACTTGGTCGTTTGCATTGATGGTACCTCCAATCAGTTCGGCACAAAGGTGTGCATCTGTGCCTTCTAGCAGCCTTCATTTGATTTTCGTCGCGTTCATAGAACACCAATGTCGTTGAACTGTACAGCAAGATCGAGAAAACCGAGGATTCGAACCAACTCACCTACTACAACAGCGGGATTGGCACATACGCGAAACCTTCTTGGAAATCTGTCAAGTACCTAATGCAAGTCGTCGACAACAGCGTCGATCTCGCTATCGCTTGGTGAGAATCATCACATTTCGATTATGTTAGACACCCGCTGATAAACCATGCCTGGTGTAGGAATTTTGAAAAGATCATCATCGGTGCCTATCGGTGGCTCTCTGATAATTACCAAGAGAATGATAGAATTTTCTTATTTGGTGAGCCTAAATTAGACCCAAGTATTTCCTATTACTTACGTAGGTCCGATATCCTAGGGTTTTCTCGTGGCGCCTACCAAGTCCGTGCCCTGGCGGGTATGATCCAAAGAGTAAGGTATTCCTAGTTCATTCACCGATTATGCTATATAACAAGTGCTCATAGGTCGGGCTAATCCACAAGGGAAACGAAGAACAAATTCCTTTGTGAGTACATCGTACAAGATATCTGAAACAGTTTTAATATCGTTTTACATGTACAGTGCTTACGACCTTTACGCGACTCATACTGAGGAACTCGCGGCCCGTTTCAAGACCACATTTTCACGGGAAAATGTGAAAGTCCATTTCGTTGGCGTGTGGTAAGTATTTACAGTTATAGGTGTAATCTGAATGACTTGCCTATTGTCATAGGGACACGGTTTCCTCTGTGGGCGTTATTCGGGGGAAAAGCCTTCCTTTAACGGATTCTGCCGACCATGTCTGCTTCTTCCGTCACGCACTCGCCTTGGACGAGCGCCGAGTTAAATTCCTACCTGAATATGTACATGGCGGCGTTTGCGAGAAACCTACCATGCCGGAACACCATTGTAAGCAACCCACTCACTCTGTTTCAAGTAAACGTTGATCGATGAGTCCTAATGTGAAGCGCAAAGTCAAAACGCTTCTCCGCGTATCAAAGAAGTCTGGTTCCCGGGAACACATTCCGACATGTAAGTATACACCTATTATTACGTCTGACCTATATATCGTCTGACTTTGGACGAAAAGTGGTGGAGGAAACCGATCCAATCTCGATCTTGATCTAGGTGGAACACCATTTCTCTGGATGTCATTTGAAGCCGTTTCCTGTGGGTTGCGGCTTCGTCCCACGAAGGTCGAATGGAATTTAGATCATTTGCAAGATGTGAAAGAATCGCTGACAGGTGTTTGGCACATGTTCGAGTGGATGCCTTTCAAGAGGCTTTCTTACCAAGACGAGTCGTCGACCGTTTATCGGTACGTTTTGAAGCTAACCCCCGAAATGAATATTTATTTATGTCAAACTGTTAGTTTCCATAAAGGACGAGGACGAAAGATCAAGTCTGGCCAGAAAGTTCATTCGTCTGTGGCCTTCTGCGATGAAAGGTATCACCCGCGAGCAACTTTACCGGATCAAGGATGTTTGTATGAACTTGTAGGGAAAGGGTCACGATCAAACAGAGAGTGGGTCAAAGGATGGGAGGATCTGATCGAAATGGATATCTTTGACCTTTCGCTGATGTCAAATGTTATTGAAACACTCAAGTCCGGGACAGGAGGCGAGAGCAGCATGTGGGTGCATCGTCTAACAACCATGATGTCGACAAGTGGGCGTTCTTTTATACTAGAAAGAGAGTTTCTGACAGCAAAACACAGACGAAGGTCTAACTGCTTTGCGCCGGAAACCAAACATCATTAACGACCTTGTTCAAATCTTTACTTGTGCTGGCCAATGCGTCGATGTTCAGGAATGTGTAACGGCTATTTTGGAAAAGTCATCCAAAGATCACGGTGAGCAAGCCATAATTTATTCAACCCCTGAAAATTTATTTTAAAATGTCGTAGCTTCGGTACTGTTAGGCTCGGAACACCGCCTTTGGTTGCTTCGTGTAGCTCGAGAGACGAGCGAGACGAACCGTAGGAGCTTTGCCGTGAAGTTGCTTGCGCACTCTCTATCCAAAGGTGCGCGACGGTTCCTACTCGCCTATAAACACAGTTCTACAATGCATTATAGATCAATCATATGAGGACATTGTCGACGAACACGCACTGGCTGCACTTGACGAGATGGCAAGGGATGAGCGACAGCCTTGGCTGACGAATGGTGCCTTCGCAATATTTACGACGATACTAAACCAAAGTGAATATTGCATTTAAAGCGTTGAATGAAAGCTGATTATGGCCAAGACGCACTTTCACAGAAGCTGTTCGCTGCGAATACCCTTGCTATCGTACGCAAACGATTTACGGCCGAGGATTCAAGCTCCCAGGAGGTTGCAAAACGCCTTTTCAAAACGATATTGCAGAGTCGTGAGTGTGGACTCGTGTTTTGGGTGTTCTATACTAACAAGTGCAGCCGAAAATCGTCAACGACTTTTCGACAATGATGTCATGCATTCTTGGCTTATTCAGATCGACAACTTAAATGACACATGGCGCTTATTATTCACATTGTTTCTTGTAAATCACTATGGTACGAAAGTTCATTTTTTGCAGTCAGAATTCGGACATTGAACCAAACAGAATATCTACCGAATGAATTTTTCACATTGTTGACATTGAAACTATGGGATGAAATAAATGGTCGCCACGGCAGCCAAAGTCGGTATAACGTTTTGCGTGTTCTGAACGATACCATCAATTCCGGTAAATTTCATATGGAAATAGATAGGGTGATTTTACAACGATTATACAGATGGCTTGCGCAAGCGGATGTGGAACAGCGAAATAGTCAAAGCACTCCGCCAAGGGTTCGGTCAATTGGGCTCGCCAGTCCAGTCCCTGGTGTCCGACCTGTACAGAAAATGTGTTATTTACGGTATGTCATACATCTGTGCATAGTTGGAATTGATTTCTTTTGAGACGCTTTGATTGATGATTAAAAATTCACAGAGGACTTGCGACATGAGTTATTCGACACAAATACCGTCAGAAGTCTTGGGCGTGGACTATACGATAGCAACGGCGTTGTCAGAAACAGTTCTGTCAATTTCTTTATTGCTGCAATAGCTCACGGTATACCATTTCATTTTCATGGCAGAATCTCACTAAAATATTTGTAGAGGACTTTCGAGACAAGATATTTGATAGTGAGATCGTGGGTGCACTGGGACGTGGATTGGATGATATAAACCCTGACATCCGAACGAGTGTGGTCAAAATTGTCACTGCTGCCATAGGTCATGGTGCGCTACATCGTTGTCAATGGATGTTCATACTCAAATATTGGCAGGGGGCTTTCGAGACAAGATATTTGACGCCGCGATGATCTTTGCACTTGAACGTGTAGTAAATTATAGATATTCGGATGTCAGTAGCACGATCCAATTTTTCACTGCTGCAATAGGTCAAGGTGCGCTCCGTTGTTTTCACAGGACCTTCATACTGAAGTATTCTCAGAGGGCATTTGGGACAAGAGAGTTCATACTGTGATTGTTTCTGCACTTGGACGTGCACTAAAGTATGGACTTGAAAATCCCTACAACGGAAACAGCACCAGCATGGTCCAATTTTGTACTGGTGCTGTAGCTCAAGGTGTGCTTCTTTGTGTTCACGGGATGTTCATACTGAAATATTTGCAGAGTGGTTTCAGGACAATATATTTGATACTGAGATCATTGCTGCACTTGGATGTGCACTAAGCAATGAAAGATCCCACCTCAGAAGTAGTGCAGTCAGTTTCTTCACTACTGCCATGGCTCAAGGTGCGCTGCATCATTTTGATGAGATATTCATACTGAAAATTCGCAGAGGGGTTTCGGGACAAGGTATTTGATACTGAGATTATCTCCGTACTTGGACATGCACTAGGTCATGAAAATCCCGATGTCAGGGGTGGTGTGATCAAAATTTTCACTGCCTCTGTAGCTCAAGGTGTGCTTCGTTTTTTTTGGGTATTCATACTGAAATCTTTGCAGTGGGGTTTCGGGACAAGATATTTCATACTGAGATTATCACCGCGCTTGGATGTATACTGAGCAATGAAGCCTACTACATAGAAAGTGGTGTGGTTGAGTTTTTCACTGCTGCTGTGGCTCAAGGTGTGCTGCATTGCCTTTATGGGATATTTATACTGAAATATTCACAGAGGGGTTTCGGGACAAAATATTTCATAATAAGATTGTTGCTGCACTTGGGTGTGCACTAATCCATGCAGACAACTACAAAGAAAGTGGTGTAGCCAAAATTTTCACCGCTGCTCTAGCTCAAGGTGGGCTTTGCTGTTTTCATGGGATATTCATGCTGACATATCCGCAGAGGGGTTTCGGGACAAGATATTTGATACTAACATTGTCGCCACACTTGGATGTGCACTAGGTCATGAAAATCCCTATGTCAGGAGCAGTGTGATCAAAGTTTTCACTGCTTCTGTAGCTCAAGGTGTGCTCTGTTGTTTTGGCAGGATATTAATACTGAAATATTTGCAGAGGGGTTTTGGGACAACATATTTCATACTGAGATGGCCACCACACTTGCATGTGCACTAAACCATGGAAATGACTACAAAGGAAGCAGTGCACTCCAAATTTTCACTACTGCTGTGGCTCAAGGTGTGTGGCATTGTTTTTACAGATATTCATACTGGAGTATTTGCAGAGGGGTCTTGGGACAAGATATTTGATACTAAGACCATTGCTGCACTTGGGCATGCACTCAGCAGTAAAACCTATCACCTCAGAAGCAGTGTGGTCAATTTCTTCACTGCTGCTGTAGCTCAAGGTGTGCTGCATTGTTGTGATGGGATATTGATACCAAAATATTTGCAGAGGGGCTTTGGGACAAGATATTTCAAACTGAGACCATTGCTGCACTTGGGCATGCACTCAGCAGTAAAACCTATCACCTCAGAAGCAGTGCAGTCAATTTCTTCACTGCTGCTATAGCTCAAGGTGCGCTGCATTGTTGGGATGGGATATTAATACTGAAATATTTGCAGAGGGGTTTCGGGACAAGATATTTCATCCTGAGATCATTGCTGCACTTGGACATGCACTAAGTGGTGCAACCTACTACCTCAGAAGCTGTGTAGTCAATTTTTTTGCTGCTACCATAGCTGAAGGTGCACTGCATTGTTTTGACATGGTATTCATACTGAAATATTTGCAGAGCTTGAGAACGAGATATTGGATACTAAGATGGTTGCCAGACTTGGAGATGCACTAATTATTGAAACCTGGTCCTTCATAGAAAGCACCTTCAATTTCTTCACTGCTGCCATGGCTCAAGGTGTGCTGCATAGTTTTTATAGGGTATTCATACCAAAATCTCTGCAGAGGGGTTTCGGGACAAGATATTTGATACTGAGATCATTGCTGCACTTGGATGTGCACTAAGCAGTGAAACCTCCTACCTCAGAAGCAGGGTGGGCAAAACTTTTACTGCTGCTGTAGTTCGAGGTGGGCTGTTTTTCTTATGCAATGTTCATACCCAAATATTTGCAGAGGGGTTTCAGGACAAGATACTTGATACTGCGATGCTCACCACACTTGGATGTGCACTAAGCAATCAAACCTCCTTCCTCAGACTCAGTGCATTCGGATTTTTCGCTGAAGCTGTAGCTCAAGGTGCGCTTCAGTGTTTTTATGAGATATTCATACCTAAATATTCACAGAGGGGTTCCGGGACAAAATATTTGATACTGAAATTATCACTGCACTTGGACGTGCACTCATCGATGAAACCTCAGGCTCCTACTCCAGAATGTGGGCAGTCGAGTTTTTCACTGCTGCCATAGCTCAAGGTGCGCTCCATTGTTTTTAGGAGATGGTTCACTGCAAAATATTCGCAGAGGGATTTCGGGATAAGATATTTGATATTGAGATTGTCACCGCACTTGGGTGTGCACTAAGCGATGAAAACTCTGAGCTTAGAAGTAGTGCATTCAATTTCTTCACGGTTGCCATTGCTCAAGGTGTGCTACATTGTTTTGATGGGATATTCATACTAAAATATTCACAGAGGGATTTCGGGACAAGATATTTGATACTGACATCGTCGCCGCACTTAGACTCGGCCTTACACTAAGCGATGAAGCCAGCTACGGAGAAAATGGCGTGGTCATGTTTTTCACCGCCGCCATGGCTCAAGGTGTGCTGCACTGTTTTGGCAGGATATTCATACCAAAATATTTGCAGAGGGGCCTCCTGACAAGATATTTGATACTGAGCTCGTCGCCGCACTTCGGCATGCACTAGGTAATCAAAATCCCCGAGTCAGATAAGGCCAACATATCTGATACTGAAATCGTCGCCACCGTTGGACCTGTGCCAGATGATCCAGATTCCGGTGTGAGATGCAATGCAGTTGGAATTTTCACTGCTGCTATAGCTCAAGGTGCGCCCCACGGTTTACACGGGATGTTCATACCGAAATATTTGCAGAGGCTGTGCGGGACAAGATAATTGACACTGAGATCATTGCGGCACTTGGACGTGCAATAAGCGATACAACGCCCCCCATCAGCTACCGCTCAATCAAATTTTTCACCGCTGCTGCAGCTAAAGGTGTGCTCCATAGTTTTTCTGGGATATTCATACCGAAATATTCGCAGAGGGGTTTCGGGACAAGATATTTGATCCTGAAATCCTCGCTGCACTTGTACGTGCACTCAGCAGTGAAAACTACTTCAGTGCAGTCGATTTCTTCACTGCTGCCATCGCTCGAGGTGCGCTCCATTTTTTTCACGGGATACTCATTTCGAAATATTCGCAGAGGGCGTTTGGAGCAACATATTTCACACTGCGATTATCGCCACAGTTGGACGTGCAATGGGTGATAAAGATTCCAATGTCAGACGCCGCGCGGTTGAAATTTTCATTGCTGCTGTAGCTCAAGGTGCGTTCAATTGTCGGCACCGGATATTAATGCAGAACCGTTTGCAGAGGGCTTTCGGGACAGCATATTTGACACTGAGGTCGTCGCCACAGTTAGATGTGCACTAGGTGATCAAGATCCCAACATGAGATGCAGCGCAGTTAAAGTTTTCACTGCTGCCATAGCCCAAAGTGTGCTCCGTTGTCACGTTTTCAACGGGTATTCATACTGATATATTCGCAGAGCGCTCTCTGGACAAGATATTTGACAATGAGGTCGTCGCGGCACTTGGACGTGCACTAGGTGATACAGATTCCGACGTCAGAAACAGCGTGGTCAATTTCTTCACTGCTGCCACAGCTCAAGGTGCACTTCATTGTTCTCATGGGACCTTCATACTAAAATTATCACAGCTGGTTTGCGACGCAAGATATTTGACGTAGTGACCATCGCCTACCTCGCCCAAGCAGAATTGATGGTCGAATTTTGGTCTGACGGTTTGAGTCCAATTCATATTGTCACCTGGATTGCTCTCATTTTCATCTACATAGATCGTTTCGTTTCCCGTGCCTACAACGATTCTATAATATTTACACTTTGTCAACAACTTGCCTCAACTGACTTGAGCCTGAGGGATCAAACACGCCATTTCGTTTCCGAGGCAATTAAATTTGGTACGACTCACCTTTCACTCTCTTTGGTCTTTTAATATCCAAGCTCATATATAGATGACGTTCATACCCGTATTTGCACTATGGAACTCAGGAAACATTACTGTTGCCCTTACCACATATCATCCGCATGACCAAACTGTCTTCCTGCAATACTAGTCGTAAGGCTGCGTTACATTTACAAGCTACTATATATTATTCATCATTGCGCGTAACACAGGATGGCCGTTCTAGATGATGTATATAGATGTATATCACATTGAGATCGTTTTCCATTTTCCACTTGACTGTTGGTATGGACATCATGCTCTGGAAATGAGGATATACGTAGAACGGCACACTAAAAGGAGAAGTACGACACACGACCCGAAGATCACACAAAATGTGTCGCACATGAGAAAGTTCAACACTGCATTATTTGCACCGGTTCGACAGCGTGATGATAACCCGTCACACGTCCCTCTTTTCCCCACCACATACCCCTCAGCAGACAAAACGTGTGCGACCGTCACTGGCTCACCAATCACTCCGATACACGTCTGCCTCCCATTTCCGCCCCTCTTTCACTGCTGACGAAGGTACAACGATAATGGTAATGGTAATAAATTCAAACGATGCAAGGAATGGTCAAACGACACCCCGGGCAGGAGCACCAATCAAGCCCCCAAAACGACGCACACAGCTCCACTTCGCGTAATCAAGCCTTCAAACGAAGCAAACAATCTCGTTTCGTGTAACCCCGCCCCCAAATGGCGCTAAGTCCTCTTCCCTGGTGCCTTCCCGTCTCCTTTTCCAGCCCTTCTGATTACTGCCCAACAACCAGCCAACCCCCCACCAGTGAGCTGGAGCGCTCGTATGCCTGCCGACAACCCGATGCACTGAAGAGCTTCCCCTATATTTTGGTTCGGGTGGGTTGTTTGAGAATGCGTAGGTGGATAAGTTTCCTTGACGGCTTCTGAACGACGGACTAACTTGAACGGTGTAAATCTCTGGTCGTCGTCAGTTGAAACCCTTCCCACTTCGCACTTCGAAGTTCGAACTGATCTTGGCACCAAACGCCCTCCATCTATATCCAACTCCTTCGTAATTCCAAAGTTGCATAACGCTACGCCTCCAAAACTCCAAAAACCAACCTCCCCATGATGAGCGCCTCATTCGCCGACCTCCACAACCCCTTCAAAACTACCCACACTCCCGTCGGCACTTCCACTTCCACCTCCAACCCACCATCACCAAACCCAAACCCAAACCCAACGCACAGAAAGCCCGATACTCTCGTCTTCCTCATCAACCACTGGCACCGGTGGTTCCTCCACTCCGCGACATACAACCGCGTCTGGAAGATCACGTCCTCCACGAATCCAGTCGGGCAGGTAGAGAACCACTCTTCATTCTCGCACTCGTACCAGGAATCAGAGACGTCACCGTCAGGAATTTATCCAACTGTTGACCCTTATCAATGAACGTGGTGTGACCATAATCAAACTTGTATGAGACCCTATCAACGACAACCTCCAAATCCACATTCAGAAGGAAGCGGGCTCCGTTATTGGCCGTCGCCAAGTAGGGGGAATATCCATCCACCAACGCGATTGATCATGAAGAGTTTGAGATGAGGTCGATTGTTGCGTTATAAGGTGGTGGTTGGTCCTGTCCAGTGCCGTTGTACGCGTATAGCATCGCTTTCCTGGGATTGCTCTCACTTCGAATCTGGTATACGAATCTTGTATAAGCAATTATGCGTCAGGATCGAGGAAAACCCTACTCACTGCGGCCACGATAGTAAAAACCATAGCCTAGTCCCATCCGATGTGGACTGCTTCATACTTAACCAGGGAACATAGACAACTTCATCTTGTGGGATAACGTAGCCTTTACTACCATTGTCATAGACAATCCAATCCAACCCATTCCCTTCATTGACTTCGAACCAGAATTTGGAGACCGACTGATTCGCGAAGATGGGAACCGCAAATTCATACTACCCGAGGAACTTGGTCTTCGCTTTAGCCAGTGGCAACGTAGGCGGAGCGCCAACGACAGGATTGGTCCCAACGTTGATCTTCCCAGAACAGGGGAAGTTCGAATGGATAGTTACCGTCAGAAAAGTCGAGAAGATCAAATGCACACTCGAGACTTTGACTGGAGCAGGACAATCTCGTCCGTCAATGTCAGATCGGAGGGGGCTGCATTGATCACCTTCGCGAGCATGTCTGTGCGAGTTCGGCTTCTGATTGGAGTCTAGACGAAGAGGTCAGCAACAGAAAATAGTTGAAAGAACGTGACTGACTTATTCATTGATTGGATTCTGTGTCGTCCCACTTATATATTCATTTGCGCTATAGCAATGAAAATTAGAATGTAACGTTGAGATCGACCTCACATTGCACTATCATAACTTCTCCTCGAATCAAAAGACGAAAGGCCAACTCCACTCGAGTCTGAGTTGTTCCGTCGCACGAGATTCGGAAAGTCAGCGCTGCGTACTGACCCCATTGTGTACCCACAAGCCACGAGAGCGATCGTTTCCATAGGGCTGAACCCTTGCAATCGAATTCTCGGCATATGTTGCAAGATCTTGAGATGGTTTCGGTACTTCCAGCGGTCCGCGGCCAAGTGCGGTTCTTCGACCTCATCTACAAGGAATGGGAGGGACCCCACCAGCAGCAATCACTATACAACCCACGGCCGGTAGCAAGTGCCAGTCACCCCGGGAAAATTTCATTTTCCCCCGTTTTCCTGGGAGTCGACAAGGAAAAGGCAAATCAGGCTTTTTTCCCCGTCTTCTACCCAGGAATTCTTTTTACCCGGTCGCCGGGGAGATTTTTCTGCTACCATTAATGCCTGGTTTCAACCAGGCTTTTTTCCCTGTCTCGTAACTAGTAATTTTTACTTCTGGTTTGACAGGGATTCGACAAGGAAACTCAAGGCGTTTTTCCCCATCATAAAACTAGGACTTTTCTTTTGCTTTTTTATCTAAGGGCCTGTTTGGATCCCCGGCAAATAAGCCGGATTCGCGAAGCCGCCTGCCAAATTGCAAGTTCCGATATTTTTCCGAAACCG
>Ga0307517_10009017_pt1 | contig 14222 bp, 7 predicted proteins | sample 23_EM_MG_FD_194515 | JGI IMG/M metagenome (GOLD analysis project Ga0307517, IMG submission 194515) | Populus trichocarpa ectomycorrhiza microbial communities from riparian zone in the Pacific Northwest, United States - 23_EM | ecosystem: Host-associated > Plants > Roots > Unclassified | place... | reverse complement strand
CAGTATCACCACGTTAGTGCAATTATAAATTTTCCATAATTTATTAGCCAATGGCAAACTTTGCCTTTGCCCAGATGTAAAGCAAGGATTCTCCAGCTATTCTTTGTCCTTTTCCTTACATACAAACAGCTTTAAAAAAATCTGAAATCGTCCGTTGACGACAATGGCTTAATGATACAAGTTTTAAGCATCATAATTGGTCACGTCACCACTAACAGCCCTCACAGAAGCTAACATCCATCTCCCTCTCCCTGTATCATGACAGAAGAAACACAAGGCAAATGGGAGGGCAAGGCCACGGTTGAGCTTAAAGGCCCAACAGCAGACCAGGTATGGCCTTTCATGGAGGACTTCTGTAATCTGCAAAAGTGGCTTCCAGGTGTGGATACATGTTACCAAGTTGAGGGTGAGCTAGGACAACCTGGCTTGGTTCGGTACTGCAGTTCTGGCACAGCATCATCGGATGGGAGCCATGAAGGGAATAAGGTCATCTGGGCCAAAGAGAAGCTAATAATGATCAATCCAAGTGAACGGTGTCTAAGCTATGAGATCCTTGAAAATAACGCTGGATTCAAGTCATATGTGGCCACCATGAAAGCATTTCCAATCAACGATGGAGATGAAGATGGAGATGGTCAACATGGGTGCAAGATCGAGTGGTCCTTCATTGCTGATCCAATTGAAGGGTGGCCATTGGAGGATTTCAATTCTTATATCAATTCCTCTCTCCAGTTCATGGGACAAAAAATGGAACAGGCTGTCCTATCTGGGTAACTTAATTTAAGAAATTAGCATGTCTGAACTGAAATTTTATTCTTAATTGAATAAGTACTGCTATTAATGTTAATCATCGTCAATTATATACTATTAACTTAATTATGTGGACAAACACCTTGTCTAAACCTCTTTGTAATTTCCATGAAAACTTCTTTTGCAATAAATTTCTTGTTCTTCTAGAAATCCTCTTGGTAAATTTGATTTGGAGAATCTTGAATTAGCAAAATATGATCTTGGACACTTGGTGAAACCTTGTCTAGGCGACAAATATTGTGAAATGTGCATGCTTCTTCGTGATTTCTATTTAACCCGTGATTAGCTGCGGGTGGAATAAATTTTTTCATCAACATAAAAAAAATAAAAATGAGAGAACTTCATATGCATTTTTTGACATAAAAAGCTCAATCATAAATTTAAAAATTTATAAATGCATTTAGTTAAATAAATAGAGAATTATTTTTGCAACTGGAATAAATCACGAAACCTAATTTTTAACTAATCAAAGGTAACCAGCCAAAGCCGTGACCCGGGTCATAAACACAATTGTTTTCAACAATTTTTTTTAATAAATTTTATTTAACTATATGAAAGAAAAATAGAAGCTTGAATTAAGAATCAACTAAATATCAAGTTGTTTGTTTGAAATTATGATAAACCTACACATATCAAATCAAAACAAATTACATTGCCCAATTAAAAAGAAATAAAATATTAAAGTATGAAATTAAAAAAAAAAGCAATAAAAATCAATAAAGATCCAATTGTGAAGGATCAAGTTGAAAAAAAAAAAACAAAATAAAATAAAGAAAGAAAAAAGGCCTAGGCCTGCCGGCCCGGAGCAACCCACGCACCTGAGACGATTTTTTTTTTATAAGGCAGATTACCTGTTATCCACCCTAATTTTTTTTTGAAAATAGCAAGTGGTGTATAATTTGCTTTGCCTAGATTTTGGCTATCAGAGGTTGTTGGAAAGTCAAGAAACGAGTGTTCTACACCTAAAATATCCATTTCCAAGATTTTTATGATAAAAAACCATAAAAAACACTATAGAGACCCAAATAACCTGTTTATACTTTCAAACAACCTAAAAAATAGTCAAAAAACAACAAATTGACCGAAAACCCAAAAACTTCCCAATGTTAGATTTTTTTAGGCGATTTGAAGATGAAATGTTATCTTATTGGAACTCTCCTTATAAAACAAAACTTGTAGACACAAAGATCAATAATTTTAGTGGTCAGAACACTTGTTAATTTGATAATTTTAGTGGTCAAAATAGTTGTTAATCAGTATTTTCTCTCTTCTACCTCAAATCAGAGACAAAAGAACAAGAGAAATGAAGTTTATGAACAAAAAGTGAACTTTGAAAAAATCAAAGGAATAAAAAATGTATATATTGCAAACTAAGAAGATCAAAGTAAGTTTTTTCTAGTAAATTTCAAAATTATTATCTATTTCCTCCGTGTTTTTTTTATATTAATCCATAATCTTTTAATTCTATAATTCCTTAACAAAATAGAAGTAATTGGCCTTCAATTTGAACATAAAAAGATGAGATTGATGAGAAAAAAAAGTTTAATAACCAAAATGAAAAAATAATAATTGTGGGAGTCCATAAGAAATTGTGAGGGGAGCTATTCCCCACACCTTTTAGTGTTTTGTTAATGCTGAACTTAGCTCGAGGACTTATGGGATAGATGAAAGTAATAATACTTTGAGGACCAAATTATAAATGATGATGGTCAACCTTTCCAAAATGTGATGATCTTTCATGGCGAGGAAATGTGAAACAGTTAAGCAGGATACAACTCTTAACCAAGACACTTGGGGGAAGCGCTATAAGCACTAGAATAAAATAATCAGTGTTCTTTCTCTCATACAATTTGGGATGGGATTTGTAAATTATGGATTTTTTTTCTTGGAAACTTAATTAGTGCCTAATTACTTACTGTGTTATTTTTGCTTTATTGGAATTTCATCATTATGCTGATATATATAATTAAACATTTTCTACGGCTATTAAAGGACTCTAGACAAAAAAAAAAAAAATCTTATTTTAATTTTGGCAATTTAAGTCCTTTTTTTTCCTTATTAAGATTAGGAAAATACTGTAATCTAATTCTCTTTGGTGAAAAGATATTGTCCAAACAAAGACACCACATGTGTCCATTGAGATAAAAAAATAATAATTATCTATTGATATAAAATTGAATTGAATTTTATAATTATAATTTTAAATGTCAAATATAGGAGGGCTAAATTTTATAAGATCTTTAACTATGTATGTATGTATATTTATATATATTCTTAATTTTATGAATTCACTGTTTGTTTCATTTTTTTTTATTTTCTTATAAATTTATTGTTTATTTGTTTCTCTCTTTTTTTTCCCCTTGATACTGTAATATAATTCTCTCCAAGGAAAAGGGACTCTCCAAAACTAGCTTTTCTTCTTGGAAACAATTAAACTAATTAGAGTAGAAAAATAATAATTAATTACAAAAGTTGGTCTATGATTTAAATATCAGGCATCAAAGTTGTTGTTGTATATAAATAGATGAACAACTGCCCATCAAATTACACATCCTCTCTTTAATGGCAGACAACACAGCCCCCAGATGGGAAGGGAAGGCCATAGCTGAGCTAAAAGGCCCAGCAGCAGACCAAGCATGCTCATTTTTGGAGAAACCACGTAATTATTTGTATAGATTGTTGATATTAGGTTGACTGCTTAGAGAAGGGAGGAACAAGCCACCGCATTACGGTGGCCGGAGTAGTCGAAAGTATTATTTCGAAACAATTTCAAACCTTCGACCACTGGGTGTCAATGAACTAGGATAACTCTGATAATGGTGGGACCACTATTACTACGTCAGTCCATTGTCCTTTTCCCTTGAAAGAAACAGTCAGGGAAGACAAAAAAAAATAAATCTGAAGTCGTCCGTTGATAAAATGTAGTGTACTTTCATTGATATTTTAAAATGTGTTTTATTTAAAAATATATTAAAATAATATATTTTTTATTTTTTAAAAATTATTTTTAATATTTTTTATTAAAAATGTATTAAAATAATATTTTTTTATTTTTTAAAAACTATTTTTATATTAACATATCAAAATAAAATATTAATTTAAAATAAAAAAATAAAAAAAATTTAATTTTTTTAAAAAACAACCGTTAAGGATGATAAATGGTCACCGCTACCGACCCTCACAGAACCTAACATTCCTCTCCCTCTATAATGACAGAAGAAACACAAGCCAAATGGGAAGGCAAGGCCACGGTTGAGCTAAGAGGCCCAACAGCAGACCAAGTATGGCCTTGCTTGGAGGACTTCTGTAATCTACAAAAGTGGCTTCCACGAGTGGATACATGCTACCGAGTTGAGGGTGAGCTAGGACAACCTGGCCTGGTTCGGTGCTGCAATTTTAGCAAAGTACCATCGGAAGGGAGTCATGAAGATGAAGAGAATAAGGTCATCTGGGCCAAAGAGAAGCTAATAATGATCAATCCAAGCGAACGGTGTCTAAGCTATGAGATCCTTGAAAATAACGCTGGATTCAAGTCATATGTGGCCACCATGAAAGTATCGCCAATCAACGATGGAGATGGGGATGGTCAACATGGGTGCACGATCGAGTGGTCCTTCATTGCTGATCCAATTGAAGGGTGGCCATTGGAGGATTTCAATTCCTATATTAATTCCTCTCTCCAGTTCATGGGGAAAAAAATGGAACGGGATGTCCTATCTAGATAATTTTATTTTAAAAACTGGCCTGTCTAGCTGAAATTTGGTTTTTAATTGAATAAGAAGTACTGTTATTAGCTTAGTTATCAGGAGGAACACCTTGTCTAAGCCTTTTTTCAACTCCCATGAAAACTTCTTCTGCAATAAATTTCTTGGTCTTGTGGAAAATTTCTTGGTAAATTCGAGTTGTAGAATCTTGAAATGGCAAGATATGATCTTGGACACTTGATGAAACCTTGTCCTGGCGGTATCTATGGATTGGCAAATCTCAAGTATGGGATTTTAATAAAAATTTCCTAAACTTTCTCCAAGAAGCTATACTCAAATATATCAATATAACTCTTTTTTTTCTTCTTTTCCCCCCCTTAATAAGGAAGATACTGTAATCTAATTCTCTCAAGGGAAAAGAGATTCTCCAAGACTAGCAATTTTTCTTTTTGGAAATAACTAAACAAATTAAAGTAGAAAAATAATAATGCATTACAAAAGTTGGTGTATGCTTTAAATATCAGGCATCAAATTTGTTGTTGTATATAAATAGATGAACAACTGCCCATCAAACTACACCTCCTCTCTTTAATGGCAGAAAACACAGCCCCCTGATGGGCCTGATGGGAAGGGAAGGCCATAGCTGAGCTAAAAGGCTCAGCAGCAGACCAAACATGGTCATTTTTGGATGCCTTCTGTAATCTATATAAGTGGCTTCCAGCACAATGCTAACATCGGCAGTGAGGTCAGCTGGGCCAATGAGAAGATGGTGATGAATGATCCCGTTGAACGGTGCCGAAGTTATGAGATGCTTGAAAATAATGCCAAAGATAAGCCATGTGTGGCCACCATTAAAGGGTCGCCAATATTCAGTGGAGATATTCAACATGGGGCAAGATTGAGTGGTCATTCAGTCTTGATCTTAATTATATAAATACCATTGACACCCTCATCACATACTTCTCAACTATTTCTGATATTCGCCTGTTCAATTACATGTGTTCTTGCTGTATTAATTTGTAAACCAAAAACATAAGCTGATCTTTCCTGTAATTTTCACCTGAATACACTGGAGCAAATATACGTGCACATGGATTTAATTTCAGGCTGTTGATGCAACTCTAATGTATCAGCTTCTAACTTAGAAGATGCTCTTAAATAATTCTCTGCAGGGAAAAGAGATCCCCAAAGTAGTCGTTTGTCTCTCAGAAAACCACTAATCTTGAAGAAGTCGTAAAACTCCAAAAAATGATTTGGACTTTTGTATAGTTATTTGTGAGTTAATTGAAGATGCAGGTACCTTCAAAATAAGTCCCCTTGACTGGATAGAGGGATACTCTGATGATAAGTTAATGTATGAAGGAGGAGGTGTGTAAGAGTAGGAGATATCAAGAGAAGGGAAATGTAAAAATAAAAGGGAAGGAGAGGGTGTCAAAGAAGAAGATGCTCCTTCAATCCTATACCTTCTTGTTCTTTATACAGTCATAGGACATGGCAAGTTACAAGGGGAGAGGGATAATTCAGTCAATTATTTTGCGTTTAATGGCTATGGAGATTGATTAGGGGATAAATGTTTTTGATAGTGATAGATAATTATATTCTAAACATGATGACATCATGGCAGTTACCGATCAAAGTAATTAATTAGCCACTAATTTCAATCTCATGCATCAAATTGTTGGGCAATATATGTAGATGAACAACTGCCCTTCAAAACACACATCCTCTCTCTAATATGGCAGAAGAAACACCACAGATTAAATGGGAAGGCAAGTCCATAGTTGAGCTAAAAGGGCCAACAGCAGACCAAATATGGCCTCTCTTGGAGGACTTCTGCAATATAAACAAATGGTTTCCAAGTATAGATGTATGCAACCATGTGGATGGTGAGCTGGGAAAGCCTGGCCTGACTCGGTACTGTGCTTCTAAAACACTATCAACGTATGGCAGTTATGATGAGGCCGTGGTCCGTTGGGTCAAAGAGAGGCTATTGATGATTAATCCTGCTGAAAAGTGTCTAAGCTACGAGGTCCTTGAAAACAACTCTGGATTCAAATCATATGTGGCCACCATGAAGGTATTGGAAATTAATGGATCAGATGCAGGTGAAAATGGGTGCAAGATCGAGTGGTCTTTCATTGCTGATCCAGTTGAAGGGTGGACGTTGGAGGATTTCAGTTCTTTCATTAACTTCTGTCTCCAATCCATGGGCAAGAACATGGAACAGGATGTCCTATCGGGTTAAGTTTAATATCTATGGTAGTCCCTATTGTTAGTCTTAATATGTGTTGTTCTCGTTGATGGGCTCTTAGCCTGAGGCACGTGGTTTCTACAGGGAAGAAGCCTTTGTCAGAAGATTGTTGACGTGGAGTACAATTAAAGGAGATGAATGAATAGCTCAGCTTGAGCAGCAATTTATTCGTACCTTTGTACTATATATTGATGAATATAATCTGTTTTCAGAATGAAAAATTATATAAGATAGTTCTTGTTTTGCTTTTGGACGCTGTTGGAAACACTAATATAAAGTAAAATTACCCAGATTGGTTTCATTTTTCTTTCTTTTTCTTATTTATATACATGTAGACACTTTGAGATGGTGGGATTTGGATTTTATGTTAGCGCTATCATTTGGTGTTCATGTGGCCAGCATTAGGCATGGCTTCTATATTATTGAAAAGCTTGTTTGCATTTTGAGAAGCACCATAGCATCATTAAGTAGTGATACCAGCAAATTCTGCTAGTCAAAATTGCTTTTAAGACAAACATATACCGAGCAGAGACATTCTGTTGTTAGTGTCATTAGTGAAGAGAAGGGAGGAATAAGCCTCAACGTTCAACTGAAACAAGGGAAACCCATGCGCGGGACCTTCCCTCCACTGAAAGGGGCACTCCCTAGAGTAACTTTAGCTAGCAAAAGGGAAACCCACGTTTTTCCTTTTGCAGAAAACAGAAGCCACTACATGAGAGAGCTTCTTTTTCTTTGCATAAATACAAGTTCCATTTCATGAGGCATGCAATACACAAATGTGGGAGGAATAAACTCGTGACGTAATACGATGTTTGAAATTGCTATACTTATGACCAAGCCAAGCCCTTGACACTAAGAATCTACAGCTAACTGTATATTTGTTCAGATTCAGCACCTAATCTCTTCTCCATCCAACTGATTATATCCTGACCAACTTCTTCGCGTTCAGGCTCAAAGAGAAGGTCATGCAAGAAACCATCATAAAGCTTTATGTCTTTGAACTTGGAGGCTGCCTCATTGTACAAATCTTGAGATGCTAGAGGATCAGTCACCTTGTCAGCAGTTCCATGGAGAACAAAGAATGGGACCATCACGGACTTGAAGTTGCGCATCAAATAAGAGGATATACGCAATATTTCATGCCCTGTGCGGACTCTTATGGGTCCTGTATAGACCAATGGATCAGAATACTTGGCCAGAAGTGCTGCAGGATCCCTAGAAACTGGAATGCCCCTTTTGTTCGCTCCTTTAAATTGGAGCCTGGGGACAACCAGAGAAAAAATAGGAGCCACAGCCTGCATGAAAATAATAAATGAATATTTTAATAGAAAGAATCAAAATTAAAACTAATGTAACCTCTTGTTTCTAAGGATTGATGGCAAATTTCAAGTAAAATGAGCTCCTCAAACAAAATTATTGCAGGGTAATGTTTCTGTCTTGGTTCCACACATTAAAAGCTAGAATTGTAACATTACCACTATGCAGGGATAAAAAGGTTATACTGAACACAACATTTTCAAGCTTTGGTATGGTTTAGTTTTGAAACAGCTTCTAGAATTCATAAAATCTAATGAATTGGACATCAACCATAACAGCACGATCCAACATGTCAGAGTTATCATGCTTCAAGAGTATAGGACCTTAACTCTGATGCACTGAACCCTAAGAATTTCAAAATGACATTCTCAAAAGCTCAACAGTATTGTTAGGTTTCAAGACAAAGTCCAAGTTCAAAAACTCAACTCATAAACCATGAGAACACAATCTAGCACATCACAGTTATCATCATTAATATCTCCACATCATTGTGATCTAGAAGACAGAAAACAATTACCCCAACAATAGGATGTGCAGGCTTGACACGCAAAGCAGGTGAGGTCAGAATAATCCCCTCCAGCATTTCCTTGATGTAAGGATATGAGGCTGCCTACTCAGAGATGCAATTGATTAGATCAGCATAATAATGGAAACTGGTAGACCAAAAAAAAAAGAATAAATCTTCCTTTATAAGTGTATATTACCTTTAAAACCACAGCACCTCCAGTTGAGTGACCAAAAAGGAAGCATGGTACTCCAGGGTACTCTGACTTGATCTTTTCCAATAGAGCTCCCTATTTATACAGAAGTTACAAAGTTCATTCCTAACAGTTATGTAGGTATATTATGGATGCTTGAAGTAAATTCCTATAAACTAAACAAAACATCATGATGGATTCAAGTTGAATGTACTGCCAGGGCAGGGAAAAGAATTAAAAAAAAATATGATAAATTAGGTATATTATGGATGCTTGAAGTAAATTCCTATAAACAAAACAAAACATCATGATGGATTCAGGTTGAATGTACTGCCAGGGCAGGGAAAAGAATAAAAAAAAATGATAAATTAATTGCTAAGCTGCTTAAGAAGAGAGGATTTTGTAAGCCTTAACACAGAGTACAGGACATGACACACAGTAATGATCATTTACAATTTACCATAGCACCATGGATGGATAGGATAAAGAACAGTTGTCTTGGAAAGAATAAAGAGAAAGGTATGACTGAACTTACAGTATCTGCAACGACATGATCTAGTGAAGGAACATATCCATGCAACCCATCACTCCCACCATGACCTATGCCATGAAAAAAAAGAAGAATAATTACCATATGACAAAGCTAAAGACTCGGACTAGAAACAATTTCAAATGATAGAGAAAGAAATGCTAATAATATACCAAAAGAAAAGGTTATCAAAATTTTTATCAGCATAAGCAGGCATTGGAATGCTCCAATCTCAATGAGGAAGTTACCAAAATCTCTCTGGTTTCCACTTAAAGTACTTTCCAGTAGACTTTAGCAAATGTAACTATTCATGTGCTCTAAATAAACAGAGCATGAAGCTCCACAACAACCTATTGACTATAAAGGTAAAGAAACCAAATACGCAAACATCTTTACAAAAGCTAGCTACCTGTCCAGTCCATTGCATAGACGCCAAAGTTGCATGATGTTAGTTGCTTTGCAAATTGACCATATCTTCCACTGAAAATGAAAGCCCAACAGAGGAGAACTCAGAAAAACTGTTAATTGTAAGGCACAAAATAAACAAAAAAAAAAGGATTAGCTTCAAATTTTATCACTAATAGAAGGGAAATTGAAGATGCAAAAGAAGTTCAAATATTGACAGAAATCCTCAAACGTAACCTGTGCTCATTGAGCCCATGAATAATGATCAAAATGCCCCTGAAATCACAAAGCAACCCTCATATCTCAGTACTGAATCAATGGGAGCGGAAACAACAGAAAACAGGATGAAAGTAAAGATATACATGCTAAAGTTGTGTCATATGTGGAACGAAAACCACAGTAAATCAGAACGAAGCAGCTCGACAGCCCCTTTATCCTTTCACTTACTGTAAGGCCTGATGTGCAGAAAATACAACAACATTTCACGTTTCCAAGTTCACAACATGCTCATTCTCGTATAAAAACACTATTTCTTTGCGTAATTTTTTTTAAGAAAAAGAAAAAAAAATAAACATCAATCACAACAAAACAATAACAATATGTAGAAAAAAAAACTACAATTTCCCAAAGCTCATGGTGTTAAATAGCATATTATTTCATAAAAAAAATAAATAACGAGACTTTAAACGAAAATTTCTTTAAAATCAAGCTGGTCCAAAACCTTTCAATTAAATGTTGTTTCCCTATGTGAACCAGTAAATTCATTCCATTTCTATCTCATCAGCTTCTTGGATGCAGTATGAAGTAAAAATCACTAATTAACTAGGAATTGAACCACAACAATTAGAGAATAAAAAACCCAACTTTCGAAAACATCAACTGTAATTTCCAATTAAGAAAAAAAACATAAATAATTAACCTCAAATTCAATTAAGATGATTCAACTACCTTTTTTAATTGCTTTTAAAAAAAAAAAAATAAACTTGTTTAATTCCACATAAACAGTGACTTTCAAACAGTGTAATTATTAACCAAGCCCGAAGTTGCATGCAAGTTTCACTCTTTCTTAAAATTCCTTTATTCCTTTATTCCCGTGTTCTCATTTCTCAGTCAAACCAATAAAAATAAATAAATAAAGCACATACTTTCTAAACAAAATAAAAAGGAAATAGAAAAACTCACTTCATTTGACCGGTTATCGGAAGCCAAGACCTAACGAAGAGAGCATTTCGTCTAGCACCAAAGAACAAGAACGTATTCCACCGGCAATCTTCGTTACCTGTCGTCATATCAATACCCTCAGCAAGAGCTCTCCTTCTCAAAGTATCTTCCTCCTCTAATCTCCGTCTTTTCCCCGACTTGCTAGGCGATGGTGGCGAGGCGGAATCAGCCATAGGACGGCGGCGGTAACGGCGAGGGAGGAGGAGGAGAAGGAGGGAAAAGAGAAGTGAGTGAATGAAAAGAAGAGAAGTTCTTACGGTTTTCAGGATTGGGATTATGCGATTGCTTGCTCCTGATGTTAGTGGCTCCATATCTGCTGCCGTTGATGACATGGTGAAGAGAGGCCAAGAATGAGGCAGAAACAGAGATTCTATAGAGAGGGAAGAGGTGGTGGGGGAGGTTGAGGGAGATGGAAAGAAGGTAAAGAGTGATTACGGGCGTCAAGTGCGGGTATTTATAGGTGAATCAAGAAATGATACGGATAAAAGTTCATTTTGGTACCTATTTTTTTAATTCTCTTAGTTTCAACCACAAAAGTTTTGAACAATTTCTAGTATGACCGTTTATGAAGACACATAATACATGCAAACCCTATCCAGAGACTGGTAAAAAAAACCCCGTCATTGGATTATTGGAGAAAAAATATATTTTTTTAAACGTCTTGCTAGCATCACTGATCGAAAAAAGTGAGGACGGAGAGAAAATGGAAGAAAAGGATGGGAAATTTTGACAAATTTCAATGGAATGGTGGGATTCACAATGAACTTCTCAGAATTTGTTGGACTGGTATTTGAAATAACTGATACATAAGGGTCCAAAGTGGAAGATTGACAAAACTATATAGCCTAATAATCCGATAGATACTGATAACGAACATGAAAGGAAATGATTTGGTGAAGCCCGCAGATTTATGGAAGTGATTCGGTGGCCTAAACAGGAATGAAAATCAAGCATTTAATTTTTTGTTGGTGTGATGGACGGTGGTGATGAGGGCACCGTTGGCTGGCTAGTGCAATTGTGATCGCATCAGAATTTAGACGGTATTTCAGTCTAGTTTTATTTTTTATTTTTTATTTTATTTTTGAATTTTTTATATTTAATTAATTTTTTTTATATTTTTAGATGATTTTAATATGCTAATTTAAAAATAATTTTTTTAAAAAATAAAAAAATATTATTTAATATATTTATTTAAAAAAAACTTTTAAAAATTTAGTAGCCTTCCAAACATGCGATCGGGAAGGAAGTTTCTTCTAATAATTTTATTTTAAAGTCTGCACTGCAAACCGATGTAAGAAAGGGTGTTGGGAGTTAAATTTAAAAAGGAATGGGAAGGTACGGTGAAGGCAAATAAATAAATTAATTTGTTGGTCTCCGCCGGCAGATTGGCTGCCGCTTTTCACAGCCACATTAAATTTTATTGTATCGATAGTATCTGGGTAAATGGATCTTGCTGCTACATAATGTTTATTGCTGAAATAAATAAAAAAAATTAATAATAATTCCAATTTTATCAAATATTTTCTACAGTTACTTACGATCTGTTTAGAAAAACTGTGGTTTTTAAAAAGTTATCAATTTTAAGTTCTAAAAATAATATATGAAAAGGATTGTGGACTATAATATTAATTCTTAAAATATTATGAAGCACTTCAAAACAATAGTCACGCCCAAGAATAATTATATTAGTAAATAATAAATAAATAAATAAATATAGATATTATCAAATTTAACTTGAAATTTACTTGAAATATATATTATTTTTTTATTTTTTATTAAATAAGAAAGAATAATGGATAATAATACTTATATGGATATTCAAATCCAATAAATATTTTATAAATATCTAAATTTTTTATGTAATAAATAATAAATAGTATATAAATATTAAAAATTCAATCCGAGTATCTCTTCTGTTAGAGAATAATATAAATCATATCTTAGGACCTTATCTAATAACTTAAGCTTTTGGGTTAAAATAGTTATTTGACATGGTATCAGAGCCTTAATGACCAAGCGGTCACGAGTTCGAATCTCACCATCCCTATTTATTTGATAAAAATTAAGCACAAGGTAATATGAGTATGTGCAAGTTTTAAACCTAAAGGACTTTCACTTGAGGGGGTGTGTTAGAGAATAATATAAATTATATTCTAGAACCTCACCTAATAATTTAAACTTTTGGGTTGAGATGATTTTTTGACATTATCATCCGTAGTTATGCCATGGATTGCAAGCCAAATCAAGCCTAGCCGAGCTGAAAGCGCTTACTAAAAATAATACTATAGAAGCTTCGATGTAATCCACGTCTAGCATGTGAATCCTCGTCACTTAGATTTGTTCACGTGTTCCTCTCTCTCTCTCTCTCTCTCTCTACTAAGCGGCTAATCAAGCGGATTTTACGATAGAAAGAAGCTCGGCTTACATGCCCCGTCCTTACTGTCTTCACCAGACCTTACCTGCTAAATGACAGGCTCTATTTCGGTTTTTCCTAGGTACAGTTTGATTCTTATTTATTTTTTATTTTTTTTCTTAGTTTGTTTTATACATTCGTTTAATTTAATTAGTAAAGAAGTCTAAAAACTAGAATAATGCCTTACGGTAATTATTATAATTTTAAATAGGGGCAACTCTATATTTTGCATCGCATGTTTGCCTTTTCCCTGGGATTTTTTAAACATACTTGAAGTAAATTACCATCTTATTCTAATTCATTATTTTCATTTAATAAATTTCTATCAATGTTTAGTTAATTGTACTGATTAATTAATTAAAAAAAGGTGCACTAGTAAAAGGGATCTTAAATAAATAAAAATTAACATAATGATAGGAATATTTAAAATCAATAATTTAATATCATGAGATAAACTTGATCCATTATTAAAAATTAAGAAAACATTTTTTGGGTAGAAGTTTGCTTGTTTTCCTTGTAAATTTAATGATTATCAGTACTAATAAATATTTAAGGTAAGGGAATGAATTTATATGTCCTAACGTGTAGTTTAATTTCAGGGTATTTTAGAATGAAGGTAATCACATGACAAGTGCTTGGGAATGTATATATATATATCTTCTTAGCTTAAATTAATGCTTTATTATTTCTATTGAGAGGATCCATATACCCTTAATTTTACTAAAAATAACATAATTGCTTCAATGATCATGAACCTATGCTTCCTAGCGTGTTTAGTAAATTTATTATATTGCTTGCTTTTCTTTTTTTTATCAATTAAATTATTAGTTTTTTTTAGTAAAAATCTATATTTTCAACCAAAATTTAACGAATT
>Ga0307517_10009016_pt1 | contig 14224 bp, 23 predicted proteins | sample 23_EM_MG_FD_194515 | JGI IMG/M metagenome (GOLD analysis project Ga0307517, IMG submission 194515) | Populus trichocarpa ectomycorrhiza microbial communities from riparian zone in the Pacific Northwest, United States - 23_EM | ecosystem: Host-associated > Plants > Roots > Unclassified | place... | reverse complement strand
ACCACTAAAAGCTGTTGTGGTTGTGGTTTGTCTCCGGATTGATTTGTTCTCCGGTTGACTCCACCTTTGGCGCAGTAGAGCTTAGGGTGAAGAGTGGCCCTGACAGGACTTTGGGGTTCCAGATTCATCTCCTGTTGAGTTGCCCAATTGGCCTACAAACAAGTTCCACCCCAATGGGACTGTAGTGTGGGACTCCAGGCTGCTCAACATCAAGGATGTGACTGGGAAGGTGGTTTTCCAGTTGCCTAAGAGGCTTGGGAACTATACAGATATACAATGGAATGGTCAGTACCTAGTTGCTTGTTATAAGTCTGGAGAAGTGTTAGTTCTGGATTTCAGCCATATTTTCCTTTAGGAAAAATCCATAGTGTATGTATTCCTTTTGTTCATTTCTAGTATTTTGTGAGAACTTCATTAGTACCTTGTGGTGACCATAGAAATCAACCAAGTGCTGGTGAAACCTGTTGTGTGAGAATGTACCCTTATTCATGATTCTTGTGGCTGTTGATGAACTAGAGGTTGCTGGCCAAACTACTGGGAAGATGGCATAAAATTGTTTGGGGGCAGTGGAAATAATGCCAACTGATCAATCCCATGGTGAGTACAAGGGTATTGGATACCACCCACTACAGTCCCTACAAGTACTCCAATAACCACGAAGTTACTCACACTGCCTCACCCTTTATAAGCAAATGGATAGTGTATTATTATCATTATAATATATGAATACATATGAGCGAGTACCACAAAACGTGGTACAAGTTCCAACACGAAAAGATGCAATCCCCAGCACTTCCGGCATCACCTAAACTTCTGGCCTCCCAATGTATTTCCCAAAATGCGCGGGAGTAATATGAGCTTGTGGGGGCTCGTAATTCTCCCCATCAGCCGAAACGGGATTAGGGAACGTAGAAGGGTCTGAGGGATCGTACAAGCGTTGAGGTTTGTGTGCTTCTTGCATTGCCATTGTTCCCCACTCCGCTCCCTCGGCAAGATCCAGGTCGATGATGTGTGCCTGTTGTGTCCTCTGCTTCCTATGTCTGAGGAAGAAGAAAACCAGTGTGGCAGCGACCAAGAGCCCGGCGGCACCTCCGACAACACCTCCGGCGATGGCACCAACGTTACTCGCAGATCCACCACCGTTGCCCTCTTGATCGTCGCCTTCGTTGGGCGGAACCGTTGCGGTTGGTGGGGGGTTGGTAGCAGAAGAAGCGGCGGGGGGAGTAGTTTCTGGATCCCTCCCAACCGATTCTGCGAACGTGGGGTTGAACTCGCCCTCTGTCTAATTCAATGAGTTGGTGGTCAGACGTGCGAACGGGAAACGAGCGAGTTCTTCACTCACGGTGTAATCGAGATAAGCCCAATGAGGGACCGTGGAATCTTGTGGGAGGTCGAAAGGGTACCTATATAATGAGGTGAGGGGGCCTATATCTGGAAGGTAAGCACTGTCTTAGAGTACTTACTGGGTCACATAAACATTATCACAGAATTGCGACCACCCCGTCCACCTAAATAATCGACATAAAGTTTAGAAATGCACAAAACATGGGAAAACCCCGAAAATACCCACGTCATGGTACTCGTAGAATTTTGGCAAAGCGTGCAGGCCATATAGAGACCAAAAATGACCGTATTGCAACCACACCTCTTCCGTACTGGGGTATCTCTTAGCGGGTTGGCGTAACGGTTCCCCGGGTTTAATGGTTGAAGTTCGAAGTTGGCTATACAGATAGATCGTGGATAAGTTTATGATTGGCTGTTGGGTGAAATTGACGCGTACGTCGTCCCAGGCAAGAACTTTGGAGCGTGGCCGCGATCCTGCATGGATTCTCACCCTTCGAGTTGTACGACTGCAAGAAGGATAGTCAATGGCTGTGTCCGAACAAAAATGGTATTAAGAAAGGACGTACCCACCCCCAAGCCGGCTTACAGTCAGCATTGACCGCCTGGACGGATGGGAAGAAACATAGGACGCCAAGAGCCAGTAGTGTACCAACGGCGGCTGGACGCGAGTCACATGTCGTAGACTTCATCGTGTGCAGGCAGCTAGTGGTGTTCTTCAGTGAGTATGTCGGGCGGAGGATATATACGAGAACGCACGAGGTCCACACCAGAAAAGAGGGATCCAAGGGGAAGGGCGGGGAAGATACGAGAACGAAAAGGGACGGTTTGTTTATACCCGTGAAATGTTTTGCCGCTCGTTTAATATCCACACACACGTGCGGACACCATAATCAGTCCAATTACACGGGCTTAGGGGCACTGCAATTGGAGCACCTCCCTCGCCCTCCCTCTCATCCCTTTGTTTTTGATGGATTCGTTGGCACAGATTGCCGCGAACCTTTGATTGCTCTCCACGCGCGCAGAATATGGGCACAGTTTCTTTCAGGGTGTGAGAATGGACAGAGGGTCTCGGTGGGATCACCGCTTCGCCCAAAGTCCCCACACTTCACTCGATACTTAAACCGAGATATCGATGGGCGCGGGCCCCTCTTGCTGGCGCTCTGGGCTCCAACCCTACGAAGTTTGTCTAAGTACCCCATGAATCCCACCGGTGATGATAGAATACCCATTTCCCGGCTCCATCCCATTTAGTTCATTGAAACGTGGAGACGTGTTCTGTCATGGAGACCCCAACTTCGAGGAGTTCGGGGAAACGCCGCCCAACGAGGTGCGGTCTAGATTGGAGTGGATAATGTGGGACAAGCCAGTAGTGAGTCCGGGATGGAGGTTGTACTTGAGACGACCGCGGATCGCGGGCGGATCAAAGCGAGGATCGCCCTTCCCGGTCCCCGCCTACGGCCACGCATCCGCCGGCTCAAGGATGCTCATCCCGAGGTCCAAAGCTCGGAGCTCTCCGCGACGAACTGTCCCCAAGGCTACGCTTTCGAAATGTTGACCTACCTCGTCAAACCCAGGGAACCCACCGTCCTAAGCCACAAGGAATACCATGAAATATCCCCGACCAACCTCTTATTATCAGCGATAGTAAGGCCATCACTCCCGAATGGTACAATCTAAAGCTCGCTAATCCTTGGAACAGGTTCCGACTGCGCACATCGTTCCAGAAATCTTGGATATCGAGCGGTTCAACGTCGCACTGAGCAAAGCGCTGTCAAGCTTCCCACACCTCGCGGGGAGACTGGTGAGGCCGGGCGCACCGGACGCACCCTGGATGGTATGATTTTGGTTCATTTTCCTCTGTTGGCTCGAACTAACCACGGAACGCAGATTCGGTTGACGAATTCCGGCGTACCGGTGTCGCTCACAGATAGCGACGCAGCCGAGATAGTAACAACAGACCTCGCCGCCCAAACTCCCCTTCGTCTCGCAGAACACCTGAACGTCACAAGAATCGTCAAGACAGAGGGAGAATCTGACGAACCACTGTTCCGGCTGACGATCACTCGGTTCACGAGGTTGAACTCCACTTCTATTGGAGCGTGCAACTCGCACGTATTGTGTACGTTCTCTCTCGAACAATCCCAGTTCTTCTCGCTATATTGACGAGAGTGATTAAGTTGATGGATCCGGTCTCCTACATTTTCTCAAACTACTCTCCCAGCTATACCAGGGCCTCGAACCGATCGACCCTCCGCCTTACTACGAATCGGAAGCAATCAAATTCCCAGATCCGTTGAAGGCCACTTCGCCAATCTTCCATCTCTACGACCCGTCGACCCCACCTCCTTGGGAACATCCCCATAGGAAAGAAATGGAATTCGTTGCATTCCGGCTGACAGCAACACAACTGACCGAGATCCACAATTCTGTCACGAAAGGGATGGAATATCTGAGGGTATCGAGGGTGGATACTGTGGTAGGATTGCTTGTACGATGTTTATCAGAAGTAGAACCTGAATCCAAGCCCATCGACACCGTTTCGTATGTGATCAACGTGCGTACATCCATCCGCCTTCCCCGCAGCTCGACCTACTCTGCCGTAGCACCGCGGAATGGGCATATACCCAGACAACGCAGTGGTCAATGCGATTATTTGGCTCCCTACAGGACTACGGTCCTCGGGTGATATCGATATTCGCGACAGCATTTCCATCTGTGCAACCGAAGTACGCAAGTCATTGGGGAGGTTGAAGAACCCTGAATTCATCAAAGATATGGCCGCAAATGTAGCTAAGATACAGTCGCGGGTCGCATGGGACAAGGAAGGCCAGGACTTCGCCACCGCGAAGGAAGGTTTCTTGATCGTGAATAACATTTGGAAGTAGGTCCGGAAACCCCTCCTGTCCAGATCCCGACTGAGAACTATTGCTCGCTTGCAGGTTCGGTTGGACAAGTCCGCATTTTGGACACCCCGGGAGTATTAGGTTTCTTCATGGGCATCTCCCAGGTTCCCGCTACGTCAAGATCATGGCGCCGAACCCAAAACTTGTTGATGGGACGTGGATAAGCAGGGAAGGCGACATGGAAGCGACGTTCTATGTTCCGCAGAAAAGGAGGAAGATGTTTGAAGAGTTATTTGAGGGGTATGCTGAGAATTTGGGTATGACCGGTTCAGTAGAATTTTTACCATAACCCTTTTGGCGAAACTACCCGGAGAATAATCCACAGATGCGATTACAATGGAGGGACCTCTGGGATTCGACAAGTCTGGAGGACGAGCAGTCGTGAGAAAATCATCTGGAAAACATAGTACGTGAACAGTTCCCCGAAAGCAGTGGGTGCATCGGTGGCGACGATAGATCCGTGAAGGAATCGAACAGGGGTATAACGGAGCGAGGGACATTCTCACCGCACACACAACGATCACCGCGATAAATCGGGACGTCCGCGGAGTAGCAGCGATTCTGCAAGAAATCTGTTGCGAGAATCTCTCAGGAAAGCATCCTGAAGAACTCAAGGCCTTGAGAAGGTTGAAGCAATGCATAATCCACTCAATTGTGGAGGAATACCATCTATCCGAGCCTGTAGGTGAGGTTTTTGCCTATGGGAAACCGTCGTAAGTTTTTCCTGAAGGGATGACTGCCCAGGGTTATATAATCACCGCTCGCACAGATCAACAGACTCATGGCTTCGGTAGGTCGCCATCCGTAAAGCGTTTATTTGAGTCCAAGTCAACGCCCAAAGACTCCTTAGGGAGGGTCGGGCCGTGAACATCACCGTCCAAACCGCGCACCGGAACCGCAATGCCAGGACAATTCCGCTCGGAACCAGCCACTCGAATTACGGGTGACTTGAGGGGCCACAGCCCCACATATTTCGGCCCCACCAAACATTGGTGTCCTCTCGACGCTTCAAGGGTTTACTGATTTCACTGGCGCATACCACCGTAGTCTTCTGACATGGAGGAATGTGCTTCGGTTCAATGTTAACGGAACCCTTATGGGACAGTTGTAGATAATTTTAGTGTTACTTACGGATCGCCTCCCAGTGTTCGGAAAATTTTAGTTGGACCGGACCCTTATCCGCTGCGGTGTCGTCCGGAGGGGGAATCCACGGTGGCTTTGACATTAGCGTAACACACGGTATTACGTCGCAACAATTTGAACTGACGTTACTTCGGAAGACTTCCGACGAGGTATCCATTTTTACGGCCCCCAGCGCGACCTGCCGGGGTCGATCGCGGGGATCAATATTTCAATCATTACCCACCTCCAATGTGCATCGCCGGTCACCGGTCACTGCTCGGTGAAGCCGCCTTCGGATGTCGCCAGGTTACGTGTTCCGATGATAAATCAGTGGTATGCGCAACATTGCCGACGACAAGACGGAACGCACACCCCACCTGGTTCCTATCCCTACGGGTTGTTCTCCAGAGGATACGGCTCGCTTCGTCGCTTACTTTTTGATCCTATTGGGGGCCCGACACCCCGAGACGCCGGAGCCAGATTCCCTGCACGGGACTCATTCTTGCCATCGTGGAGTTGGCGAAACTCGACAATGCATCCCAACTACCATTTGCTTGATGACGACGTTATCGAACGAAAGGATCAGGTCGCGGACCCTTTTGCGGCCAGCGCACGACCCGTCCGGCGCTGCAGCGCCAGGGTGCCGAGTTCCACTATCACCAAAAGATAAACAACGAATTTGAGTTGTATCCTCTGGAAAAACGGAGTTTCGAAGTGGAACCAGCTGGCCTACCGGCCTAAAGGTGTCCATCCTGAGGTCTATAAGTAGGTCAGAGCACACCGTTACGAGCATTCTCTACAACCACATTTTAGACATGCAAACCTACTTCGTCAAACCCAGGGGGCCTACCACCCTAGGTTACAAGGAATACCACGGTCGTCACTTCCAAATGAAACGTTTTGAAGCTATACTGACTCTTAATTCCGGAATAGGTTCCAACTGCACACGTAATCCCAGAAATCTTGAATAGTATCGAGAGGTTCGACGTCGCACCGAGCACAGTGCTGCCAAAATTTCCGCACCTCGCGGGAAGGCTGGTGCGACCGGACACACCGGACGCACCCTGGGTGGTACGCCTCCGTTTTGATTTCCCCTGTCGACTCAAACTAACCGCAGAATGCAGACTCGGCTGACGACCTAAGGCGTGTTGGTGTCGCTCATCGATAGCGATACAGACGAGATCGTAGCGATAGATTTCTCCGCCCAAACCCCTCTCCACCTCGTAGAGCGCCTGAACGTCGCGGGGATCATCAGGACAGAGGAGAGTCAAACGAACCACTGTTCCGGCTGACGATCACTTGGTTCACGAATCTGAATTCCACTTCGATGATTGGAGCGTGCCTCCCCCACGCATTGGGCACGTTTCCTCCCTCTCAGCTCTGGTTGCGTTGACCAAAACAATCCCAGCTAATGGAAGTCGCTCACTTCTATTCCTCGAATCGCTTTTCCAGCTCTGCCATGGCCTCGGACCGATCGATCCTGCGCCTTACTACGAACCGGAGGCAATCAAATGAGTCCCAGATCCGTCGAAGGCACCCACACCAATCCTCCACCAATACGATCCGTCAGCCCCACCCCCGTGGGAACACCCCGAGAGAAAGGCGGTGAAGTCCGCCGCGCCGCGGTTGATAGCCTGCAACGGACCGAGATCTAAGATTATGTTACGAAGGGGATGGAACATCTGAGGATCTCGGGGGTGGATACAGTGGTCGGGCCGCTCGTGCGGTGTCTATCGGAGGTCGAACCTGGAATCTAAACCCATCGACACCATTCGTATGCGATCAACGCGCATGCACCCAAGTTTCCCTCTACTGCAGCCTGACTCACGTTACAACAGCACCGCGTAATTGGCTTATACCCTCCAAAAAACGCAGCGGCAGATGCGATTTTTTGGTTCTCCGCAGTGTTGAAAGTCTCGAAAGGCCTTGGATCCTAGGTTTATCAAAGGCATGGTTGCGGATATAGCCAAGGTACAGTCATAAGTCGCATGGGACAAGAAGGGCTAGGATTCACCTGCCGCGAAGGAGGGTTACTTGATTGTTAACATCCTCTGGAAGTGAGTTTTGGATTCCACTAGCGCGAATCGCGGTTGATGCCCATTACTCCCTTACAGTTTGGGCGCCCCGGAAAGACGGTGTACCTTCATGGACATCCCCCCGGTTTCGTTACGTCGAGATCATGACACCGAACCCAAAATTTGTGGATGGGACGTGGATCAATAGGGAAGGCGACATGGAAGCGACGTTCTACGTTCCGCAGAACAGGAGGAAGCGGTTTGAGGAGTTGTTTGAGGGGTATGCCGGGGGTTTGGGTGTGGTCGGTTCAATAGAATTCCTCCCATGATCTTACTATAGAAACGCCGATGAATCCGGCTTCTCAATCAGACCTTGAGTGACACTCCGAGTGTTAAGCGTTAAACGTTAAACATCGCGACGCGATCATGTGATCTCGTTAAACCGCAAGATTGCGCGCCACGCGACGGGCTGCTATTCTGCCAATCACGACAATCTGTCCGATACGACCGACCCCTCTGGGACCCTCTCCGTCGGAGGTCACACGGAGACTCTCACACCCTACCTTCGCTTTTATTTCCGACCATTCGTGAACCTCAACAATGTCGAAAGACGCGTCAACCGCGTCCACGTCGACAGTGACGAGCCACCGTTTACTGTACCGCGGTGCGCTGGAACTGCCAGACTCGTACATGGTTCTCGACGGCCTTAGTTTTACTCTTGCTCTTGACACTGTGCCTTCTGTGCCTGGAGAACGAGGGAACCCTGCCGTGACGTTGACGCCGAGCGGGAAGTCCAAGTTGGATCTATTGGAAAACCCGCTGGCATTGGCGCTTGAGAGTATGCGTGGAAGGCCAACGTTACAGTTCCTGGGGACGACGAAGATCGCGGATGTCCATGTAGATGGATCATTCAACGCGAACGTGTAAGGTCACCTTCTCCAACCTTTCCCCCCACCTATCACTACACCTCTATCAGACCTAGATGAGACTTGCCCGGACGCTAATTTAATGATATTTTTTGTCTCATAGATATATCCACCCACTATCTACGCTCACCCAAGTATACTTCGACAATCTCCTCTGCTCATCTCCCGTCAACGCCGAGAGTGGTCGAACGGAATATGGCGTCCGAGTCGGCCTCGGGGATCAGGGTTCGTTCCTTTTCGTTTGCCATTTATTTGTGTGTCTGGTTCAAATGGATATCCGCACACCGCATCCTTTACTTACCCGAGGAAATCACCACAGATGCTCAAGGATCGTCGGAAATCTTGATCTACGGCCATCTGCCCTCTACCGAACCCGAATCGCAGGTCCAAGGATATCCTATCTCCACAGGAACTTCTGTTACACCTCCAGAGTTGTCATTGGTAGCGAGGAGGATCGTGCCGGCGCCTTCCATCCCGCCACCGGTGATGAGACTTCCCCGGCCCGACGACCCTACACCTCGGAAGCCTCCATTAATGATATTTGGGAAGAAAACAGGTCAATTACAACGAGCGTCAAGCTCGAAACTCAAAGGACCGGAAGTGGGAGATCCCTCCATTAAGCGTGGAAAGGAGACGACAAAAGGCCTGGGAAGAAGTGCAAGCTTTAGGGTTCCGGACGATGTATTCGATTCCACACCGGTGGCTGCTTCGGCTTTGTCCGCGAAGAGCAAGGGAAAAGGAAAGATCGAGGGTCTGAGCAGAGAACAGTTTGAAACCCTCAACAAAGCGGTAAGTGTGGACACGCCACACTCTTCTTTTGTTTCCGAGATACGCCAATGCATTTTTGACGCGCGGTTATAGGAGGTGAAGAAGTCTGCAGTAAAGTTCTTGTTGAAATACGGCATCAAAAAGGACGATCCAGACTTTAAGGAAATTTTTGGTTTCGTATATCGTGGCGCTTCATTTGCTCTCGTGAGTCTATGCATTCTTTGTATCTTTTGTTGGAACTCGGGAACGTGCTTCATGCACGCACATTGGGTGCTAACCCTAGTCTGTTTGATGACAGAGGACGTGCATGGGATCGGAGGTGATCAGTACGAACCTGATCGACAAATGTGCTGACATGCACGCGAGAATGTACGTCCGAGGGGACGGCAGCGTCGTCAAATAACACACGTGAGATGGACGTGTACACGCATCATATTTTACCCATTGGAGAGTCTGTTACTTGGGAAACAGCACTCTACTTTACCTATATCAACTGCAATTTGTCTCGCTCCGAAACGACAACTAAGGGAGGAAAAAACAAACAAAAGGAAACAACCGATCGACAAGTGCGTTAAGTGAAGACGGAAAAGGTCGGTTCGTTGAAAAGGGGTTCACTAAGTTCACTCGTCCCCAGATCAGGGAAGTGATCTCCCACTCTTGATTGCATCCACGATGGAAGACTTGATTGTACCAGCGAGGTGCAGAGCATAAATTGCCTCGTAATTCTCCCTGTTCTGTGTGTAGCTGGGACGTCAGGGTAATACAAGTGACTAAGGGAAAGGCACACGCACAGAGAGAGTTTTGAGGACGGTCGGTCGCTTTGCCAGGAGCTCGCAGTAAGCGGCGAACTTGGGGGAGACATCTTCCCTCCTGAAACCTCTGCGTTCGACAAGGATCCAGTCCCTCGTGGCCCAGCAGGTTATGGAGAGATCGACGATAGTGAATTCCTCTCCAAAGAAGTATGGGCCGCGGATCTGGTCGACGTAGCATTGGAGATATTTGACCCATTCGCTGAGGGTGGTGGCCTGGAGCTCAGGGGTCTGAGCGTGGAAGAGGCGGAAGTAGCCAGGTACGATGAACTTGTTGATGAAATCAACCCAGATCCTGGCTTGAGCGGCGAGATAGGGGTCGGTCGGTATCATGTGGGGTTCGTATTGGGGGTAGGCATCTTCGAGGAACTCGAGGATGACATGAGAGTCGTGAAGCGGTCTTCCCTGATGGGTGAGAGCGGGGATCAATCCTTTGGGGTTGAGAGCTGCATATCGGTTATCCGGCGGGTAGAGGGGACGGATACATCGGTACGGGACAAGCGATGGTGTCGGGCGAGTATGAAACCGGGATGGGGGAGGAGAAGGGATTGATATTGAGCGATCAGGCTAAGATTTCCTTTTCGCGCTCAGGGTCACTCACCGAGCAGTGCAGGGTCCTTGTTGAATGGGTTAGTCTCGACGTACTTGTACGGTATTCCGCGTTCCTCGAGAGCTATCCAGCATTTCTGTGTGAAGGGGCAGAACTTTTGTGTGTGGAGTGAGCATCAAGCGAGATCAACACGGTCGGATCCGGAGGACGCACCCAACCGCCGTGCAAGACGAGCTCGCAGTCGGCTTGATGTTTGCTGGCGGTCTCTTCCGCGAGCCCTGTGGCGCGGGGGTGAAGCTGGAGGACGTGGGATGCCATGGATCGACGGGGGGCGGTGGGGCGGATGTGGGGGGTTTAAGAATGATTTCGGCCGGGTAGACCGTCTGCTTACTGAGCGGTCTCCGTGCGGTTAGATCATCTTGCTTAGTTGGACTCGAAACAAAGTACAGCTACGGTACGGCCAGCCCATCTCCCCGCCCGCCCTCTGTCCAGCACCCCCGTTCTGTTTGGAAGAGATCAGAACTCGTGCGCCTCTTGATGTCGACTCGGAAGGATGTAATTCTACCGAACACGTGCGCCCCCGGAAGCAACTCTGGTTAAATATCAAATCACCCCGTTGCTCATATCTCCTTGATTCTCAACCACAACCATCTCCTCCGCTCTCCCCTCAAGTCGGCATATTCTCTTTTCTCTTTACCCTTACATATATCGTATATTCCTCCCTTAAATAAAATGGCGCACCTCTCCCACTTCGTTTCCACGGACGTCCTCTCCTCCCCCGTCTCCGAAGCGGCTCCCTGGTCCACCTCCCAAGACGCCCTCTTCTCATCCTATTCCCAATCAGATTATTCCCTCCCTGCATCACCTCTCCCCACCTCCGCCCCAGACTCGCCCACCATGCAGCTCAAGTCGCGTCTCTCCCCAGAGAGCTCTTCCGACGGCGAACAGCTCTGCATGCCCACCCACCAGCTCTTTGATCTCCCTGCGACCCCCTTGACCGGCCGGTCTCCATCACCTTCCATGGGCACCGAACAGCAGTCCTTCTCCGGAGGCGTTAAGCGCCAAGGATCCTTCACCACAACCGGAAGCCGGAAACCACGGGAACGCATGAGCACTAAGGACTTTATCCCGCCCGACGTCTCCGGCCTCAGCAAACGCGAGGCCCGTCTCGTGAAGAACCGTGCGGCCGCTTTCCTCAGCCGTCAAAGAAAACGGGAAGAGTTTGAACACATGGAGATGTACGTTTCCCCGTCTTCATTTTTTACCTAATTATGAATCTAATCTCCACGTTCCAGCCGAGTTGCGGAGCTCGAGCAAGAGAACGCTCGCCTCCTCGCCCTCACCCGCGGAGAGGAGTCGCCTGCATTGTCCGAGATTGAGCTGCTCAAGGCGCGACTCGCTGCCGCGGAACAACGCACGCAGCAATTGAGCGCTCGATTAGAAGAAGCGGAATCACAACCCCCCGCAGTCAAGATTGAGGCCACCGAGCCAGAGCTTCCTCCCCCTGCCTCCCGCTCTGCTCCAAACAAATCTGGCGCGGGCCTTGGTCTGATGGTGAGCATTTTTGCACCTCTGTTCCTGTCTCGGCAATCCCCATCCAAACTCTATTTCCTGGGGTCCCACCTCCTTTCGGGGTCCCATCTCCGTTTACCGAGCCACCCGTCAGTTTCAGATTCGCTAACGCCCGTTTCCAAACAAAGGTTCTTCTCTGTGCCCTCCCGTCGCTCTTGTCCGTCCCCGCCCAGTCCAATGTCCCCTCGAGATTTTCGCTTCCCCTCTCCGACCAATCCCTGAGCTCCCTGGGCACCTACAGCTCCTTCGACTTCAACTCGTTGATCTCTGGAGACCAACACGACTGGTCGATGACCAACCCCATGGACCTCGACTTTGATATGACCAACGAGGGCCCTGTCTTCCCCATCTCCGCTGCGATAAACGGTGGGAAACTAGAGCTGGGCGACCAGTCACTGGATATCTCCTTTGATGCTATCTCATCAGAGGACGGCAAGATTCGTGTTCGCATCCATCCCCCCGCATCTGCATCAGGCTCATCTGGTTCCATCTCCTCTCTCCCATCGACGCCCGGATCCCTATCTCCCATTCACAGCTATATTAAGTCAGAGCCGGAAGATGCCTTTTTGGGCGTCGGAGGTTTCGATTTTGGGAGTGAGCTCAGTCTCGATCAGGACGTCTCAGGGGGCAGGAAAAGGATCAGGATTGCCCTGAAGAACATGCCAGGAGAGGGTAGCGAGGGTGGTGAATGGGAACTCGAGGTGTGCTGATCCCATCACCCCTCGTCACGTACCGGCTAGGAGACCGGTAAGTGATGGTTATGGTTTTCTCTTCGGTTATAACTTCTATCGTCCATACCCTTGTGCGCAAGGTGTATGTGGCCCCTTTTCCGTATGCTCTCGGTTTTGTTTTTTAGCCCCCCCCCCCTTGATGGTCCCGTACATTATGCCAGACCCAACCCTCCCTACACACACGAATCCGCTGTCCGTTCTTTCAGCTGACCGCAGTCAATCGTTCTATGTCACGCCCGCTTTGTCGTGTTGCCTCTCTATCGTACCTTACATTTGCTGTCACCCGCATCACCGTTGTTTAGTGTTCTAATAGCCTTTGGATGTTCCCTTGCGATTTTCGTGTAAAAAAAACAAATATCCATGACCTTCCACCGTATATAGTGTCTCCGTTTGGGCTGGCGTTGTCTTATCTTACCCTCTCCTCTTGTTTTCTGTCTGTCTCTCGTCTCGCTCTCCGATATCACTGCATTCCAACTCTTACACTAAAAATCATTACCGGATACATTTATAGATACGAACGCGTTGTCTTATATTTTCTCTCTCTACCTTTCGCCTTTCGCTCCCTTCTATTGGTACTCGTACCGTTTCCATCTCTCACGTGGAGTAATTCGATTCCCTATTGTATTGACCTACAAACCTCACCTCTCATCCGTATATAAAACGCACTCTCACAATACAGTCTCGCATGTCATCTATCAATTCACTTACACGCCTCGCGCGGATAATCGATTCGTGCGGTAACTCAAAGTCTGTCCGTTCAGGAAGGCGCGTGGAAACAAGGCTCGAGAATTCGCGCTCGGGGCGAGGGGGAAGGATCGTCATTCGCGGGGTGGTAGTGCGCAGTTTGCCAGGTTCCAGCAGGGGCCGAACAGGCTAGAAGAACCCCTGCACGTCCCCTTACATTATGTGGCTGTCAATTGATCCCCGCGTCATCAACGCTGCTGGCCAAGGGAGGGAAGTTGAAAGAGTTGTACAGTCGAAGGTGTGTGGCACGCCGCGCGGTCGCGCGAGATCCACCAAACGGGCTGTTTTTCCTCTTGGGTCTGGCCGCTTTCCCCGCGACGAATCTCCCACAACTGTGACCGAGATGAAGAGAGGGTCGGCGTCAGGAGAAAACGATCACCCTCCCCCACCATCCTTTGAGGCTTCAATTGAATCCGGGTCGGAACGAGGTCAGGGTATGCGACCACTTGTATTCAAAGTCTCATGAACTCCACGCGCTTTCGGCAAGTGAAAGTGTTGAAAGAACGAGGACGGAGAGGGATGATGATAATGATATATATAATATGCATGTGCGGGTCTACGACTAAAAATCTACGTATCTTTACGAAAGAAGATTGGAACCAGAACCTTCTACGTGAAGGCGGTGGGGTAGAACGATATACAGTTTATAGTAGGAAGAGTGATCGGTCGTCAGCCCATGAACCTGATACACCGTTCATATTATGGAAAGAGTGATCAATTCATACCCCCCCCGGAGACGT
>Ga0307517_10009015_pt1 | contig 14224 bp, 8 predicted proteins | sample 23_EM_MG_FD_194515 | JGI IMG/M metagenome (GOLD analysis project Ga0307517, IMG submission 194515) | Populus trichocarpa ectomycorrhiza microbial communities from riparian zone in the Pacific Northwest, United States - 23_EM | ecosystem: Host-associated > Plants > Roots > Unclassified | place... | reverse complement strand
GCGAGAGACACCCTATTCTGATAACCAACGATCCTCGAGAGAACTTATTGAGTGAAGCTTTCAGGCTTAACGATATTAAGTTTTACCGCTTGATTCTACTTTGAATTATCTTTATCTTTATTTTGATCCTTACTTCTACTTTGAGTCTTCGGTGCGGTCGCAATCTTAGGATCCGCCTTCCTACAGAGTGCCCCCGTTACACCAAATTAGTGAGTTTTTTTGGCAATAATCCGGATGTGTTTTTTTTGAACTTACTGACTTAGGAGATATAGATTGGAGTGCTCTGCTTGGACGTCCACGTGCAGTACGTATCGTCTGGGTCAGCCAACCCGCCAATAGCAGCGCACCACGACCAAATTATCGCCTTCTGCATTGGCGTAATCCTCATATCAATGGGGTACGTTTTGCTGAGTTAAATTCCTATGACATACTATTACCCTAGCGGAAATAGCTTGCATAATTATGCGCGAGGTATATGCCACCATAAGGGAGAGCATATATCCGAACCCAAGCCTCCTGAGTAGGGACTTCCCGGAGGCATCTGGGAGACTACTCAGGAACCTCAAAAGAGTTCACATTTCAAGATATGGCTAACTGATTGGAACGATGATTAGAGAACCAGTTCTCTACTCTTACTAATGCATACGCATTATGCATTGATAGATGAGTATCGGACTTGATCACTCCATACTCATGATACTATTGGTATGTAGGCATTTAGACTGCATATTCCATTATAGTCTATCAAGACGAAGAGATCGAAGACTGGCTACTGGTGGAGTGGGGACACCCTCAGAAGAAATAGCAGTCGGGAGATTCTCAGAGTCAAGCTGGGCAAGATTCAGGGTCAAACAGTGTTCGCACTTTGTTCTGACGAACTGAACTCTTAGAAAGATACTTCTTTACTAATTTAGAAAAGTCAAAGTAGCGTGAACATTAGTAAAAATAGTAGGGCTCTCCCCGATGGTTGAGAACATCATGAAGCAACGGAGAAGAGACCTTAAAAATATTATAAGTTACTACGATGTTCTTATTACCCTAGCGGGAATAGCTTGCATAATTATGCACGAGGTATATGCCACCATAGGGGAGAGCATATATCCGAACCCAAGCTTCCTGAGTAGGGACTTCTCGGAGGCATCTGGGAGACTACTCAGGAACCTCAAAGAGTTCACGTTTCAAGATATGGCTAACTGATTGGAACGATGATTAGAGAACCAGTTCTCTACTCTTACTAATGCATACGCATTATGCATTGATAGATGAGCATCGGACTTGATCACTCCATACTCATGATACTATTGGTATGTAGGCATTTAGACTGCATATTCCATTATAGTCTATCAGGACGAAGAGATCGAAGACTGGCTACTGGTGGAGTGGGGACACCCTCAGAAGAAATAGCAGTTGGGAGATTCTCAGAGTCAAGCTGGGCAAGATTCAGGGTCAAACAGTGTTCGCACTTTGTTCTGACGAACTGAATTCTTAGAAAGATACTTCTTTACTAGAGAAGTCAAAGTAGCGTGAACATTAGTATAAATAGTAGGGCTCTCCCCGATGGTTGAGAACATCATCAAGCAACGGAGAAGAGACCTTAACAATATTATAAGTTATTACGATATTCCTCTATTACTTTATCAAAACAATTCTTCTTGAGCCTTCCTGACCTATATTCCGTTGTCTCGAATATCCTCGGCCTAGATAACTCGGAATCCTACCGTGTTAGCTACCCCGTAACAGTAGTGAGCCATCTGGGCTGACCGGTGAGGGACAAACCAGTGTTGAAAGTGGTGAGCTCTGTAGCTATTTCTACCAGAGACTTCGAGGTGGGGATGCCGTGCACCAAAACATGTGACACAGGGGTGTCCAGGAGAACGCTAACCGTTCCTGGTATCAGGTGGAGGAACGACCCCACCTTGCTGTTAAGCGAGGTGGCCTTGATCGATTCCATCGTGGTGAGAGTGACCGTGTTTCCCCGGATGGAGACGGTCTGTATGTAGGTCGCAGCTAGCGCTAAGTTTATGTCGTCTCTTAGGTCTAGTGCAGAGGTGGGGAGTGGCTCGCCTTCCCGTTTGATGACAAGGCGGCGTTCTCTGGCAGTGAGGCCCTTCTTAAGTTGTGGCCTGTTGTTGGTAGTCGGTTTCGGGGCTTGGGCAGCCCTAGCAGCCATGGTAGTTTTTTCTTTTCTACCCTTCCTGGCCACCGTTGCCCATGATTTGGGTGGGGCAGCTGCGGGGAGGGTCAAAGGGTGGGTGTCGGGAGCAGAGGGTCTTGGAGGGGCCGTTGCTGGCAGTGTGAAGGGTATCGGGGTGGGGGTGTCAGGCCGGGGTGTAGCATCTTTGAGTGTGCTAACTTCCTCGGTAAGGGCTTCGATCTGTTCGCTTAGCGCATCGATGGCCGTCCTGTAGTCTTTATGGATCTGATAGATCATCTCTATCATGACCACATTCTCTTTGCTGGCTGTGGTAGCCCCGATTTCCTGGTCCTGATTTATCTTGTGGAAAAGGTTCAGGAAGTAGGCGCTTGGAGGGGCGTTTCTCAAGTATCTCTCATCGATATGTGGGAGGCTTGTTATCGTGTTGCTTCTGGGTCGCTTAAGCGAGGGGGGGCCTGCTGGCATGAAAATTGGGGACAGGGTCAGGGCGCCCTCCTGAGTGGAGGAGCTCATAGCACCTGCCGGTGTTGGGAGGGGGTTGGTCTTTTTGCCTTTCCCTTTGTTTCGACGGCTCGAACCAAATGGCGGGACAGAGGGGTCCATATGGTATTCGTGTAACCTGACAGGTCACGTTACGCGTAAATCTCAGGATAGTGTACGTGGTGTTTCTGAAAGTGCAAATTGCACTTGGAGGGAAAATAGAGGGGAAGAAGCATGAATATTGATATTGGGAAGATTTGATATTTTATACTAATATGGTATTTACTGATTACAAAAAACACTTGGCACAAAACTTTGATTACTAACACGAAAATAGGATAGGCATGGCCAGAATTATGTGGTTGTGCGTAACACAATTTGCCTTTCTCCACCAAAACTACAAGATTTTAAATGATTATATCACTTTCCTGAAAAATTCAATAATTATGAAAAAACCACTCTATTATTCGCCTTGACAAGATCTCTTACCAAGTGGTTTTTTCAGGTCCATAGGTAGTAGTAAGAATTTGATATAATCGATTGAAAACAACCCAAAGTCTAGTGCACGTTTTGAACTGTACGAACCATACACTGAATTTTATTGGGAATTATTCGAGAGGTTCAAAGTGCTATACTTATTGAATAATATGTAGATATATCATCAAATTCTTATTTGTTATGATAGTTTACACTTGTTCATAGTCAATCACTAACAGTCTTGGCAATTATTTTGCACAGCCACTGTTGCATTTCGCTGTGCCACATGGTTGACAGTCTTCCCTTCATGAACCCATACAAAGTAAGGCTGAGTCACAATTTTACTATGGTAAGCCATACAGTTTCATTCAGCTGAAATGTTGTATTAACCTGTAAGGTACTCTTTAGAGTGCCCCAGGTTGTGAGCCTGCCAACACCGGGGGTTGCTGCTACCAGCCCAACCTTGGCGTGAGTAGAGATTGTTGTTTCTGTTCATAGATTTTTAATTTACCAGGCAATAGAAACTCAATTCCTTCTTTTCCAGTAAATTTGTTTTATACTACTGTAAAAATTCAAATAATATAACTATGTGCAACCCCATTGAAGCTGGCTTCACTGGTATAGTCTAGCCTTGTTTTATTCTCAGCCAGCCTGAGCAGGTCTCTTATTGCTCTGTTTTTCAGCTATTTTCTCAAGTGGGTAATTCTCGACTCGGACCACATAGCACATCTTCCGATTATTTGTGTTTTTACTGTAGTAGTGTACAATCACAACTATACAAGGTCCCCTTCACTAGTCTTTCCGGTTGAGGGGGGGCCCTGAAGCTAGATTAGGAGAGAAAACAAAATCAAGGTAAACAAATAAAGAGGACCTAGGAAATGACTAGACTGGAAGCAAAAGCTTAGAAAACACGCAACCACAATTTCCAAGAGTTAGCACTCTGAATCACTGATGAAGGGAAGACACTCCTGCACCACCTCAACTCTCTCTACTACATCACCTCTACTCTCTTCACCTTACTCATCACCTCAACTCTATTCACTCATCTGACTACTCAACATCAAGCAGCAGTATGTCGTGAAGGCTCAAAGTTCCCCACTAAATGCACCTGGCATCTCATCTTTACTATCAAAGAACTTCCTATTTTAGGGCTTCTTTCCTAGTAAGTTCATCAAGTATTCCAAGTTTGTTTGTTAATGTCACAAATGGTGACTAAGCTAGGTAGATTTCACATGACTAATACTTATTAGTTATAAGGTATGTTGGTTTCATACTATGAAGTCAATTGACTCATAGTATCTCACATGACTACGCAATAGTAGCAAGTCATCTTGATATTATGATTGGTTAATTGTTTTGATGATTCACTGTTGTGAGTCATATGATGTAATGACTTTCACACATGGCTCACACTATATGTCATGGGTTTCATGCATGTGACTCACTTGAGCATATGACTTGTTTTATGAGTTGTAATTGGATAATAGTATGTTGCGCAGTAACTCATATGAGTCATCTGATGGATCTTACGCTATGACTCACTTATGAGTCATAGAAGTTATATAACGTAAGGTGATGAGTTACCAGAGTTTGAGATATGAAGATGTCTATATAAGGCAGGCCTTCAATTGTGAGAGATAGGATTTTCACACAACTATCTAAGCACTTTTCTTTACTAAGAAGTTGAAATACAATTCTCTTTATCTCTTTACCATTGAATTCTACGAATACTCTACCAACAAGCTTGCAACACCTGTGACAGTTGTGACAGTCTGAAAAGGTGCATCGATAGTAAAGAACTATTAAGATTGTGCTATATAACGATGAGAGAGTTTGACACTATCTGATCAGATAGTGCAACTACTAAGGCGACAATCCAGTTCTGTACTATCTGATGAGATAGAGAAACTACCAAGATGACAATCCAGTTCCATACAATCTGATGAGATAGTAGATATTAAGTTATTGATACACAAGGTCGTTACCTGTTCCACTAAAAAGAAAACATCGTAGAATTGTTACAGTTAAATTGAAATGGAATTTAGAGAGGAAGCCTTTCTGATACGAAATCGACCCCATCCTCTGGTAACTAAGCTACAGGATAGAATAACAAAGAGCATCTGGGTACGGTTGAAGAGCTTTACCAAGCCAAGATTGAGAAACTCGAAGTCTACCAACCTGACACTATCCAGGGTAGAATCCATCAACTAGAAAAGGTCAGAGATTGAGATTGATCTTTGATTGAAAGTAATCTAAAAAATACAAGAATATGACAATGAATATGGCAATAGCAACCACTGATGCAGCTTTCAGTAGCAAGTTCTAAGGCCATACTGAAAGACGCTTTCAATGGAAGCTGGCATTTAGAGTCGGGACTATTCTTGTAGGGGTTGGTGGTTTATGTTTTCCTTTCTCTTCTCCACCTTCTTTGCTCTGCTAATGCCAGTACCTTAGGCAATCCTAAAGGTCTAGTATTACAAGGTTTCCCAAGAGGCTCGCATGCGTGGGTAGCTTCAAGATGCAGTGGGGAATGTCGAACAGCTCATGATGTCCCAAATTGAGAATGTGGTGAAGCTCACTACCTGGGATACCACACATCCTGGTAGTAAGATTGACACTCGTCTTGATACCAAAAAAAAGTAATGGCATTCAAGTTTAGCAGGTGGGTTGATTGGTTTATCGACAGGTTAGTTAATAGACTGATGGATTGCTGAATTGATGAATATATATCACTAGTGTTAATAGATTTTTCATTCATGGGGCACCAATAGAGACTCAATTCCTTCTCTTCCAATAAATTGTTTCCTCTAGTGGTATACAAGTGCAACTATACCAGGCATCCTTCTCCACTTCTATCAAACCAACCACAACCTCAACAATTCAGAAGAAGAACGATGCACAGTGTAGTCCACTGAATGGACAGAAAGTCTTGAAATCCCAAAAAGAAAACTATTTTTCTTGCTCTAAAAGTAACCTGGTTGATATCTGGCCATAATTCTCTTTTATAGCTTCAGCACAAGTGATCTCCCGCAGTCCCAGAGCTCTCTTTTCACCTGCACTCTCAAGCATACTGAAAAATATTCTAAAAATGTGTTCCAAGCATCAGGAAAAGGGGCAGTCAAAAGGCCTTTAACCTGTTGGGAATTCAGATAGGTAGGGCAGGTCTCGGCCATCGCCAAATGAGACCTACACAGTGTTCGCAAGTGGCCAGGTCGGCCTGCAGATAACCTGGCGGCTTTCACTCCGGCCAGGCCAGGCCAATGTGAGACAGACTTGGGCTTCGTAGGCCAGGCTTTGGGGAAGCCTGCAGGCTTCATGGGTGCCTGTCAGCAGTGGCAGGCTTTCGGTATATTCCATGTGACAAGTCAATATTTCGTTGATGTGTGGGTGATATCTGTTGGTTTTTTAGTCTTGAGCCACACCATTTAAACTTAATAATATTCTGATAGGTTTTAGATATCCCTGTAGACAGAGAGGAGGTAGTTGCTTGTTTTCTCTTATCACTCGATTTATTGCTATAGCACATTGACAAAATTAGGGCCTGTTTGGATATAACAGTTCTGTTCCATTCCCCCATACAAATCGCCCTTTCACTTCGCTTTCAAAATGGAGACAAGGCTATTTTCACAGTATAAACAGTCGCTAAACAGGCCCTTAACCATTCACGCATGATGGACGGCAAGGGAACTCTCCTTATCACCATGCCCTTTCAACACTACAGAGAAATTTCCCCAGGTTGGATATTAATTTCTGCTAGGTATTCTACTATGGATTTATATTCTTAATTCATTTTTTGGTTTCCACAACAGTGGGGCTGGTGGGGGAGTGCTGTTCTCACGTTATTTAGCCATGAGTACGATCATGAGAGCAGGGGTGAATGGACAGAAAGTTTCCTCCTCAGTTGCGCATTGATCGACTCTTTTGCGGCCGTAACTCTTGGCGTTTCATCCCCTCATCTTATCGCAATCACATATTATCACTTGAAAGCCTGCAGATATCTGCTCTCCGGCCAGGCCCGGTCAGATAGGCCCGAAAAGCCGGACTGGGGCCCACAGTCCGGCCCTGCCAGCAGCAAAAGAAGCCCGGGCCGGCTGCCCTAAACCCAAGCCTGACCGGGCTGGCCGCTTGCGAACACTGGACTATCCGCTTATCTGTTGCTTCATATATTTGACAAGAGAAGCAAATATGCTGGGGGATTTGGAGGACAGAGCGGTAATATTAGGCGGGAACTAGGGCAGGTTCCGGGTGCCCAGAACTGGGATCGGATATGAGTGCACAGCTTGGTTCATTGATGACAAAATTTGGTACCTGATACTCAAATATGATGATAGCGTTGTAATAAAGATGTTTCGTTTCTTCAAGCACAGACTCCCTGCTCAGAAATTTAAAAAGAGCAGTTCAACTGAGACACCTGTACAGCCCGGCCGTCAGTCACGGGCATGGGTTAGGATGGACTACAATTTGGTGTCCGTCCAGTCCTAGGCAAAAGACGGACGGACTGGACGCTTGGGAACACTGGTCAACCCCTTCCCACCCTATCAGCATTTTCACCATTTCCTCATGTCCATTACGAGCAGCCCATGAAAGTGGAGAATTCCCCAAATACCACCCTTTGTTGGTATCATAACCCCGTATGTCTATTAAGGCAGCTACAATCTGAACAATTCCAAAGAAGGATGTATAGTGGACCCACTAAGCCTACAGGAAGCCCTCCCACGAAGAATTTGAAGAACGCCTCTATATTTAAACGGAGGTATGCGGATTCGTGGCCATCGTATTCCAAAAGGAGCTGCGGGGCGGGTGATCTAACACAGTCCGAGAGCTTCTGTTTCACATTGACCTCATAGTATAGAGAACCATATCTGAGAAAGGGATTATGACCCCTAAGGTCAGAACAAGGATCCCAGCCCATAAACTGAAAGGGCCTTGACCTGTTGGGAATTCAAATATGTCAAGAAGATCTCTGCTATTGTGGAGTGAGGTCTACTGAAAATATCAGGTGGGCTGAAAGATACTCTTTGAGAGTAAAATAGCTCAGTCGCACTGTTGCTGCTTACTTATCCACAGGAATAAGCCCTTGACAGGAGCTCACTAATGTAGTTATCGAAGGTACGTTGCCGGCATTGAAATCTGTTGAGCCCAGCTGAATTGCAAGGGCATGGCAGAGCTGACCCGCCATCAATTGCGGCTCCGCATGACTGATCCACAGTGTTCCCAACCGTCCGTCCGTCTTTGGATAAGGACAGTGTTCTCAACCGTGCAGGGCCCGAGTAGGGCCCGCCGGGGGACTTCCAAGAGCCATGGACCGCACGGGACGGCAAAATGCAGTCCTGTTACGGGGTAGCTAACACTGTAGGATTTCGGGGTAACTAGACCGGGGATATTCGAGACAACGGATTATAGGTCAGGAAGGCTCAAGCTTGATTGTTCGATAAAGTAATAAAATAATATCGTAATAACTTATAATATTGTTAAGGTCTCTTCTCGGTTGCTTGATGTTGTTCTCAACCATCGGGGAGAGCCCTGCTATTTATACTAATGTTCACGCTACTTTGACTTCGCTAGTAAAGAAGTATCTTTCTAAGAATTCGGTTCGTCAGAACAAAGTGCGAATACTGTTTGACCCTGAATCTTGCCCAGCTTGACTCTGAGAATCTCCTAACTGCTATTTCTTCTGAGGGTGTCTCCACTCCACTAGTAGCCAGTCTTGGATCTCTTCGTCCTGATAGACTATAATGGAATATGTAGTCTAAATGCCTACATACCAATAGTATTATGAGTGTTGGAGTGATCAAGTCCGATACTCATCTATCAATGCATAATGCGTATGCATTAGTAAGAGTAGAGAACTGGTTTTCTAATCATCATTCCAATCAGTTAGCCATATCTTGAAACGTGAACTCTTTGAGGTTCCTGAGTAGTCTCCCAGATGCCTCTGGGAAGTCCCTACTCAGGAAGCTTGGGTTCAAATATATGCTCTCCCCTATGGTGGCATATACCTCGCGCATAATTAGGCAAGCTATTCCCGCTAGGGTAATAAGTCCACACCCGTCCTGGAAACCTCAGGATGGCAGTCTTTGTCGCGGACGGCGGGCCCTGCAAGGTAAGACATTTTAGTGTGGGGGATGGCAGGGGACTGTTGGGGACTGCTGGGACGACCAGGGACTGCGAATGACTGTGGGTTACTGACGGTGACTACAGGGGACTATGAATCCCATCAACAGCATTTCATGACACCCTTCTCCAGCAAACACAGAAACTCATCCAATAAGACTAAAAGAAACCTGAGGCACTCTAGGAGAGATAAATAGGTGTAGAATATATCCTGTAATATACCGCTAGGGCCGTGCATCAGGTATATTGCTTAATCTACAACTCGTACCTACCTACTATCCTCTTATTGCAACACTTCTTACTTCTCTTGCATCATTAAGCCCTGATCCAAGCTAGGGAAACATGTCTGATAAACATGTGGAGCCTGCATCACGAGAAACCATCTAAGATTTATGAGAGAAGGTGTAAGAGGAGAAAGAATTGGGTCTCTTCTGAAAATGGTTCGGAGTATACAACTTCTGATGGAAAAACCTGGTGGGGTTGTTCTCATTGTATGTTCCACTGGTTATTTTTTTCTATCATATACTAGCACTCGGATTCCTGCTATAAGAATAATAAGAATATTCTCGCCTCCAGGGACTGCGGAAAGCTGGGATCAGACAAGCAATCTTGCGACGCGACAAGATTTCTTACTAATTCAGGCGGGTTACTTGGCATGAAACATGTTTCACCGTGGATGGCGGGGCTTATACTCCTTAGCACCTGGGCGCAGGGCAAGTTTTGAAAAAGACCAAACATGACAGCTTAACACCGGCCACCGCCATCCGCCTTCACGACGGACTGACTGCCCCGTTGAGAACACTGGGTGAGGATGAGATGGACAGCGGCTGATAGTCCGTCTTTTTGAGGGTACTAGGACGGCCTACGCCTCGGAAGGTGAGGACCGGACGGACTATACGGAGGTACAGCACCTAAGTGTTGTATATTTCACTAGCAGGGGGGCGATCAGCTAGCAGGCGAGGAGGAGTAAATAGGGCATAGTGGCATAGGCGAGTTGTGGCCAGGAAATCTGAACGGTAGTGTCGACGGTAATCTAAACGCTAGTCTAAGCGGACGCAATATCAAAATGGATTTTGTAGTAACGGGCATGTATCTAATATTTTGTACAAAGCGCATTTGCATCAATAACTGCTTGACATCTAGCTGGCATGCTTTCTACCAGCTCTCTAAATTCATATGGTCCAAAATTTGCTCCAGATTCCTTCACTGCCTCCCTTAATCTATCATAGCTCATATTTTCTGGAAAATTATCTTGTAGATAATTTTTCATAATATGCCATACCCTCTCAATGGGATTCCAGTCTGGAGAGAAAGCAGGCCACTGAATAACCTCAATGCTTCTTTCTCTTAGCTCAGTCCTTGTGTCTCCAGCTGCATGTTCAGGTGCACCATCCTGCATCAGCTTTAAAAATACCCCATTCTTTCTACACAATTCAAGATACCCATGGATAATAGGTACTGTATGTGCACAATAGCTCTCTGAATTTATTGGTCCCCAATTCTTCTCCCAAAAAATTCCAGAACCTTGAATATCCCCATTAAAACAGCCCCAAAATATCCATCCTTTCTTCATTTGATGCTTCTCCACAATGCAGGTAGGATCCCACTCCTCACCAGCCGTCCTAGTTACCTAGGTTCTGGTATGCCTTCCACCAGTAATCCATGTTTCATCTGTCCACAGGATTGAGTTCCACTGCTCTTGTGTCCAATCAACATGTTGCCGAGCCGACTCAGGTCTTATTACTCGATTGAGTTCGGAAATAGGGGGTTTCCTCATCGCTCGTCGCCGGTGAAAGCCCTGCTTTATTAGGGCTGCACGAACCGCTTTCTTCCCAACTTCCAAATTCAACGCTATCGAGCTTTGGTTAGCTATCAACTATTTTTTCAACCTTACAAAGTTTTTTCTTTCTTTTTTTTTCTTACCTTCAGCTAGTTGCTGAAAAGGAAGTCTCCTATGGGGTGATGACATGCATACATACTCAATAAGGTCTTCGATTTGTGCCTGAGTTAAGACTGGAGGACGGCTGGGCTTCTTGGTAGGAGTTGCCAGAAAGGTACACGCTTATCGAACTTGATGTCACGAAACCCCTGTCTTTTCTTGAATTTGCGCATATTGCCAACTGATCAACCAAGGTAGCTGACAATCTCGGCGCTGATCTCAAGTTACCTCAGATTCTTCAAAGCAGGCATCTTGTCAATCAGAACATGAAGAAGAAAAAGTCTACAAAAGATTTTCTACTTAGCTTGTGAACTTCCAAGCAACTATCCCCAATATGCTCCCCGCTATCCGCCATTTACTTCCCCGCCCCTGATAGTTGACCACTCCCTTGATAGCGGAATATACAACCCTTAGATGCTGTACCTCCATAGCGGACTGTTGGCCTAGCGGTTGAACCTCCTGTAACGTAATTTACGGGGATGTGGCTCACGACAGCGATCCGGCTCACCCACTGTAACCATTGGAAAAAAAATCTACATTTGATTATCACAACAAATAAATGAGATACTACCCTGAGAATCAAGCCACAGGTACTTTGAAATATAGAGAATCTGAAAATCTAGTTTTTATTTCCTGGTGATAAATTGTTATTCTAATATAGAGGTTTAAAGATTGTCTATTTCATATATAAAGTGTGGTTTTTCATAAGCATAAAAAAATTGAAAACCCTGGAAGAATTACATAATAAACTAGATAGAAGGATAGTATAAGTCTTAGATATTCAGAATAACCAGGTTTTAATTTTCTTCATAATTATTTTTGAAAGCCACATTGATTAAAAAAGAGGTAGAAAATACGTGCAAATTACATTCAAATTGCATCAATATTACCAAGTAATATCTAAATACATAGTTAGCCTATGAACTCAATATCTTGGAATCCCTTTGACAATCATATCCTAAGATAGTATATATATTTTCAAGGTAAATGAAAAAGTTTTACATACTTTGTGAATTGATCATTAACTAACTATCAAATCGTTAGAATAAATTCTAATTGTATATTTATTTTACTTTAATAACTTATTTAAACCAACAGTGAGTTATTAGATTAAGTTATAAGTTCTGGGGAGTCTAGCAGCACTGTTTACAGCTAAGTTCAATAATCGCTGCTGATCAGATTCTATATTAATTGCGTTTAATTACAATCAATAATACTCTTTCTACTACTTATTATAATCAAGATACACTCCAAACTATGCCTCCTACTGTCTACTCTAGTCCAGTAAGCCTGATCTTATTTGTAATTGACTTGTAGTTAGCTCAACAATTTGATTTCAACTAGTTTATGATTAATATACAGTTTTTTGGTTAAATAGCTATCATCTTTAAGAACCTGTATGAAATATAGAAGGCTATATTTATCTGACTTCAAACTTCGTATACTCACTTCAGATATTATCACAAAGGTTATTCCAAGATATTGAGTTCATAGGCCAACTACGTATTTAGATATTACATGGTAAAATTGATGCAATTTGTATGTAATTTGCCCATATTTTCTACCTCTTTTTCAATCAATGTGGCTTTCAAAAATGATTATGAAGAAAATTAAAACCTGGTTATTCTGAATATCTAAGGCTTATACTATCCTTCTATCCACTCTATTATGTAATTCTTCCAGGCTTTTCAATTTCTTTATGGTTATGAAAAACCATACTTTATATATGAAATAGAGAATCTTTAAACCTCTATATCAGAATAACAATTTATCACCAGGAAATAAAAGCTAGATTTTCAGATTCTATATATTTCAAAGTAGTTGTGACCTGATTCTCGGGGTAGTATCTCATTGCTTTGTGGTGATAATCAAATGTAGATTTGATTTTCTAATGATTGCTATGGGTGAGCCAGATCCCTGTCGTGAGCCACATCCCCGTAAATTACGTGACTAGCAAAGTTGAGATTAGACACCGAACTGATTCTTTTCACTTCATAAGGTCGACTAAGGCCTGTTGTTGACCGCCGTGGGCTAAACAAAGTCACTATTTAAAACAAATATCATATCACCCTGATGAGGGAATTAAGAGATCAAGTCCGTGATGCTCAAATCTTTACGAAATCGGACCTGAAACATGGGTTCCATCTAATAAGGGTTTGTAAAGAGGATGAATGGAAAACAGCTTTCCGAACACGCTACGGGCATTCTCAATACCGGGTCATGCCTTTTGGCCTGGTTAATGCACCAGCTACCTTCCAAACTATAATGAACACGATCCTACAGGAATTTCTTGACCAAGGAGTTGTTGTAGATATTGACGATATCTAGGCTTCGTTACGGGGCCCCGTTTCCGAGGAGCGGGGACAAAATAACATAGGTTATTCTGCTTAACGGGTCGAAAACATCATCCAAATCGGACAAGAAGTGACTGAGATTGAGCTCATTGAAGTTAGACAACTTCACAGAGCTCTATTTCACTCAGTTTTGGGCCGATTTGGATGATTCCTTTTTTAATATGCAGTTAATAACCTGCTCTTGGCGCCGCGTCTGTCAGAAACGGGGCCTTGAAACGAACACTAACGATATCCTTATCTACTTCAAGACAGTCGAAGAACATTTTATACGCGTTCGAAAAGTTGTGCAAAGGGTCTGCGAATACCGAATGGCTATTTCCTTGGACAAAAACGGCTTTCATGTAAAAAAGGTGGACTTGTTGCGTTATGTTCTGGCAACGGATGGGGTAACAATGAATCAGAAGAAGGTGGAATCTGTGAACGCTTGGAGAGCTTCAGCATCCGTTAACATCAGCAAAAAAATCAACCTGTGCCCTGCTGCGTCCTGCCCTCCCTGTGCACTGCACATTGCGGGCGCATATAACGTAAACTCCAGTTCTGGGTGCGGACGCACCAGACGCAACCAGAAGCTGTCCCCCACAGCAACCCTGCGCCCTGCGGACAACCCTACCGTCCCGTTACACCCCATGCACCCCCCTGCATGCTACCCCTTTCCTGACGTCCTGCGACTTCAATCTCCTTCTCCCTAACAAGCCCTACAACCCC
>Ga0307517_10009014_pt1 | contig 14226 bp, 5 predicted proteins | sample 23_EM_MG_FD_194515 | JGI IMG/M metagenome (GOLD analysis project Ga0307517, IMG submission 194515) | Populus trichocarpa ectomycorrhiza microbial communities from riparian zone in the Pacific Northwest, United States - 23_EM | ecosystem: Host-associated > Plants > Roots > Unclassified | place... | reverse complement strand
TATTTTTTCATGGTTGTCTTTTATAGAGTAATCTGGTCTCATGACCCAGGTCACAAGTTTCAAAAATTAGCCTGATTTGACTTTGGTTTTGTTTTAGGTTTTTTTAAAATTTATTTTTTTTTAATTTTACCGTTTAATATTAGGTTATTGGATCTTAATTTCATGATTTATTTTTTGCTTTTTTTTCTATGAAATTATTAAAGTCTCATAACCTGGATCATAGATTGATCGAGTTAACCCAGGTTGATTTTAGTATTTTTTTTTTATTTTTTTATTGATTTTTTCAATTTCTCTTTCCATATTTAATTTACGACCAGGCCAAGAATTTAACAAACTAACTCGAGCTAGTTTTTTTTTTGTTTTTTATTAAAATTATTTTATTTTTTTTCAGTTCATCTTTCCACCTTGATTCATTGGTAATTAAATTTCAAAATTTACCTTATACCTTTATATTTTTTATGAGATTATCATATTCTCATTTAATTTTTTTTATTATCAAATAAAATAATTAAGACATTTTAAAAATATTTAAAATATATATTTCCATAGTATTAGTAAGGGTTTATGTTTTTACGATTAATTTTTATTTTTAAGTTGTTGTCATTGGCTTTTCACATATTCTTTTTATTAAATTAATGACACGTGTCCTCCGTGTCCTAGATTTTTCTTACTCTTTCAAGACACTATCATCACCTAAATAGGAAAGTCATCACCTATATATTAAACTTTCCTCCAGACAGGGAAGTTAATGGTCCCTTCAGACACAGACCACAAGGGGTACATTGGGGCATCTTGAAACTCCGGCGAACCTTTTAAAACAATCCGGCTGAGCCATTAAATAACAAGATTAGCTACAGTGGCATGAAATCATTGAAAGAAAAGAGAGAAGGAGAGAGATTGAAAACGAAAAAGGTGCTCACATTGCATTGCAGTATTTAAGAACATTAAAGCTGCTCAAAGTGAAACTACTAGTGAATCTTCATTTACTACTGTTGGTGGCCATCTGAATAAATCCGAATTTCATCCATCACTAGTTACACATTCACTCGTATCCTGGGGTTGGAAAATTCAATAAAAGTCATATGAACCATGACGCAAACACTGCGAATCAGGCATAGATGGAAACGAGAAGGTAACCTGACAATATGATTAGATGATTATATACTTCAATTTCTGCTACTAACAGAATGCTCAGGCAATCACTGTTTATAATATCAATATGATTGAATGAGCAGGCAACAATGAATTACAATATGGAAATCAACCAGTTCGGTGCCACCGGAAAATCTACAAATCCCATAAATTGCCGTTTAGCCAAGATCAAGAGAGGGTAGGTTCTCTGAGAAACAGAAATGATAGCTAACATGCTAATCAACTGAGTTCTTTCAAGCTTCCCACCAATCAGTGAATATGCAGCTTAAAAATAAAAATTGATGTTCTAAGCTTTCAGCTCGCCAAGTCCACTATCTATGTTCTGTTTCTTTCTACCATTACATATTGCACACCTGTTACAAAAGTACTTGCTGTAGTTTATGTTTAGTCATCTGGAAATTCAAATTAACTTCTTGCTATGTATAACTTGTCTCCTGTCATGCCAACATTCACCATCAAAATGTCATGTTGGCTACAAGTTTAAAAACCAGCTCAAGTAGTACGTCCATTGCATACAAACGAAAGAAATAATTGAATTGAAAATGATTTACTTATTTTTGTTTTAGTTCCTCAAGAGGGAAGGGAAAAAAGGCTAAATTTACAATGAAATGAAAAACTAAAGTAAAGAATAGAATGTCAAGTCTTTATTACATTCCTTTCTTGCCCCGTCCTCATCATCATTTTGTGTGCTGGGGGAATGATATGTTAAATTCAGCACAATAAATACAAAAGGACAAAATTTCATGGAAAAAACCGGAAATGCTGGAGATTTCTAGGGAAAACAAATGGCCTACTCTTGTTATTTCTTAAAACTGTTATAATTTCGGAGTCCTTGGACTGTCAAATTTGTTATTTTAGAAACAGCATCGCGAAAAAAGAAAAGAAAAACCTGCTTATGGGGCCATCAACCCATCAATTGTATAGGAAAGAGACTTAGCCCAGTCAGCTTGAAGAAGCAGTGTTTGTAATGTCTGCATCACATTGTATTCTGGATCTAGCTTACGCTGCCATCCCTAAAGAAATTGGAAAAACGCCAAAAGTAAGATATTAAATTACACCCCTGTTAATGATAACAATCACTAATATATTGCAGAGGTCCCCCCTTATAGCCAGTAAGCATGATATTACATTACACATCACTATTTGGCTGCCTCTGGGGCTCCATTGGCCAACACCAAATTTACTTTCATTTTGCAGAAATCAATAAACAAAAACTACAATCTTATATGGTTAAGGAAAGCAGGAAATCGAAAGGTAGAAGAGTGAAGAAGAAACATCAAAAGTTTTGCAGTAGAATTACTTGTATTCCATAATTCCAAGTTTTGAATACCCAATTCAAGTCCATACATTATAACCAAAAAGAGGAAGGGGAAGTTTATTGCCCCATTCTTAGATCTTTTTTTAAAACAAAAGTCTTAGATATATTCAGTTCCGAAATAATCAACATGTATATTCAGTATTTCTTTATACTCTACACCTGCTGTATGCATAAAAAGCACTTTATCCTTTGCCTGCCAGTTATTTTCCCTGCCCTGTTGCTAACAACATCAAAACAAAAAATTGAATTTTGTAATCCTTTTTAATTTCTAGCATTAGTGTTAGACCTTTCATACTTGTGTGACCATTTAGATATAGTAGTCATAATTAGGAAGTGGCCCATGACTTCTATACACAAACATGCATTTTTTCTAATGTGACGATCAAGTATCCCAAGTATACAACTTAATATGACTAATAAGAATCATCCTCTATATTTAATACGTGGGTAGTTGATAAAATTCTGAGTTGATTCTAATGTAAGACTATTGACTTGATAGAAATATAAAATACCAGTGTCTTGTAAGCTTGAAGTTTTGAAATTAGTGTCTTTTTCTTGCATTTTCAAGGAAAATCATAACTCTTGAATCTACCTAACCAATTCCTTTTCAGTTTGTCCATGTCAATAATATATATTTGCTATTTTGATTAAAATTTGATTTTTTCATTAATAGATTCAAATTCTTTTTTTATAATTAGAAAAGTGAACAAATAATGTAGTCCATGTAAGTGAATTTATAGTTCAGTATTTAGTCCTGGACCTAACTTTTCAAGATCACAGCTATTAAGGACTTGCAGACTTGCAATGAGAATTTGTTAAATTATTCATAATTTAAGAAACCATTGATAAATTTGATGACTTATTCCACTGAATATCAATTGATTCCAATTTGCTGACTTATCCAAATCATAATCACTTTGACACATGCAATACAAGCAAACATGAAAAAATGTTTATAGTCATGGAGAGTGATTCATGCTTGAACCCAATTTTCAAACATTGTAGTCCACAATTCCCAAGTTTCACAAATCTGACCCTGATCTCAACCAAGCAAAGATTTCTCACATAAGTCTTAGATCATTTTTTTAACTGGTCTTAGATATATTCAGTTCTTAGATAATTAACATCATCTTTTGCCTTTCTTCATAAAAAGCACTTTATTGCTTTGCCTACCAGTTCTTTCTCTACCCTGTTGCTAAAAACATCAAAGAAACTTTGCTAGTGTACTTCTAATGAAACATTATGGCAATAGTAAAGAACTAAATTACCTCAAGAACCAAAGTTGTGACCATGACAGTGCAAACATTGCCATCAATATTAACTCTGTGACGCCTGACTTTCTCAAGTAATTGCTGCATGCACTCTGCAGGATGGACTAGATCACCCTGAGCGGTACCCCAGAATGTGAATGCCTCTTCCACCTCCTGTAAGAAAAAGAAGATGGTATCGCAAGTCAAGATACTCCAAAAGAAGAAGGGTGGGAAGGATATCAAAATGCTCATGACTCTGTTGTGAGAGTATTAGGCCATCAATAAATTACTTGCTTAAGAAAAACTTCTCTTCACTAAACATGTTAAATTTAAAATCACTGCAAACTATCCAATAACCTTAATAGACTGTTATTCTCTTATATTCACAATAACTCTTCGCTTAGAGAGATATAACTTTCAAGCCTACCTGTGTTTTACTACCTAATCAAATAAAAATGGAAAAGCAATTAATAGAACCAAAGAAATAACATATTATTTTTCAATTTGTCACCACAGCCTACAACTAACATAAAATTCAATCATCCTCGTAGTGAAGGTACTCATCGCATTCTTAACACAATTATAACCAGTCAAACGAGAAAACAAATCTATGCAACCAATATCCTACCTCTATAAAGGCCTTTGGATTTGGGCAGTTTTGTCGCTTTGACAATCTTAGTGTGCATTCTGCTGCAGTGCGGCCATCCCGGCGGGCAATTGCTTTAAAAAAATCAATCAAATTCACACGATCACCCTGAGAAAGTTCAGCAGTCATGCCTACATCGAGGAAAACAACATGAGGCTTTGATTTAAAGAGCCGTTTCCGAGAACTGTTCGGAGAAACCCGGACGAGGATATTTCCAGGATGCATGTCTGCATGAATAAAGTTGTCCACCTGAAACAAGAAATACCCCATTTCTAACTGAAAAGCACTTAACAATCCTCGACTCATCATTGGGAACTTAGAGACAACACAAACACACACGAATAAAGTGTGCAAAAATTTACCAAAAGCATTTTGAGAAGTGCATGAGTCCCGATGTGCGCAAGTGCAGTTTTAATCCAATTATGTCCTTCAAGGTCATCTACATAATGCGAGACACTTTCTCCTTGCTCATACGATTCCACCAAAACAGCAGGATGCACAAGTGGATAAACAGGCTTCGGAAAAGAAACATCCTTCCACCTTCGGAAGTTATATATAAAGCGGCTTAAATGTGCAGCTTCCCTTGCAAGGTCAACTTGAGACATCATGAAAACAGCGAACTGTTGCACACTCTCGTCAAGTCTCAACCAATTCAAAGCTGGAAGAAATGTTGATATCTTTGCAACCAAGTTTATTATCATAAAGTCTCTTCTAATTGATTCACCAACACCAGGATGTCTAACCTTTACAGCAACCACCGTAGGCTTTGTCTGTTTTTTCCCAGGGTAGTGACATTTCAAAGAGGCCCGATGCACTTGAGCAATACTTCCAGATGCTACAGGAACCTCTTCAAAACCCTCAAAAATTTCAGAAAGTTTGCGACCAAATGCTCTTTCAATAGTTTTCTTCGTGTACGCAAAACTATGTTCAGGAGCTTTAGAATGTAGCTCTGAAAGCTTGGTGCATAAGTCTCTAGGAAATAGATCCGGTCGGGTAGCTGCCCATTGACCCCATTTTATAAATGCTGGACCTGCTTTCTCCAGTGTCCGATGAACAACATGAAGCCACATTTTCCTAAACTCTGGCCCACAAGAATCAGCAAATGGAGCCATCAACAAGCTGGGTGAGAACAAAATTGCTAAATATATAGCTCTCACTAACAACACAAATGCTTCTACAATAGCAGATACTAACGACGTCACATAAGCATGCCCATCTTGTGCACGCATATACAAAGAACCAGGATAATAATCCGGTTCCACCAATGTTCTTTGTGCCCATGCCACCTGCCCACATGTCAACACTAAAGCACTTGGGACCACCAACTGAGACCGCGTCAAAGCCAAGCTAACTGCTTGAGCTATCCTACTTATCCGAGGAAAACTCCAGCCACTAGCAGAACCTTTCCTAAATAGCCTTTTCCAGGCAAGCTGGGCATTGTGTGTCACCGCATCACTTGTAAATGAATAATTCCTTGTAAAACACCTACGGCCAAACTGCTCTTTAATATTGCACAATGCAAATGACGAATACTCTCTACTTGGAAAGCTATACTGCGAGTAATTTCTAAATTGCGGCAAATGCAAACAAAATGAAACTACTGTCCCATACTCTTTTACTTCCAATAATTGATCACTACTTTTCTGTTTACCAAAAATCAACACCGTAACTTTTTTTATATTTCCAGTTGTCAAAAACCTGCAATACCAAAATTACATGATCGCATCAAATATTTCAGAAAATGTTTAGAATTTCAAAAATGAACTCCAAAAATACATATACTGTAGAACAACATTATAAGCTCAAAAAAAAAAAAAAACCTTTTCCATGTATTTATAACAATAAGAAACACACAAAAAAATGTCATATATCAAGCAGACAGTCATAGCTAAGGTTTAACAAGAACGAGGATTAAATTCAAAAGACAACACCTTTCTTTTGTTTTTGGCTTTAATACAAGGGAAACACAATTGGGTCTCAGTTCTTACACTTTAACCATCAAAATTGCATATGAATTCAAGACCTTTGACTTTGGATTTGTAAATCCAATGCAATCTCTTCTCTAGAAACCCACGCTGAGCAACAATTAAAGTCCATCCATTGTACATGATGACCGACCAAATTTAACTCCTATGCGTGTGGACGATTGTCTAAATTAAACTCCATCAAGCACTGAAAACAGTCTAAAACTGATCACTAAATTTGTTTGAGACACATCCTAGCACACAATATTTGAAGAAAGAATCTCCATGGACTCTTCCTCTTTCACGTGCGATTGGTCTTATCTACAAAAAATTACAATAGATGCGTTGAAAATTGAAATGCTCCAAGACCAAGATGAAATGTCACTATGAGCTAGATTTGGCAATGAAGAAGATAACCTCTGCCCCAAAGGTCATCTACTTGTGTATGTGAGCTACTAGCTACAAGCTACTTGTTACTATGTTTTTGGCTATGGATTCTCAGGGTGAGTCTCGTAAGGACACTACTTCAGGTTCATCAAAGAAATTGCAAAAAACAGATGGGATTTTCTGGTATACTAAGCAGACAGCAAAAATCTAATCCAGGTTTCACGTAATTACTTGAATACAATAAATTATATATTGAAATCTATACATCAGCATTGATGCTTGAGTTCTGATTCTTTACATACTGAATTTTACCTCAACATGAAGACTTCTGCAACAGGAACAGAATTAAGGTTAGGTATTGTGATGGATCATCATTCACGGGCAATGTGGAGGACTTGTGACATGGTTTTTAACCCTAGATTGGGAAGGTTTAATCCAATCAGTTCTGGTTATATATAATCTTTTAATAATTCATCTAGGGATCAGCAAAGAAAACTTCCCGATGCTAATATCTTAATCTTTTTCTTTCTTTTTCTTTTCCTCAACTAGTCTGATCGTGTAAGGAAAGAGGCATAAAAGGTGAGGGCCGCAGGAGAAGAGCGAAACAGAGAACGGCAGAACTGCTTCTTATGAATGCTTGGCTGAAAGCTTATGCTTCTAAAACCTATCTATACTGTAAAATACACTCACTGAGCTACTACCCTAACCCTTTAATTATTATTTTTTGCATTACAGTTATAAACGACATTTTTTAAAAATATGATTTTTCCTATAATTTCTAGCCCTAGATAAGGAATTATGAACTCGATTACAGAATTTAAATGCGTGATTAACCAAAATTAATAGCTCAAATTTAAGAAAACAAATAAAATATAAAACCGAATTAACTCAGTGAGAGGAGGATGATTCCATGAACCTGAACATGGCGATCAGAACCAAGAGGATTAACTGATGAAGCTAAAGTGCGCAGGCGGTGGAAAATGGCTGCTCTGTTGATTGTTGTCGTTGATGCATGCATTTTCTCATGGATTTCTCTCCCTAGGGGGGCTTTTTAACGGTGCATTTTTTTATTACTCGCTGACCTTGGTAAAACGCATCTTTTTATGGGATTTTGGAGGCGGAGACGGAGGCGGAGGAGAGGTTGGGTTGAGGGTGGCCAACGGCGCAAGAAAGAGGGAGAAAAGAGAGGAGCTGGGAGCCTGGGACTGTAATTTTGGAAACTTGCACCCACGGGGTTATGAATGGGCCGTGCTACCTGGTCTTCGTGGGCTTTACGCTATCTGTTATCTTGGGTCCACGGGTTTAAGAATCATTTTCGCAAATGTTTGTTTCTGAAATATTCTAAAAAATTACTAATTGTTTGCTTTTGATTAGTATTGGATGACTGAAAAGATAGATATACGAGAGATAGAAATCTGTTTGATCGAATATATATAGATATAAATATAAAATAATTTTATATTTATAATAATTTTAAAGTAATTTTTTATATTTTAAAAATAATAAGTGTAGAGAGACTTATCTTATTTTTTTTATTATCTTTGTTTTTTTATTCTGAAATGATAATCAAATGCTACTAATTACGTTACCAATTTTATTTATAAACTTAAAATTTTATTTTTTACAAGAATTTATCTACAAGAGCTTTCTATTTTTTATTAACATGATAAAAAATCATTTACTAATTTATTCTTATGCGCCAAATAATGGAATTTACAAATAATCCATATATTTTATGAATAATATATGCAAGTTCTTTCATTTTGTGATCAAGATTTGAATTACATAAGTCAAGGAGAAGATTAGGTAGATAAATGATATAATATTGCACTCATGGGTTTTTTTTTCCTATTAAAAGCACCACTTGGATTCAATTAATATGTTTATGGATAAAAAGTGTTTGGTATTATGGTATATAATATTTTTTAAAAGTGTTTTTTAATTAAAAATATATTAAAATGTTATTTTTTTAGATTTTTATTTATTTTTAACACTAGCACATTAATAAAAACCTAACATATATCAATTTAATAAATTGTTTTAGTGAAAAACACTTTGAAAACCAGGTTGTATGGCTAAAATAAACACTCATGATATATTTTTTGTGCCGTAGAAAAAAGTTTTAATTGTGGTATCAAAATAATAAATTTAAGACCAATATTAAATTAACTTGCTATAATATTTTAATATTATTGATTTAAATTATATTAGAAAATAATTGTAAAATTTAAATGAGTAGTTTAAAAAATTAAATTTGAAGTTGGATAATTCACTGTTTCAAAATAGATTTTGAAATTTTTAAATCATAATCATAAAACCACCCAAGAACAACAATTGACTTCCTCACTAAAAAATAAATTAATAATTGATATTCTGACCATCAAACATGTTAAAATTAATATTAACGGGTTTCATTAGGCAAAGAGAGTTTTATGGTGGTTGTTTTAAGTCTCAACGTAACCTAAAAAGCTAGATCTAGGTCAATGATGCAATATTTTTTCTGGTTTGATTTAGTGGTTTGAACTGTTTTTTGGGTTTAATGAGTTGATAGATTGGTTTCTTGGTGTTCTAAGGGTGTTTGTAGGGTTTTTTGTAGTTAAAATGGGTTGAAAAACTTGTTTTTTAGATAAAAAACTTGTAGGCCCGATTTTCCGATCACTACAGTAGTGACAAGAATCTGAGTACAAACAGTAACATATCATTTGCCTATTTTTTTTTTAGAAAATAAAAATAGAGGCAGAAAACTTGTCATATGTCCTTTTAAGCCCAGGCGTGCAAGTCTAGGCTTTAACGCCCACATGTCTGGTTTTTTTTCTTCCTTCTCAATTAATACCATTTTTATATCTTTTTTTAAGTTTATTTTTCTACATCATTTTTTTGGCTTATTTAACATTTTTTAAATAGTGATTATTTTTTTAATTATATTAAATATCTTTAATTTTTTATGAGGTTAATATGATTCATTTGTAATATATATATATATATATATATATATATATATATAAATTAAAAATATTTATTTTTTATAATATTTTTAATATGTATAACCTTACAAGATATTTTTTTTTCTTTTTATTTTATGTAATAAATTTTATGTGCATGTTAATTTCTATTATAAATTAATTTGAATAAATAAAATTTTTTAAACACAACCAGATAAATAATTTGTGTTGTGCTATTAAATATTTTGATTTATATTTATCTTTTATATCCAGATTATAAATTTCACATACTAACTAAACTTTGTCCAGAAAAATATTTTTTTATTTTATTTTTTATTGTTATCTTGTTTTTTATTATATAATCAAATTACTCAAAATTTAACTCTCGAATTTTTGTTACTTCTTTAGAAACATGATGGTTTCCTTTCTTTCTGGTTAAAAGAAAAAATGGACACCACGGGCCACCAATACATACATACATACATATATATACATACATATATATATATATACATACATATATATATATATATACATACATATATATATATATATATATATATATATATAGACATGCACACACGCCACACTTCATAACTTATCTTGTTCTATAAAAGAATAGCCTTAGACCTCGGCTAGCTAGCCACACCACGTATGGAAGCCATGGGCCAAGTTTGGACATTATGGACATTACACAGCGAACCACAAAAATGTAACCATCCATAAATAGTATTCTTACTACTGGCTAAGTGGCTATGACATAATGGACAGGTATGCCTTGACGTCAATACAAGTTAATCACAAACCTGATTTAATGCCATTTATTTCCTTTAAATTTCTTTGACTCAGATTTTCACAGCGGGGTTGGGATTAAGAAGTTGCCATTCAAGGTTTATAGGGAATCCGGTACACTGGTTTTCTATGAAATTCTAAAATAAAAGATAGGTTTTATATGAAATTTTAAAATAAGAAACTGATTATGGATAAAAAATATATTATCTGAGATAAACTGTATTATATGATCTAAATATGGTTTAAATGTATTGATGGGTTTGTAATTGATGGTTCGTCTATGGCTTAAAATAAAGATTTATTCTTATGAATAAATCTAAAGTTTTGAGTTTATTATGGACTTGTATATCTAGATAAATTCTTGTGAAAAGAAACCTTGTAGGTGCTCTGACAGGGTTCATCTATTCTAGAAAGTGAAAAGGTTTTCCACAACTCGAATGTTGTGGTGAAAATACTCTCAATTAAAATAAATGAATATCCAAAATAAGTTTTGGAATTTTAAAGTCAACTTTTGAAATTTAAAAGCCTTAAGAATGAACAACCAAAGTCTTGTTGCCTAACATGAGGTCTATACCCACATGGACTTGGAATGATGCGAAGCCCATGGGTGATGGGTTTTGTAGCTTGTCAGATCCATGCTTGTTTTGAGTCGGCGCATAGCTGAACCTAAGAACATTAGGTATGGTAGATCACCAGACTCGCGTCTGTTTAGGCCCAGCATGTAGTTGAACTTAAAAATATTGGGTCTGACAGATCGTCATACCCACGTATATTTATGCTCAACATGTAGCTTAATCCGGGGACGTTAGGTCTGACAACTTGTTAGACCCACTCCAGTTTGGGCTCAGCGTATGGCTAATCTCAAGGACGTTAGGTCTGACAACTTATCAAACCCAAGTCATTTTAAGCTCAGCATGTGACTAATCTCAAAGATTTTGGGTCTTAAAACTTGCTAGCTCCATGTCAATTTCGGTTTAGCATGTGGATGAACATAAGGACGTTGGGTCTGGAAACTTGCCAGATCCATGTCTGTTTAGATTTAGCGCGAACGTTAAGTTTAACGCTTTATCAGACTCGAATGTATTTGAGTTCAATATATAGCTAAACTAAAGAATGTTGGGCTTGAAAGCAAGCCAAATCTTTATCATAAGAGTCTCATATTGTGTCAAGTCTAGATATATAAAATTATTACCTGTCTTTGGCTTTTTAAATATAAACTTAGGCTAAAAAATGATTTTTTAGAAATACATTGATACATCAATTTTTAGTTTGCACTTTTTAGTTAGTCCAGCTAGCTATATTCTCATCAATACACACAAAAATATTGTTTGTTCATTAGGATTTGAAGTATTTTCAAAAGTCTGGACAATTATTGTTGTATTTAATGGTGAGCTGGGAATTATATTCAACGTAAATAATTTGTTGAATTTGTCACTGATATTAATACTATATTTTGAAAATGGTCACTCGTGGCATATTTAAGATTGTAACATATGGTATTTTTTAAAATAATTTTTATTTAAAAATATATTAAAATAATTTTTTTATATTTTTAACATCAGCACATCAAAATACATCATTAAAAAATACTAAAAAAAATAGTTTTTTTTGAAAGTAACCATGTATTATTAAAGTTGGGACTCAATCTGAATTCTAAAATCTCTTATTTTGCAAGACATTTATTTAAGCAACAAGCGGCAGCCTTAAATGCCATTTACTGTAAAAGTTTAACTTATTAGTGAGCAATTTATGTTTTGGTTTAGATCTAATCTCAACTTTAATTGGATTAATAATGATTAATGAAAATTGACTATGATCAGACTAATTTTTTTTATTTTTTAATTTGAGTGTCGTCGGACTTTCTTCACCAAGCGTATTGCTTTTGTGTGAAACAAATTAGTCAATTAGTTCATGCTGGCAATGGAACTTTGGACTTTGGTTGATATTGAAACCGCACTTTAGGTTGTGTAATAACAAATCAAAGTAACCAGTAATAATATTAAACAAATCATTGCAACCTCAAAGATTATCACCTTTTGTCCCAAGTTGCACAATTATATATTAAAAAAAAGTGTGTTTGAAAGTAGGGGTAAGGTTGTGTTTTAAAAACACTTCAGCTTCTTGCCTACTTTCATCCTACTGTCTCAGCAAAACAAAAATATAAAGTTAGAACCATTTAGGTGGTGCCCAGTGATAAGAGTTTGAGACTAAGAGGTTTGCTTCCTCTGTGGTCTCAGGTTCGAGCCATGTGGTTGCTCATATGATGGCCACTAGAGGCTTACATGGTCGTTAATTTCAGGGCCCGTGGGATTAGTCGAGGTACACGCAAACTAGTCCGGGTATCCATGTTAAACTAAAAAAGAAATAGAAGGCTGGAGTCCATAATTTCTGACCTTAAAATTAATTTTATAGTGTAAAGAATCCCAAAAAAAGACAAATCTTGGTCAATAAGGCAATGGGTCCAAGGAAACAAAATCAATTTATCAAGAGGCCCCTTTTTTCCCATATGGTGCCCATTTTTTCTTTAGTGAAAGCTGCTGCAGTTGTCGTCCTCAGAGCAAGAAAACAAGAGAAACAAAGCAAGCAAAAGCAAAACATGGAAAATAAAGCCAATGGCAAAGACATAAGAAGAACACTTCAAAGAGCTTACTTTATTCAAACCATCGAGGAGGCTTTTTCTTTGGACGGTGGATCAAGAAAGTGAAATCTGTCATTCCTGAGGTCGGCTCGTTGTCAAATCTACACAAGCAACGTCCGTACCGTTACCTTTATACTGCAAAATTGTCTTTATGACTTCGAGCATGTTTGGCTGTGCGTTTTAACCTGTATTTCGTTAAATTTTCAATTTTTTTTTGTTAAAATTGAGTGCGGTTTGTATTTTTTGGATCGTTTTGATATGCTGATATTAAAAATGATTTTTAAAAAATAAAAAAAATCATTGGCATGTATTTCGGCACGAAAAACTATTTGAAAAGCAACCGCTACCACACTGCCAAACACGCTCTTCGTTTGCAACGTTGTTGTTAACAACACGTTGTTTCAAAATTCAAAATAATTTTATATGTTTTGTATTATTTTTATTTTTATATGTTAATTTTAAAAATAATTTTTTAAAAATAAAAAATATTATTTTAATATATTTTTATATGAAAAATACTTTAAAAAATAATCACAATCATACTTCAAAAAATTCTTGTCAGGATTTAATTTAAATATTAGTGCCATGGATTTGGATATTTTTCCTTTGGAATAGCAAAAGGTTTTGGTAAATGTAAGAAAATATTTAAAAAAAAAACAGCATAACTTTAATAAAGATATAAATAAAAATAATGATTTTGACTAAAAAAATCAAACCGTAAACTACTCCTACCTCTAACCCTAAACTAATAGTATAAAGAAGTTTTAAATAGTACCACAACCCTAAATTAAAAAAAAAAAACATTTATAAATACCGACATTGATTGCTAATTCTAAAAATAACAATAATTAATAACCCTAAAAACAAATCCTGAATAAATATAATAAAATATTTTGTTTTTGGTTTTTTGGTTTTTTTAATATTATTATTTAATATAAAGTTTTAATTGAATTTTATTTTTGATATTAAGTTGATAGTAAACCTTAAGCAAACCAGATGATAAATTAAACAAAAAAACAAAAAAAAGATTTTGTTATATTAGGCGGGGTTTCCAGAATTTTTGTCAAACTTTGCTAATTAAAGAAAAAAAAAACCACGAATTTCATATTTTTCACACGAAAAAGAATTTAGTGTCGG
>Ga0307517_10009013_pt1 | contig 14226 bp, 10 predicted proteins | sample 23_EM_MG_FD_194515 | JGI IMG/M metagenome (GOLD analysis project Ga0307517, IMG submission 194515) | Populus trichocarpa ectomycorrhiza microbial communities from riparian zone in the Pacific Northwest, United States - 23_EM | ecosystem: Host-associated > Plants > Roots > Unclassified | place... | reverse complement strand
AGGGCTGTAATATAACTATGTGGTTTGTGTTCTACTCATGGATAGTACTTTCTCAGATTCATCCATATGCTCTGTAGAGAAAAGGAGTTTAACTTAAATATGTCAGTCCAAACTGTTGGGAGATCTGATGTGTCTACTACAGCTTGTAAGAGGCCTCACATATTCTGGATGCTGAGTTTATTGCAAAGATACCCTAACCACTTCTTTTGGTGGTGACCAGAATGACCACAGTCTACAGGCATCCTGTCTCAAACTTTCAGAAATGAGTTTGATCTACAGATCAGGTGATGGGATACAGGACGAAATTCAAGCCGGGTTCACTGAATATAATGACTACCCCTAGCCCTATCACAAAACGAAAAAAAGATCAGCAGATGCACTGGTGAAAATAATCTGGATCAGATGTGCCCAGCAAAGAGGTTTGTTACATCAGCAATTTTACAAATACGCTGATCGTGCTTTTTGCTTAAACGTGCTTGTGAAGTGCTGAGAAGTGCTAAAAACTCATTAAAAATAGCAAAAAAAGTGTTTGACGTGCTTGACTAATCCGACTGTGCTTTATTTCAAGTGTGCTCTAGTGCTTTACGTGTTAAACCCTGCTAGACATGCTGATTTCAGCACAATCAGCAGATTTGTAAAATTCCTGATGTAATCACCATCACTTGTTGAACGGCTGGTTCTTGGGGGTCAACACATGCTCCTCCTTGACCCCCCACATGAGACCAGGTCCAGTCCTATCGAGGATAGCCTTCATCTTTATCGCAGGGTAATGAACGACCTCCACCTCCTTCCTAGTCCCTCCCACGAGGTATACCATCTCATCCTCCCCAGTCTTGAACGCATGCCCAGTCTTGGTCGTAGCCGAGAACCCAAAGAAGTCACCCGCCTTGACTTCTTCCTCTCTAGGCTCCGTCTTACCGTCTTCATAAAGGACGATACGTGCACCTTCTCCAGCTCTGATAACGTAGAACCATTCGTCCTCGTTGCTGTGCCAGTGTGGGACGGTGCTGATGTTGTTGGGAGGTACCGTGCAGAGGTGGACGCCAGCCTGGGTCAGACCGCATCGGTCACCGAGGTTTAGCTTGTACCTGAAGACACTGGGGTCTAGCGGGTGCGAGCTTGCTTCTCCCTGGTGTTCGGGATCAGACGTGCGTACGAGATATGGCGTACTGGGCCTTGAGGATCAGTCACATCTCAAAGGTCGACACAGATGAACGGACCTCATGTTTACGATCGTCCGTGAGTTGGCGATAACAAGCGTTCTGAGGGGATTTCGTTAACTGAGCAGTTGCAGGGTGCTAGCAATTTATGTGGGTCAGGCAGTTTTGGGGGTACGAGCCAACCAGCGCTACGAGCCCCTCACACTGATACCCTATCGCCCCAACGATGATGTTCCCGGACGCGCCGGATGGTGGAGAGCGCGAAAATGGTGTCAGTCGGCTGTGGTCGGAGGCAGTCAAGACTGCGGAACGATCTGATCTTCTTGATAGTTCTATAAGTTCTATCATTAGATCTCAGGTACATGACGTTCATCCGATATGGCGGGAAAAATGCAAGGCAGGGTTCGGACCAACTGCTCCACGGCAAGATATTCGATCAAAAAGCTACCCACGAATCAACGTTCCAGAGAACGTGTCACGCCATTAACTTCCTAGGGGAGGATATCTGAGAATCAGAGAGGAAGTAAGGTAATGGGAACAAGAAACCAAGGGAGATTAAAAGAGAGTGCGGTATTGAGAGAAAGCTGCAAGGGAAAACGGAATAAAAACGGAATAAAATGGGGTTATCGACCAGAAACGAGAGGGGTTGATATGGGAGGTGAGAGATAGGGAGGAAAGATCGAGTGAGAGTGTGAGTACCGGTGAGACTCGGAGACTCGTAATGGAACAAACGGGAAGTAAGCGACAGCGAGAAGAGATCAGAGTAAACAACAGATAACGAGAAACAGATAAACACACAATGGAGAGGCGGAGAATCAAGTAAGCAACGCGGGGTTCCCCCCTCAGTCACGACCAACCCAATCAGTACTTCGCGTCGCGAGCTCAATCGAGTTGTCCACCGTCCAGAACAAACGCTCGATGGCGCTTCGGTTGCTCCAACTCTTTTGATCTCGGAGAACCATAGCCTGAGGAGATTGGGGCAGTTAGTAAACCAAACGGGCAGCAAGCGAGAAGGATCGTACCTGCTGAGCACCGAAGTTCCTCTGATCGTGGGCAAAAACTTCGGGATTGTCTTCCAGGGCTTCCGACAACAGTTGCATGTCCGCCATCATCGCCTGCAACGCCCTCATCGACGCAAATTGAAGAATCTCCTTTCGGTTCCTACCAACGACCGTCGACGTGTTGACGCTACCACCGGCAGGCAAGGTGCTTCCAATGTTCTGGACGACAGTATGTAAGATCCTCCTCGTCTCCACCAGAATCTTCTGCGCCTGCTGGTGGTTCTTCCTTGAAACAAGAACCAAGGCGCGGGTGATCATGTCCGAGGTGAGCAGCTCCATTCTCCTCCTGACGATATCTGGGTCAGAACCTGGAGGAACGACCGAACGTGTCCTAGAGACGTGTGGGGGCATGACGGTGACAGTGAGCAGCACCGGATGAGCCAACCTCGTGACCTGCCTTCCGGCCGAAGGGTCGTAGAATGATCCATCGACCTCGAACACAGGCACTTCGTCGATCATCCTATCCATCATTCCCTCGACAAGGTCAGGACTGTCTCCGTTCAACAAGGCGTCGAGTCCCATGCGCTGATTGAACTGGTCCGTCGCATTCAGCGTTCGCCTCCTGGTGCCCATTCGTCCCGTAACATCGACGGTCATTTCGGTATTGTCAAGTTCCAACTCAACGAGCATCTCCTTCCTCTCCCCGTATCTGAGCTCGCCCAATTCAACATCGACATCCCGACCGTCAGAATGTAGGATCGAAGTGGGACCTCCTGAGAGCTTCCTAATCTTGAATTGCTGCCCATCGACGATTTTCAAGTGGAGTTTCATGTCCCTCAACCCGATAGACATCATGCCACCCACGCAACCGGCGATACAACCTTGCAGGTCATACCAATCCTTCACGAATGTGTATGTGCCAGAGGTGTGATTGGAAATCAACCAGAGCGAGGCGGGATCATGGGACCGTCCGTAACCGAACGCGTGGATGGGGATGCTCGCAGCTTCCGCTCGCGCCAAGACAAGGTCCATCTGCGCCCGGCGGGTGGTATCCGCGGTGTCGCTAATCAGAATCATGCCAGAGATGGGATTCTTTGCCTTGCGTTGAAGGACGACATCAAGACCTTGAAGACGGATAATCAATGATCGATGAAACCCATGATAGGTTAGAGATATGACCTACCATGGTTTACGGCCGTGACAACATCAGTCTTCTCGTCTTGAGAACCCCGAGCCAGGAATTCGTCGTCGTCGGGGTCAAGCCTCGCTCCTATCTCGTCGACAAATTTCCTAAGGCGGGTTCGACTCGTGGGCTTGCCGACGTTCATGAACGGGGTTTTCCGGACTTTACCACCAACGCCAACCTCAAATGTTACCAAACTCAAGCGATCCTTCGGAGAGAGGGACGCGATAATGAAGTCGAGGGAAGTCTTGATGACACGGTGCTTGAGGTTTGCAGCGCTGGCAGTGATGTGCGGTGGAGGAATGGAGATGACGAGGATGAGATCCAAGGGAGGGTGACTGAGAGGAGTGAGGGAGTTGGAGGGACCACCCAAGAGACGCGGGGTGACCAAAGGTACGGGGATGGGGGTGCTGTATCTTGAGGGTTCACCGTCTTCCTCGAGGGTTGTGAGGCGGTGCTGTTGGCTGTAGTGAGCCCTGAGTGTCTTGTCTATGCCACCTATAGAGACATGAGAAGCAGAAGAGGTTGTCGAATAGGAAGAAGGACCACTAAGAATGCTGTCTTCGTTGCTGTACGACGTGGTTCCGGTACTTCCACTGAGCATCCTGGCAGCCTTGCCATTTCCACCAAACTCCTCCAAAGCGGCAGTGTTCCTAGGGGACGGTTGTTTGGGAGTGACGTATCCATTCTGCTGCTGAAACGCAGTAACGAGCCTTTGGATGTGATTCTTCCAAGTCTCGAGGGAAGAGCGCTCGCGGAAAATGAGAATGAACGAATCCAACCGCTCGTCTTCCATGTCGATCGTCAAGCTCATTTCGCCTGCGACTGAGGTGTCCGTTACGTGTTTAATATGCCTGATGTAGATGCGACCCTTGAGACGCAGGACGCCCTTCTGTTGACCAGTGGTTCCACCGTTGAGGGAACCGTTTTCACCAACGCCAGCATTAGACAGAAGCCGTCCCAGACCGCGTTTCTTCTCCTCTATAACGCAGATGATGGCTTCTTTGAATAGGTACACGAAGAATTCACGAACGATCGCGTCCCGTCGAACGGAGAGAAGGTCATACATTTGCAGAGGACCGAGACCGGAAATAGGATGGCCTTTCCAGTCGATGATTCTAGCCCTGAGGTCCTCAGTGATGGCATGGAAAGGGGATTCCTCCGAGTGGGTCGTGTGATCATCCCGGTATGACTCGATCTGCCTTTGCTCTTGGAGGGAAGAGGTGGAGTACGTCGGGGAGAGGGCCTGAGTTGATCGGGAACGCTGCAAGCCGTTGGAGGTGGCATATTGTGGCGGGGAGTCTGGACGGGGAGAGCCCATGGTGCTTGACGTTCGAGAATCCAACATGGCGGGCTTGACAGGGTAAGTTTCGATCACCCGTGGCACCGGCGCAGAACCTGGAGGACGCTTTCCGGGCAGCTCGATGACGACAATACATGTGAGGGGTTGACTTGGGTCAGTGGTTCGGGTGATTGTCGGGAATTCCGAGCGGACTTGGATGGATGGCGCGACCACGTAACTCGAACCGGGCCCGTCGTGTGATTTTATGGACCCCGTGTTATCTACCGGGTCGTCTTCGTCTGGGTCGAACGGTCGCTGTAGTGTTGATTGGGTGCGAGGGAAAGCGCGTAATGATGGCGTGTCTCGCCCCGGATAAAAAGTGCCGTCACCTGGATTACCCATGCCAGTCAATGCAGCGAGCTCTGCACCACTCCATGAGCCAAAAAAAAATGCGTTAGAGAGAGTATGAAGAGGACTTACTGTTGGATTTTCCACCGTCCCCATCCCCGACCTTCATCGGTCGCCGACATACCCCACAAACACCGAGGTTGGACTTCCTGACCACTCCGAGTGTGGAAGAACCGGGCGGGGGGCCATAGACCGCAGAGAAGCACGCCTGGTGGGGCGATACGGGGGCGAATATTTAGCGCGCAGATATTGAGAAACGGAAAGAAGTGGTACCTCGTGCAAAGCGTGGCCGCACTCGGGAACTATGTGCGGTTTCTCTCCCGGGAGCCTATAACTGAAACTAAGCGGTTCGAGGCACACCGGGCACTCGGCCTCCTCCTCCGTGACGTCTCTTGAGGGTGCTTTGGGCATTTTGGGGGTGTCGTTCAGGGGGTAGGAATGGGAGTAGGTGGAAGTGATCTGAGAGTCTGAGAGATCGCCGGAACGGAGAGAGAGGGTTGATGCGGAAGCTGGTAAACCGAGCACTGCGGGTCCTTTGCTCTTCCTCTGGGAGGCAAAGACGGATCGGATGGAGGATGCTATGGAGGGCACGTTGGGGACGGAGCGAGGAGAGGTGTATGCGGAAGTTGGCAAAGACGGTCGCGGCCGAAGCTGTTTCTCGAATTCGTCAACAGGTTTTTTGAACATCCAATTAGATCCTGCCATTGTGATGGACGACAACCCAGTTGGTTAGAGGCCGCTATTGTGGTCGGTGTCGCCGCCGTCGCGACCTTCGCAGTCGTCGTGGTCGTAGTCGTGGCCGTCTGCAGCAAATACGAATTCGGGGCGCAGGAAATTGCAGGATATGGGGAGAGAATTACTCCTCGGAGACTCGACACCGTCTATTGAATTCATGTGCATCACCCACGCTGGCGCCCTGCCAATTTGTAGCCACTGCCCGGGCCTCTGGCGACCATCAACACAAAGATCAGACCGCCTTTGGATGCTGTACGGCCTCAATTTCATCTTACTGCCCAGTTGGCAGTAACTGCCAGCATATACAGCAGCCCTGACGACGAAAACGCCGAGAGCCGGGTCACTCAAGTGCGGGGTTCGGTAGCACCTCGGCGATCACCAGCGTTCCGCGTCCCCTGATCATCGCTTCAATCACATTCACTCCGCCGGGGAAATCTACAGTTACATCTAGGGTGTATTACCGTCACACTCGGTGCACCGTCCGCATTATAATTCTTACAGTTCCATCAAAGCTTGTCCAGCGAAAAAGTAAAGAAAAAAGGCGAGAAACAGAAAACAGCGATACATCAAAGGGACCGGAAACGACAACTGCGAACATGGCAGGCTGGAACGACACGACGAAAGCAAGCAACAGCATTCTGACACAAGGAAACTCCACAGTTCACTGCAAAACGTCATCAGACGCCACCCAGATAATCCAGGATTGAATCAACCCACCACTCACGACCGGAGCGCGGACAGCAATGCTGACTTGGTGTCTTCTCCAAGATCTGAGATCAGTCTGGTCAGGCCATTGACCGCGGCCTGCTTGTCCTCTTCCGCCAAAGCCAGCAACTTCCCCAAGAGGTGTTCGCTCTTCAGCTTTGAGATCGTCTGCTTGAGATCAACTGCCTCGTAGGCTTCCGTGACCGCTTGAATCGAAGCCCCAGAGTCCAGAGATAGCAAGTCTTCCAGAATTTCACGTCGTTGATCATACGTGAGACTCGGGTCGGCCTCGGCAAATTTGCCCAACGCAGAGGATCGAGCAACCCGGCCGCGAACAGCCCAGTAGAAGTAACGACGGGCATTTGTCCACTCCATCCGCTTCGCGCACCCTTTTGCTTCCATGCGTCCAGTGCGACTAGAAGTGCCCGTGTCCAACGTTATCATCAAAGCATCCCGAAGCAGAAAAAAAAACACGCACTCATGAAGATCAGCATACAACAATACCGCCTGCTTGTAGGAAGGCTCCAGGTGCTTTTCTCTGGTAGCCAACTTCTCGACAGCAACAGCCCGCTCTTCAGCCGTCCTCGATTGGTCCACGCTCTCCTTCTTCAGAGCCGCGAACACGGGATCCAACCTTTCCATCACCATCAGGATTTTATCCCTCCTCATCTTGATCTCAACGATACCCTCCGGTTCCAAAACACCCGCCCGAGCATCAACATCTGCGTACATCTCCATCTGTTCCGAGTTGATCGATGGATCCAAAACCACCCAGGCACCACCTCGAAGTTCCCCGTTTGGTACAATGTACACGAAAACGGGTTGTTTGTAAGAGGAGAGGCCATCGACAATCTTCGAACCTTGTTTCAGCACCTCGTCGTACATATCCTGCTGACCGCCGGAGAATCCACGCCAGTTTGCGAAGACGATGAGCGGAAGTCCCTCGCGGTTGAAGTCGAAGATCGCCTGAGCTGTCTTGTACGCAGAATTGGGATACCACACCTGACCGGCCTCCATGATCTTCTGCTCGGAGGAGGATGGATTGGCAGGATCGGCGGGAACAAGGCGTTCGATGGTCCTTGTCTCGACAGAAATGACACCGATTGGGATACCCCCGAGCCTAGCGCGCCCGACCACCACGGTTTGAGCCCATCCGCTTAAAGTCTCCTGGAAGGAACCCTTGTCGAAGAAACCTGATTGCCACCCGGAGGTCGTCTCGTCTGTCTTTCCGGCAATGAACCAGCGGGGATCGTAAGGCCCCTTGGGGGGCTTGTATCCAATCTCACGGTCCCAGGGGTCAATGGTGTCAAGGACTGGAAGAGGTCGTCCCTTCACAGCTGGAACGTACGACAGCCATTGCAAAATGTGTTGAGCGCCTTCGAGATCACTGCCCGCGGTGAGATGCGAGACACCATTCTTGTGCATGATCTGGGTGCCACCGAGCTGTAGGTTCGAAGTGTAAACTTCCCGACCGAGGACTTTGTTGAGCGCCGGAGCGCCCGTGAGGATGATAGGCTGGCCTTCCACCTGCACAGCACGCTCTCCCAACCGAACGAGGTAAGCGCCAATGCCAACGGAGCGTGCGGTAACGAGGGTGATCGTGAAGATATCATCGTAAGCACGGGAAGTCTCGCCGGCAATGAGGCCAGAGCCTTTGAGGCACTCTACACCGAGACCGTCCTCCAATCCGATGACGTCCGTAATCTTGTGACGCAATTCGCCGTCTTCTTCGATGTCCTCCACGCGTACAGATCCCTCAGCCTTCTCCTGCAACTTGAGCCAGTTCTCGTGGGTGAGGTAGAGATACTTGAATCCTTTCTCTGGTGCATCGGGGACGTTCCACGCGATAGAGAACAAGTCCACCGCTTCTTGGGCAAGACCGAGACGAGCGCCAGAATTGGCGGAGAGGTAAATCCTCGGCAAGCCGCGATCACGAGCGTAACGGGTGGCAAGATAAAAAAAGTTATCTTCAGCAGGACCGAAGGAGCCAATCTTGTGGGTGATGTCGTTCGCGATGACCACAACACTTCGGCCGCCGGGGTATTCTGGGGTCTTCATGTTGAATACCCACCCGACCATACCGAAGGTATTGTTGCCTGGAGCCCTGTCGACCTCAGCTAATTGGTCATTTTCGTCCAACACAAGTTCCCGTGTCTCAATGAGCTTCTTTGGAGGACTGAGCGACGAGTTGAGGGAGCGAGCTTTTGCCCACATGTTTTGGAGGGCCTTGGAGAACAGGTCTGGAAAATCGTAGACGTAGGTTGTTCCGACCAAGTGAGCTTGGTAGCGTTTGGGCTGGAGAGATTCCTTGGTAGAGTACGACTGGTGAACGGGTTGAAGGTGCAAGGGACCCTTCTCGCCAATTGACTTCAGGATCGTCGTTCCCTTGTCTGTCTGGATCTCCTGATACCCATGGAAATTGACAATGAACCCGGAAACGTTCTCTATGACGCATCGAACGGGGATGACGTTTCCCTCTTCATCCTCCAACACGATTCGAATCTCGGATCCAGTGACGTGTAGCCGCCACAACCTCTTTCCGTGACGTTCAATGAAACCGGAAATAGCCTCCAAAACATCCGAATATGTCACCGGAAGATTGTAAATGAAGTTGATGAAGATGTGGTTGCAGTCAGCGCTGCGGTGTTTGGCGCTCACGACTTCCAACGAGTCGAGAATGGATGTAACGAGGCGATCGGTTTCCGAGATGAGATACTTGGCCATCGAGATGCCACCACGGACACGGCCGGGACGGACTAGGGCACGGATGAAGAAACGGTTGTCCAATTGGTTCTCGCGGGCGACACCGTGGTAGATATGGAGTTGTTTGCTCTCGACGAAGACTGGAGTGAGATTGTAGTTTGAGAGGCGACTGAGTTCGAGCTGGAAAGCGAGGGCGGGCTCGACATGACGGATAGCGCGCTCTTCTCCCCATGATCCACCTATCTCGCGGAGAGTGAAGTACATCGGGTAGTTCGCCCGTCGGCAGATCAAAATTGATACACGACGCACGCCGCGTTTTTCAAGCGTCTCCCGGTTGGCGTTGGCGAGTTCGGTAATCTTCTCGTTCCACGCATTCTCGGACATGTCATCCTCATCCTTGAAAATACGAAGAGCGATGTTGAGCACGTTCGGTGACTGAGCGTCGTTGTACCTCTCGGCAAACTCTTTCTTGTCATGGAGGGGAAGCATAGCAGCGACCCGGGAGAACCCGCGAGTTAAAGCAGCAAGGGTGGGGAAGGAGGCGATAGCGCCGGTCCGGATCGGTTGTTTTTGGTGACGGGAGATCATATAGGAGAGATCCGAGACAGAAGCCTGCCTTTTGGGAGATCTTTGCAAGCTGTTCAATGCATTGTTACAAAAAAAAAGGAGAACGACTTGCCCATCTAAGTTGATCTGTGGGGTTGCGGGCGGATCACGAGTCTGGCCAAGGTTAAACCTCCAAACGACAGCATTTGGCTCATCTCCATCATCTAGGCCATCACCCTCCTCGTAATCGACAGACAACAGGGAGTAGGCACGGTAGGAGCGACGAACGTAGACATCGAACGCAGCTAAGATTTTGTTCAGACACTGGGTACTCGCACCCGCAGTTGATAGACATACCAAGTGTGATCCAATTGTCACTGTAGTTGAAGAACGAAGGTAAAACGTCGTAGACAGTATACCTTGAATCGATGAGTTCTTTGAGCGTCTCAACCGACGGTGTCCTAAACTTGTCATCGGTCTTGGGTTGTCACAAATTTAGAAGGCGACGAACCTTGCATCAGACCCTTCGCCATAGAAGCTACTCGTGATGGAGGATTTCAGGATAGCCTCCATCTGGGCGCGCCTCTCCTCGTAAGAGGGCATCTGACATGAGATCAAGACCTCGCGAGCCTTCAAAGCGACGACAGCGGAAGACCTGTTCTCAAGAGCGGCAAGGTTCTGTAACACCTGATACATAAAGCTGTCAGGGTTCGAGACGGTCGAACCGCTAGCTTTGACATGATCCAACAAAGCCATAACAAGCTTGCTCTTGCTTTGCGCCCTCGAGTGACTGAGAACGAGAGAAACAACTTTGTCGAGATCGTCCTTATTCTGTTCGCGTAAAGCAAGCACCCTGGCCTCGATGCTCCCAGTGAAGAGGGCCTCAGTGTCTGCGTACTTCTTGAGAAGGCCACCGAGAACGTTGGTCTCGTGCTCTTTCAGACCCTGGATGTATCGCTCAACAATCTCGGAGATGGGGGAAATCTGTCCACGGAACATGGCCTCCTCGGTTGGGCGAATGTTATCCTGAATGAAGTTATCCAGGATCTTCTTCAGCCTGACGGCAGGGAACTCGGTGTTGTCACCCTTAGCCTTGGCGGCCTCGAGGGCACTGCGGATGTTTTCCTCCAATTTGACAGGAATTCGACCAGACAAGGAAGACATGACCACGTTCATCTCGGAGTAAGGGAGTTCGGGGTTGTGGAGGGCATCGATAAGGTCCTTGAGTGTCGAATGCATGATGGCCTGGTTGTCAAATCCGTCGAGAATGTCGTTCAGAATACCGGTCAAGTACCTGAAACGTTGGTCGGGTTTGTTGCCAATTACGCTTGGTGTACCGACGGAAGGAAGAAGACCCTCGGATGGTTTCGCGTGCTTGACGCGTGCAGGGTCGTCGAGGGTGAGAATACCGAGGATGTCTCCTGGTTCCAAACTAACACCAGGCTGCTTGACAAACTGAACAACGCCGTCCTCTGAAGCAGTCAACGGCATGTACATCTTCATGACCTAAAATATGTTTCGTCAGGGCTGCACTGCCATGTCGAACCGAAATCGGTTACCTCAATCTCAGCGTAAGGCTCGCCAGCGTTGATATGATCACCACTGTCCACCAAGAACCTGATGAGTTTCCCAGGACTAGGGCTCCTGAGCTGCGTGGGGTCGTTCTCCTGTTCGATCAAGCAGGTCTTTCCGTCCACCATGAGGCGGAGGGCTCCAACCTCAGCCCGCCAGTATACCGAGTGACTCTTCTCGTCCAGAAGGACCAAGAGACCACCGTCCGCAAGGGGACGAGCGCCGACCAGACTTCTCCCTCCATTCAGGTAGAGAGTCCACGTGGTAACGGACGAGCGGGTGGCAGTGAACGAATACTTGACGTTGTCGTAGATGAAGTCGATGCCAAAAACAGTCTTCAGAATATCCTTCGATGGGACTTGACCCTTGTCCAAGATGGTCCTATACTCAGCCCAGCAATCCTCAGAGGCAAGGTACGCCTTGGTAACAGCACCAGTGAGGACGGCGAGAGTGGTGTCCGGTCGTTCTGCAGTCAGTTTGTTGCTGATGAGGGAGTCTAACCAGCCGGTGGTGATAGTGTTCTCCTCGAAGGCCTCGAGCTCCAGTAGTTTAATCAGGTACTCCACTGTCGTCCTGAAGTCACCGCGGATACTAAGTTCCTTCAGAGCGACAACCATGTTCTTCCTACTCTCGCCACGATCTTCACCGTAAGCAAATATGTGACCGAACTGAGAGTCCGCGAACTCGTGCAGACCACCGGCACTACCGACGGAGAAGTAACCCCAGACGTTGGTGTTGGAACGGAAGTTTAGTTCTTGCAGGGAACCGGAAGAGGGCTTAAATCCGGCATCTGGATTCTCGGCAGTGATACGGACGGCAACGACGTGGCCCTTAGGACGGGGTTTTCGTTGAAGTTGGTTGGCTTCAGGTTTGATCATATCAAAGTCGATTTCAGAATTGCCGCTAGGAGCGACCCCGTAGAGCTGACGGATATGTTTTATGCGGTGGAGAGGAAGACCCATGGCAATTTGGAGCTGAGCGGCGGGAAGGTTGACTCCGGAAACCATTTCCGTGGTAGGATGTTCGACCTGGAGACGGGGGTTGAGTTCGAGGAAGTGGAAGACACCCTCCGCATGGCTGTAGAGATCTGGATCATTCGTGGATCAGGCCAGAGACAGGGGTTGGAGGCCATCGAAGGACTCACACTCGACTGTTCCGGCGCTGACATACCCGACAAGCTTGGCCAAACGAACGGCAGCACGCTCCATCTCCTCGAAAGTCTCTTGCTTTGCGATGGTCACGGGGGCTTCTTCGATGATCTTCTGGTGACGACGTTGGACGGAACAATCGCGACCGAAGAGAGAGATTGCGTTTCCATACTGATCAGCTAGCAGCTGAACCTCGAGATGGCGCGCTTGGCCGGCAAGTTTCATGATAAATATAGGAGAGCCTGCGCATACAATGAGTATCCGATCGATCAAACCCTCGGGAGCAAGGTGCTGACCTGGAATTTCCCCAACGACGGCATTATATGCGAGCTTGAATTGCTCCACGGCGTCGACCCGTCGAATACCCTTTCCTCCGCCACCCTCACTAGCCTTGATCATCACAGGGAAGCCGATCTGTTGCGCACGCTCGAGACCTTCCTCGACGGTCGTGACGCAGGCTTTCCGGTAGACATCATCCTCAACGATGACGTAACCCTGATCTGACAAGACGGTGTCGTTGATGCCAGTACCTGACCAAGGCATGGTGGGGACATTGGCGCTCTGAGCGACGATGGTACTGGAGATTTTGTCACCCAGACTCCTCATCGCATTGCCCGGAGGACCAATGAAGACGATTTTGTGCTTGGCAAGGGTTTCTGGAAGCCTGGGGTTCTCGGAAGCGTGTCCCCAACCCGCCCAGACGGCATGAACTCCGGCACGCTCGGCAACGTCGACGATGAGGTCCACATTGGCGTAGTTGTTGTTGTTCGAGCCACCGGGGACTTCAACGTAACGATCTGCCATGCGGATGTACTCGGCGTTCACCTTGAGATCTTCGGGGGTGGCCATAACAGTGAATTCGACCGCGCGATCTGTACCGAACGTCTCGTAACTCCATTGTCGGATGGAACGGATTTCCTTCACGGCGGCGATACCTAGGTAGAAGAAAAGCAATGAGATCGAATAGCGGGCAGATGAAAAGCGATGCCGACCGTTGTTGGCAATCAAAACCTGAATTTTGGAGGAGGCGTGAACGGATTAGAATTAGTTGCATTTGGATAGAGACGTACCTTTGTAATTACGGTGTGACCGCCGTGTGCTCTGACCCAGTCGGTGACTGGACCAGCTGGAGCATTATCGAGTGAATTCGCGCCTATGGGGGTTGATGAGCGGAGGAGTGAGTACGGGCGTGGAAAGGACGGAAACCTATGAAACGGGAGACTCTGGACTGGTCGTGAGCGGACATGGTTTGGACGGAGGATGGAAGAGAAAGGAAAAGAAAAGGCGGGAGATTAAATAACGTCTATGGGTCCGCGAGTTGCTGCATTTTGCGCTGGATTGGGGTCCCCAAACAATCCATCAGCCGACCACCGGGCGACACGCGATCGTCGATTCAGACCACCCCTCGCGCTCTCTGCAGAAACACCGCCAAAAGATCCTGATTTTCGTGATACGCTTCAATGTCCAGAGGGTTTCATACGGCTTTCTGGCTTTACGCTTGGGCCATAGGACTCAAACTCATCGACTGGGGCAAACGATCCCCAAAGAATCCCCGACTCCGAAAACGGCAACCTCGATGACACTCCAACATTTCCCTCCGTCCATCGGATTTTTAACCCCACCGCCGCTCTTTCCCCTTTGGCCCTGGATGTTCGAATCCGCGCGGAGTCGCGGGTTCCATAAATTCCATCCGCAGAGGCCGGGATTGATTCTGTCGGCTGATGGGTGGCTTCAGGCAGGCGTTTGCAATGGGTCCTCAGACCGTCGAACCCACAGCGAATGG
>Ga0307517_10009012_pt1 | contig 14229 bp, 12 predicted proteins | sample 23_EM_MG_FD_194515 | JGI IMG/M metagenome (GOLD analysis project Ga0307517, IMG submission 194515) | Populus trichocarpa ectomycorrhiza microbial communities from riparian zone in the Pacific Northwest, United States - 23_EM | ecosystem: Host-associated > Plants > Roots > Unclassified | place... | reverse complement strand
CACACAACTACACAGCCGTACTATGCTGTCGCGCCGTACCAACGCTGGGGCCGCAGGGGGGTGTTAGGAATATCCCCTGAAAGTTACAGGAGGTTCGGACCATTCCTGCTCCGTCAGTAGTCCGTTTCGTGCCATACGAAGCGGCCCTATGAACATCTAAGAGCCCCACTATAGTGGGATAACTTTCCCCTAAGTCCGCAGATGACTTTGTCGGTGAATGTAGGGTAACTGGGGTACCTCAATAGGGTAACTGGGGTCCCAAGGTAGGGTAATCATGTTTCTAAGGTAGGGTAACTTCACCCCTTCATGCCTTTATTTCCTTCGGGAGTCCGCGCGACCACATATAATGTTGCCCCGGAGACCCGTGCAACGTTTACTATCGCTCCTTTGCTTTATGCGAACACACTCTCCGAAGGTTACCCTGCCTAGTAGGGTAACTTTGGCCTACCTAGGTTACCCTGTCTAATCCTATGTCACCAGGTCACTTTGTAGACACTTGTACCAACTCATGTCTACCGGTAGTATACTAAGTATACTGGCCTATCCTCAATATGGTTACCACTTGGTATGCCATACGGGCTTGAGTCTAGTCCACTGTAGCTACCTATTTCTAGGGTGGTTACACTTACTCATACTTGCCCGGCTTATAACCATCTGGGCAATTCATTCTCATGCCTTTCCTGCCCACTGACTCACACACTACTATTGTTTGACCATTCCTGACCCTTTTAGCACGCATAATTTAACTTAATTTAATTACATATATATACACGATCAGCGAGTGGTGATAAAACCATTCTCCCTATCCTCTCGATGGGTTTCTTCAACATGCGATTCCGCCTCGCCAGCGTCTTGGAACTGTACTGCACCAACCCGTGCTCTCGGATTGGGCCCATGTTCTCGCCGCGGCTCCAGCCGACCAGGTCCTTCTCCTCTATCCACTAGGCCGCCAGCGGCCTCCAATTTATCCAGCTCTGTATCACTACCAAACTCCTGCCTCAATGCGTCCTCATCATTCTCATATTACGTCGTCCTCTCGACCCGCTTTCCCCGCTGCTTCGCGATTCCAGCCTCCAATGTCGTCCTTATTCATTGGATTATTCGAAGTTGCGAAACTCTTGCTGTTTTGCCTCAGGATCGTGTCTGATGTTCCAGCATGGCTATCAATCCGTTAGCTAAGCTTTCACACAACTCGAGTACTTGCTTTTTTCAAAAGTGTCCGGATGCCCGGGCCGTCGGGGGATCTGGACACTCTCGAAACCTGCCAGTACACATTGTTTTTCTTACCCCTGGAAGTGGCCCTTGTGAAAGGCACATTATTGATACATATGCCAGTCCGCCAACATCGCAGTGAATGACATAATATGGCGCGTGTCAGACAGATAAACGGGCCATCGATCTTATCCAGGAAACCCTCATCCGTCATGCCTTTCCTTTTTGGGCTAGAGTAATATTGAGCCAATATCACTCCCGGAATATGGCGTTCTAGGAATCAAAGAGAAATTGGCTGTCCGCCGGATTAGATCGATTTAGTCTTACTCCGATTAGAAACAATCCCGACAAATGTGAAAAAGATACTTCATTGCTGCCTGGCAGGCAAATGAACCTATCCTCCGCCAGTAGGTATTCCACTCTCCATGCACAGGCTGTAGGATCCTTAATATTGAGCTTACAGAGTTCTGTTAACGCCTTCTTTGCTGTATGCAGATACTGAGATCTGCATCCACTGTGCTTTGCCCGGACCTGCAAATCAGTAACCAGCGGCCACTCCATTTAGTCTACAATAGGATGTTGGTTATCTATTAAGGGTAACCAACCTGATCATTTGAGGGCGGGGTAGCTTCAGCAAAGTCGGGAAAGCCTAATTTGGTCCGGGCATCGCTACAACATATCGGAACTTCTTCAGTCAGGGTAATTGGGTCTAGAAACGGATTGACGAAGATCGTCCAGTCCCAACTCAGGTCACGGGATCTGGCCAGAATGATACGCTCAAGCCCGGTTGCCATATTTCGCCTAATGCTGGCTTGGTGTCCTCCACTATCCAATTCCCGCACGGTTGGATCAGGGTGACTTGGGGTTATCAGTGGTATCGCAAGTGGATTGAAGTCTGTGGGCGAACGGGAGGGAATGACAGATGTACAACCATTTTTTGGCTAACTGGTACTTGAGCAGACATTCTCCGTCCGGGGTAACTAATCCTCCTGCTGGAATTCTGGGTATTCCCAGTGGTGATTGTCAGTATCGAGCGCGGCGAGCTAAGAAACTCACGCCCAATTGCTCTTTGCACTCCCCAGGCCGATGGATGATCCATATCATCCCCATGCTAGTCTAACTCGTTCTCCTTACTCTCCTTACTCTCCTTACTCTGGCCATCATTACCCTCATATTCCCCATCATTAGAGTGTAGACTCTCATCCGCTGACTCTAAGACCTGCGGCCGGTTGTACAGGACAGGCTCTGGTACTTAGAGTTGTGAAGAAGATGGCTCCCGCACGGCATCCCTCCTCCTACCCACAGCGGACCCAGCCATAATAGACTCAAGACTGGGTGATGTTATTATAGTTAATCCGTCCCAGGACCCAGATCCCCGGAAACGTCCGCAAAGAACCTCCCTTTGCCTTTGCCTTTGCCTTTCCTGCCTCAATAAACGTGCTCGGTCTGCCATAAGCCGCCGCTGTTGTTGTGACATAGTATGCTGGTGAATAGTGGTAGAAGAGAATTGTAGTGTATGACGTTGAGGTGCAGGTGGTGTTAGGAAGCCTCTATTGGTAGGTAGCTAAGGGCACGATATGGGGCGTGAACTTGGAAGATCAAAATGGTCGGCCCAGCTACCTTAAGAACTAAGGCCATTCACAGTTCATCACTCACTTTCACGTCCGCTGGCGTCAGCACACACCCAGCGTCCAAATTGCAGCTTGATACCTGATATACGAATTTGCACCTGAAGACTTGACCTGGCTGGGATTTCACTAGAGCAATACGAGTGTGAGGTACTTGGTGTTCCTGAACCAGATGAAAAAAGGTTTATCAGAATGTACGGACTAATCTGGTTTGAGTAGGTCTGCCAAGCGAACAGAAAGAAATGCGGGTAAGGCTAGGGATGGGCACAGACGCTAATCGCAGAAAGTGAAAGCTGCCGTTAAGGCTCCCTGGATGGGATATAAGATGAAATGCTAGGATAGGAATAGTAATGCAAGAGGCAACCCCGAACGAAAAACAGCTAGAGCAGAACAAGAATGATCCGCACATGTCCAAAGAGCAAACCGCCAAAGCCAGGAGAGAAAACATACACCAAACGAAACAGAGCTAGAAAAGAGCAAGAATAATCTGCGAAGATTCCGAGAGCAGGTCCCATGAGGTGACCCGGTAAACGCAGAACAGCTCGTGGCAAACAAGAATGGTCTGCAAAACTCTAAGAGGGACCCCATAGAGCAAAAAGGTCTCCTAGACCACATTGGGTTTGGGCAACATGGAACAGCAACAGCCGGGCCAATCCAAACAAGAAAAGTGTGGGAAAAAATACAAGGATAACTCGCAAAACTCTAAAAGTTAAACTTCAAATAAAAAACACCCAAAGGAAACACCCGCAGGATCTGCGGACAGTCGCAGGTCTAAATTAAGTATACTGATCAGGGCAAGCAGCCCAGATGTAGCGGGCTAATCTAAAACAGAAATAGGCAGGAAACCGCGAGAATAACATGAACTCTAGAAACAAAAATAAAAATACCAAAAGGAAAAGTCGAAGGGTCTATCGTGGCCTAGTACTTGTAAATTGTTTGAAATGGACCTGCACCCTCAGCTAGCTAGACATTAGCCACATTGGTTGGGGCAGGAGAGCTTTGTTCGCAGAGCTAGTGAGCCAGGACAGAAACAGACTTGAGTGGACTCCCAACGCCTGTTTCTGCCATAACAGCACCGAATCTCGCCAGCAGCATGGATGAAAAACCTGGTAGTTGTAACCGGAACTTACCAGATGTAGAGTATGTACTCAAGTCGGTTGGGGAGTCAGCAGGCGGGCTTAATTCTCGTCTAACATCTTCAGCTGTCGGAATATCCGCACACATATCGCCGGTATGTGGATCCTCGGAGGGGGAATGGCTTCTGCTGGGCGTATCGACTTGTGTCGCCAATGTGTTGACAGGCTGCTCGGCCTCTGAGGCTTGCATGAAAAGATGCGCTGCTGACCTTCTCGCCTCTGCCTGCTCAGAGGCTGCAGACACATGATGGTCACCTGGATTTGGAGTAAACAGAGACGGACTGTTTGTCGGACTAGTCCTGTCAGCCAGTTGCAAACTCAGATTATGCTCCCCATCGCCTGTGTCCACCTCAACCTCAATGCTGGCATCGATTACCCCCACCTGGCGGGCCACCTTCCTCTGGGGTTTCGGACTTCCATCCAAACCGTACGGCTCATCGGCCTCTTGCATGACCGTGAGGTTGCATTTACCACTGTTGTTGGCTGGCGTCCGGGATGCTTTCTTTAGGTCAGTCTCTCATTCTCCTTGTCTACTAGACCTCAAAACACGAGTGCCTAAGTTAGCACGAGGGACAGAAGCTTGGGTACCAGAAGACTCTTGCTCTGATTCGCCACCGTCCGCCCAATTGATGCGGTCTGTTCGCCCAGTCTTTTTTGTGGTATTACCGCTCCTGGCGGTCCTTGTTGAGGTGGTTCACTTTGCGACCACAGGGGATGACTCTGGCTGGTGGCCATCTGAGCTGGGGCCATCATCGCTACCGGCGGACCCGTCATCTGAAGCGTCTGGAGGGGGGCCGCCGTTATCACGTAGAGCAAACCTGATCTAACTGGGAGGAGGAGTGCTATCCTCTTTATCATTCCTTCGATGGCAACAGAAGAGCAGATTCATTGGTTCGCTTGGCGGATTCAAAGACCACCATATGCGGACAAGTTGGCTATTGGTGATTCGGATCATTTCAGTTAGCGCCAGCCGCTCCTCTTGATCATCCTGCAGCAGACGTATACCCTGTCTCGACGTACCAATAAGCATATGAAATCTGACACCTGGTGCGCTGGTTTTGTCTATGCCCGCTAGCAGGTTCAGAAAGGTGGGCTCGGTTAGCTCCATCGGGTAAACATGTCCACCACGTTGCCACTGGATCTTGTCCATCCGGACAGGAAGTGGGCTGCTTGGGCCGACTACAGATGGCTCATCTATCCAGAGACAGACAGACCATGGACCAGCGAGAGCTGCAGGAGCTGTCTTAGCATATATGGTCCATCTTTATTGCGGAGGCTTGGGGATAACTTACTATCATTTCTGGTGGGGGTGGGGTCCGCAACCGGAACAGCGGCCACGGGTGCTCTCAATATGTCTCATAAGATACCCTGATGTTTTTTTGCTATGTCCTTTAGCAAAAGGTGGAAGGATTCAGTAAAACGTTCGCCACGGAGGTTATTAGCCTGCCAGAGTCGTGACCTCTATCTAACAGGCCGCAGGGTAAGAGCATGTGCCTGGATGGCCGCCCATTGTTCGGCAGTACTCTGCTTCCACCCTGGGATCCTGTCTTGCTCCATCTTACATTTCATAGCATTTCGCCAGGCTTTATACTCCGGACAATAGTGTCGTGGGTTGGGGAAGCGGCAAACGTGCTTACACCAGGTAACATCGCCGTCGTTTTTAAAGGATGCCAATTTTTCGAAAGCGAGACCAACTTTTGAGGCTGTCATGGTAATAGTGATTGGGGTAGAGGGTGGTTGATGGATCAGAAAGAGGCTGCTTTTTGGGGGGGTTTAAATGGTCCCTCAGCGGATGGAGGATGGCCGCTAGTAGATGCTGGTACTTTTGAGGATGAAGGATTGTGGAAGATCCGAAAATGATAGAGCGGGCCTGGTAGATGGTAAAGGGAGTTCTGCTGATGGTAATGGCTGTGAAAAGGTTATTGGCTAGGGAAACGCAGGTAGGTAATCTCAAATGAGCTGAGGATACACTAGTGATACTGCGGACGAGAGAGGTTGTGCTGAGCTTTGTGGATCCTGTTAGGATGGGCTGGCGGATCGTGGATGTGATTGTGATTGGGGAAAGGATTATGGAGAGAAGATGGAAGGGGGGGAAGAGAGAGGTTATATAGGCCGCACGAGGACGGTTTTAGTGGGGTTCACAGGATTGTATCCTGTACAAACTTGAATATCTTGAAAAGTCACATGACCCACCTACAATGACGATAGGTTTCACATAAGGTTTTAAGCCGCAACGGAGCCGCATGTAAGCCGTAACCCATGAGCCAAGGCCGTCCCATACTCTCAACAAAGAACAGGTTTCACAAGTTAAACAGTGAATAACGGTTGGCAGCTTGAATGTCTGGACCCGTTCGTCATCAAACTAAACAAACTTGAAATTTTCCCGATTCACCCCTTGAAAGAAACCTACCCTTCACTTTGAAAGACTGAGTACGCTGCAGCCGCTCAGCCCATCTGCTTACACATCCACCAGACTACTTGAAAGAGAAATACCACACACGTTGACCTCAAAGACAACAAAGTGTCCTTATTGCAGGCGACGTTATCAACAAGCCTCTGCATACGAAAACACCTCCCGACAATGCATCTTGATATCGTTCTTTCCCTGAGTGTGATTGCGGACGCGGCTTCCACGGGACCTACTTGTGTTCGTGATGAACTTGAAAACCAGACCGACTCAGACTACGAATCTGATTGCAGGCTCGAGATCCCAGATTTCCATACAGCAAGTGGGGAGATAGATGATATGCAGAAGGATTCAGACACGGACGACGTTTCCCACCCACCGGTCCGCGTGCGCCCTTCGGGTCGAGAAACTATTCCTGGTGCCGGCAGACCACTCAGCGAAGTTGCTGGCTATACAGAGCTCAATAAGGCCATGACCAATGACCCTTGAAGCCCTTTTGAATCTGAAAACGACTTTAATTTGGTGAGCTGGTTTGTCCGGAGTAAGGTAGCCAAGTCGCAGGTCGACGTGTACTTGGCCGAAGGTTAAGGCGGTACGGATAGCAGATCATTCTGGTCCGCCTATACCTTGCGACAACACTTGGACATACTGGACCCATTTCGTGAATACTTGGTGTGGGCGGAAGCCAGTATTGATGATGGTCGACATGCAACAACTTTCTATTATTGAAATATTATTGACGGTGTCCGCTACCGGATCCGTCAGGTCGCGTATAGCTCAGATATAGTTTACGTACCTATTCGAGCATATCATTCAAGTGGGGAGCGATTATATTCAGTGATGCATATGGCGAACTGGTGGTGGGATATGCAGGTATGAGATGGGTCCTGACAAGTTCTTGGAGTTGTGTTTCCAGTGCTAACAGCCCATTCCATTCCTTGGTAGAAAGGTTTGCCAGCCAGGTCCACAGTAGTGCCCATTATCGGATTGTCTGACCAGAGACACCTTACCAGTTTCTCCAGAGATAAGAAAGCCTGGCCGGTATACATGATGATCAGCAATATGCTTTCGAGGACGAGAAAAAGCCCTAGGAAGATGCCAATCCTGCTTCTGGCATTGCTTCCAGTACCGCCAAAGTTAACTGGTGAATCGGCCCGTGCCAACGAAGCCCAGCGGTAGACCAAGGTCGATGTCCTGCAGGCTGTCTTCGATCTTGTCCTGGCACTATTACAGCAGGTTACCTGAGAAGAATGGTAATGGATTGTGTAGACGGCAAAACACACCTTTGTTTTCCCCTTTTGTTGGCCTGGATTGCGGATCATGCTGAGCATCCAGCCTTGTAAGGAATAGGCAGCAAGTCATGCCCAAAGTGTGAGATTCCATGCGAGGAGCTCGGTGGGGATCCGCGGCGGATGTATGAGAGCAGCGACTACATGCTATATAGAGAGAAAGCCTTGAGGCATGAGCAGGCACAAGCGGCCGGCATTGCAGAATCTTTTGAGTAGTTGGGCGAGAAAATAGGAAACAATGTATTCACAGGACTTGACCGAGTAAGCCCAGAGGACCTACATAATCCGGACCTCGTGCACAACATCTACCTTGGCTTATTCAAACATATAATGGAATGGGTGGAAGGATTCCTGAAAAACTATAAACGGCAGTAGGTGTTCGACGATGCTTGGAAAGAAATTCCTCCTTACCCCAGATTCAGCGTACGGAACAAGGGCTATCACGAACTCACACAATGGCAAGGAAAGAAGATGCGCAATCTCGGGTGTGGTATTTCGGCCGAATTGGCGTCCGAATTGCGAAATCCGGACAGTTCTCAGTATCAGGTTTTCAAGAGAGCTTTGAAGTCTGTTAGCGCGCTGGTCGACTTCGCTCTCATGGCTCAATATCACAGTCATACACCAGACACACTTTCCTACATGCAAAGCTACGTGCTGACATTCCACCGGACAAAGCATATTTTTCTTGAGTCCCGTACCCGAAGGCTACCCGCACTCAAGCAAATCGCCAGGATTGGGAGCTAAGGGAACTAATGGCAGATCAGGGTGCTAAAGAAGCCCGCCATAGAACCATCGCTAATCGCCGTCGGCTGGCTGATCCAGAGAGGGTTGAATGGTCTGATCGGCGGGCAGCTTTGATACGGCGTGAGAACCACTTCAACTTCATCAAGATGCACTACCTGACTGTAACGACCCTACAGATAGATAGCTACAGTGGACTGGACTCAAGCCCGTATGGCATACCAAGTGGTAACCATATTGAGGATAGGCCAGTATACTTAGTATACTACTGGTAGACATGAGTTAGTACAAGTGTCTACAAAGTGACTTGGTGACATAGGGTTAGATAGGGTAACCTAGGTAGGCCAAAGTTACCCTACTAGGCAGCGTAACCTTCGGAGAGTATGTTCGCATAAGGCAAAGGACACATAGTAAACATTGCACAGGTCTCCGGGGCAACATTATATGTGGTCGCGCGGACTCCCGAAGGAAATAAAGGCATGGAGGGGTGAAGTTACCCTACTTTAGAAACATGATTGCCCTACCTTGGGACCCCAGTTACCCTACTGAGGTACCCCAGTTACTCTACCTTCGCCGACAAAGTCATCTGCGGACTTAGGGGGAAGTTATCCCACTATAGTGGGGCTCTTAGATGTTCAAAGGGCCGCTTCGTATGGCACGAAACGGGATACTGACGGAGCAGGAGTGGTCCGAACCTCCTGTAACCTTCAGGGGAAATTCCTAACACCCCCCTGCTGCCCCAGCGTTGGTATGGCGCGACAGGACTGTATGGCTGTGTAGTTGTGTGCTTCCTAGTAAAGTGAGATCCATAGGAACACTCCCACAACACCGTATGAGTTGTGGCCGTCCAACCAACCAGAAGCTGTTCGCAGGATATATAAGGGGTGTGAGGGTAACCGCCTCCTGGGGCGCCACCTGGATAACACCTGGGAACCACCTACGGGCATACTTTGACCTCCGGGTAGTTGTATGGTTAACAGTAGAGGGCTTGGGGCTGACCGGGGAAGCTGCAAGGCTTCCAGGACAACCACCCCAAAGCCAGTCCCAGGCTACCCCGTGAACTGTAGCATTACCATGGGTTATTAGTGGACTCTAGAGGTGTGAGTCTTGTCACGATTTAAGAAGGTCCCGCATGGTTGACTGTGGGTAGCGCCCATGCAGTCAAGCAGCAGGAGATTTCTTATCGAGGGAGCATGCAGTCAGGTTTAGAAGCTTAGTATAGCCAAGTAGATTTGCCGATGGACTGCATAGCTTGTATAGACGAAACCACCGCTGGGCCAGTGAGTCCCAATGGATATTATCTCTACGGTGGGCATGTCGGTCGGCCACTGATATGCTACCGATAGGAAAGAGTTTTCGCTCATGCAGATGTAGTTGGAGAAACATCACCGGAAGCACTTCCTATTTGTGGAGATAGTTAATATCCGAGCGGTCTGACTGCCTCCGAGTGTTAGCTCACTCTAGGCAGGTGAGTTGGACAGCCCTGAGCTGAGCAGGGTGCTCGCGAAATGTCAGAATGGTTGACGAGTGTCCTCTGGCTTTACATTATTCTACTTAACTAAACCGAGAGACACCCTATTCTCATAACCAACGATCGTCGAGAGAACTTATTGAGTGAAGCTTTCAGGCTTAATGATATTAAGTTTTACCGCTTGATTCTACTGTGAATTATCTTTATCTTTATTTTGATCCTTACTTCTACTTTGAGTTTTCGGTTCGGTCGCCATCTTAGGATCCGTCTTCCTACAGAGTGCCCCTGTTACACTGACTCACTTGGCCTCCCATGTACGGTGTTTTGGATCCATATCGTTGTATTCAACCGAGATCGGTGAACTAGCACATAAGGATCAGATTAAAGATGGCTACCGCAGCTCAAACATGAATAAAGCCGCCCGACAGATCTTGTCACACAATGGCCGACAGCACACCCTAGGAATAAGGTTGCAGACGATGGAAGCACTTTCGAAAGTTGAAGGTGTGATCGTGGTAGAAGATAGTAGGATGGAAATGCCGACAGTTCCATGTGGCAGCAGGCCTCGCCGGGTGCTTAAAGGCCGTATGAAGAACACCAGCACGCTGGCCGAATTATGCACAGCCCTCAATATCCATTATTCCAACATGATGGAGGAGATACTGCGTTATATCAGGCAGACTGCGGCGGATGACCGGCGGTTGCCTGCGGACCCCGCCGAACTCGGCTTACTTCCTGTAGAAGAATTTGCTCACCTTGAAATCCCAGTGCCCGACTTTCAGGAAACAGAGAGGTTCCAGATCCACCGGGCTCGCTGCAGTGGAACAAAGGCATTCTGCAACAGTGGCTCTAGAAACGATTGGGTGTGGGTTCAGACTGGTGGGGAAGCGAACTATTGAGATTTATGGGGACACGTGGTGGCTCGGTTGCTAGCACTTTTCAAGATAAGAAATATTCTAAGTGAGGCCGCAGCTGTCCATCGTCTGGCATTAGTTCGCATACTCAATCTGATCAATAGTGGCGGATTTCACATTCAGAGCGGACATATTCGAGTCGGCAACCGGATCAATGATCGAGACATGCGAATAGTCAGTATAGGGGCAGTGATTGGAAAGGTGCAGGTAATTCCTAGTGGTGAGAAGCAATGGATAGTGAATCACAGGATTGATCTAAGGACATGTAATGAAATATATTAAATTATTCGATCCAATTAGGTACAGTATTTATTCAGCTGAGTTGAAACTGGGCACTTAAGGTGGCAGTTTGCGTATTGCGTGTCCGGCTTCAACTTGGCCGGGGGAGTACTACACGATCCGCGGGCATTTAAGGGAATGTTTTAAATAGGCTGAATTGTTCTGAGTGAATATACGGCCAAGTTGAAGCCGTACGCTTAAGGTGGCAGTGCCAATATTCAGTGTCCGGCTTCAACTCGGCCGGGGGAGTACTACACGATCAATGCGCGTTTAAGGCAATGTTTTACATAGGTTGAATTGTTCCACACGAATATCTGGCCGGATTGAAGCTGGACACTTACGTTGGCAGTTCCCATATTGAGTGTCTGGCTTCAACTCAGCCGCGCGGGTCATACATGATTCGCGGGTATTGAAGGGAATGTTTTAAATAGGCTGAATTGTTCCGTATGAATATACGGCCAAGTTGAAGCCGTATACTTCTGCTGGCAGTGCCCATATTGAGTGTTCGGCTTCCACTCAGCCCAAGGAGTATTACATAATCCATGGGCGTTTAACGGACTGTTTTACGTAAATTGAATTCAATAGCCGGCCAAGTTGAAGCCGGCGACTCAAGGGAGAGACTCCCGCAGAAAGTGTCTGGCTTCAACTCAGCCGCCTGAGTTCTGCGGATAATTAATGCGAAACTATGCTCTCATGTGGGAAGGGAAGCCAACCAAAGTAGGGCGTCTGCATGGCAGCCACACTGGGCATCTTGTGAACAGCAAGGGAATTATGAAAGTCCCAGTAGGGTGCAGAATAAGAAAAGAGCGATGTAGGATGGCAGCGGATGGAAGCAGATGGAAGCGGACAGATCTAGGTCGCCAGAGGTGGGAGGGTAGCAGAGATGGTCGCCGGAAGGACGCAACCGCAAGGAGTAGGCAGGAGGCCAGTAGACAAGAGGATAAGGGGGCGGATACAAGGGCGAGGCACGAGGACGCGGTGGGGCCGCAACAAGCGCGTCGGACGCTGTAGAGGGAAAGTGGGGTGTCCAGGTGCACCAGACGCAAGAAATGAAAGGCAAAGAGGACACGGGAGATCCAGGAGGACTGGAAGCAATGAGCGGAGACTATTCGTCTGGAAGCGGGCTCTGTCCATCTGGAGAAAAAGGTTTTTTTGCTGATGTGTGAAATTGACCATGCAGGTGGACTTGGCAGACAGGATGGGGGTGGTATTGCACCCCAAAGGACTAGGATGCAACCATTGTGCGGGGGCCATCTGAGGGTGGGCTGGGCTGACAGGATACTCCAGACGGATTTCCTGCGTCCGGACACAATGCCTATCCGTCCAGAGCAAATGCTTTTTTTGCTAATGAAGGAAATGGTGTTGGGCTTAGGTTTCAAGTTATAAGGGTTATCGTTTTGATTTCGTCAGGCTGGACTTGGCATAGCAATTGAAGTTATTCCACAAGTTTACCTGAGGAGGGTTAAGGACCCGCAATCATGCTGGCGTGATAGTAAACCCGTAAGCTATTTGAAACCCCGTAATTGTACCCATTTGATAACTACTCACAACCCGCTGTGGCGGCTCTTGTGTCGAAAGGCAAGAGATATTGAGCAGTAATCCCTAAAAAACACCACCACTGTAACAATCCTCTTATACTCAGGTATGCAACAGGCAACGATAGTTATTTCCTAAGTAATCAAGTCTCCTTAGTCTATAGTAGGGCATATGGAAGTACTATCTCTTCAGATAGTACAGAACTAGCTTGCTTGTCTTGAGCGATCCGTTGGAGGATACTATCACGTCAGATAGTAAGATGCGTGGATTGTCGTGCTTGTTAGAACTATCACAATAGTCCTATGTTCGAGCGGCCCGTCGAGACTATCACAATAGTCTCCGGGTTCTTAAGGCGTAGGCTTTGGTAGAGGAGGAGTGTATAGAAAGAAAGTAAATCGTAATTGTATTGCAATATCTTAAGTATAGAAAAGTACTTAGATGGTTGCGTGAAGATCCTACCCCTTGGTTGGAACCAAGCGCCTTCTATAGGCATCTTCTCACAACCCTAACCCTGGTGACTCATCACCTCGCGCTACATAAACCTCTATGACTCATAGTGAGTCATAGCGCGAAATCCATCAATGACTCATATGAGTCATCGCCCAACATTCCCTTAACCAATCAAAAACTCATAAACCAAGTCATGTGCTCAAACGAGTCACACGCGCGAAACCCATGACTCATAATATGAGTCATGTGCGAAAGTCATTACATCATATGACGTCACTATCGTGAGTCATGAAACAATCAACCAATCAAAATATAACAATGACTCGCGAGTGCGTAGTCATGTGAGAACTATGAGTCAAGTGACGTCATAGTGTGAAATCCAACATACCTTATAACTCATAAGTATGAGTCATGTGAAATCTGCCTTGCTTAGTCACGATTTGTGACATTAGCTCCCGTCTCCCCCTAGCATCGGTCCCACGATGCTACTTGCCCAAATCTAACAACCTCTGCCCAGCTCTTCTGAGTTCTTTCCGGAGGCTGTGGTTCCTGTGTTCGAGCTCCTCGTTTGCTCGTCTTTTGGTGTCCATTTCGTTCCTCAACCTTGCTAGGCTGAAACCAGATCCCGCGACCGTTCTGCGAAGTCCTTGGATTTCTTCGCGCATTCGTCCTATCGTGGCCTGGTAGTTCGCTAGCTCCTGTCGGGTTTTTTCGTCCTTCTCCATTGACTGTTGCCTTTCGTTCAGCAGTTCCTGGATTTGCCTTTGTAGGGCTCCGACATCTGGTTGAGTTTTTTCGCTCCCCTCCTCCTGCCGTGTCCTCACGGCACCGAATTTCCTTCGTTGTTCTGGCTCGGGGTGTCTCCGATGCCACTTTGAGAGGGGTTTCTTGTCTCCGTTTTCCTGGGGATAATATCCCGCTTTGATCTTCTCTTGCACATGTACGAAGCATTTGTCGTCGTAGCATTCGTACCATGTCACGCTCTGCCCATGGCGTTTCCTCTGTTGTTTTTTGTTCCGGTGCGATACCGGTACTGATGGCATAGACCGAGATCGGTCTTGAGGAAACCACCCCGAGGCTTCCTTGTCCTTGTAGTGCACTTGGCACCCGTCGTCGTAGCATGCCGTCCATGACAGCACATCGTGCTCCCTTCGAGCTCGTTCCTT
>Ga0307517_10009011_pt1 | contig 14230 bp, 21 predicted proteins | sample 23_EM_MG_FD_194515 | JGI IMG/M metagenome (GOLD analysis project Ga0307517, IMG submission 194515) | Populus trichocarpa ectomycorrhiza microbial communities from riparian zone in the Pacific Northwest, United States - 23_EM | ecosystem: Host-associated > Plants > Roots > Unclassified | place... | reverse complement strand
GGGAGGGTGCGAGGACAGGAACAAGCACGTGTCAGCTGGTTTCCTCGAGGAGACGCGGTATCTGTGTTTTATCTGTGCCTTGAATACCGGGAAAATCATCAGGCGCTACGCGAAAAGAATAGGCACAAGGTGCGTTCGCCCCCTTCACTCAGTCGCTCCGGCCGTCGGGTAAGTTATCTCCCATGGTCACCGCCGAACGTCAAAATCGAGCGTTAGTGCGGACATACCCAGTTGACAGAGAAGAAAAAATTGGGTTGACGCTGTGATTGAAGTGTTTGACACCGTCGCGTTGGGTGGCGGGTGTGAATGGCTCGCCGCAGCGAGAGCCCAGGAGGGGATGACAACAGACTCTTGGCTTATACTGGACAATCAAACACCGGCGATCCGGCCGCTCCTGGGTTGGATACCGTCAGCAAGTGTCGGGGTTGCACGGTTTGAGCGTTCGTGTGAGCAGCGACGGGTCGTGCGAATTGAACCCAGGCACTGGGAAATTCTGGGCAAAGCGGCGGCAAGCTAGTGAGGGGCCAAGCCATCTGCCGGGGCGCAGTATGGTCGTCATGCGTTGTTGCATGTCGGTGCAGGAGGGGATAAACTGCATCACCGTCAGAATGCTGTTTTCGAAGGGACATATCTCACGACAAGGTCTGGGGGATGCACCGTTCAGGCACCGTTGTGTGTGGTGAGAAGGAGCGGATCCAAGGGAGGTTGTGCGACGACTTGGACAACCCTGGGCAGGGGGTGTTGATGTTTGGATACCCACATGGGTGAATTTGATGATCTGCCGCCCGCGTGCCGCCGTTGCCCATAACCGTCAGTGACATATATATAAACCCTCTCTCCCTCTCCACTTTTCCTCTTTTATAACCCACGAGTACCACCTTCCTCCACCCCTCCACACCTTCAAATTCCTGCCATGTTCGGTCTTAAATTCACCTCTGTCGTCCTCCTCATCTCTCTCGTCGTTGCGTCCTCCGCCGCCCCAACGGTCAGTTCATGTCCCCTCCAAAGTATCTCCCTCCTCCTTACTCACGTTTCCAAACACCAGTCACCAGCCTGGCGCAGAGGGCCCCCGGGATGGCGTAGGGAAGACTGGCGTCGCCAAGATTGAATGGTCAATTGGTCAGGCAGGTCACTAGTTGGTATGTCTCTCACCCCCCCATCTTCACTTGGTCCTCATCGTCGTCCCCCCTCCAGAACCCGCCTCACACCTCTACAACCCTCCCGAAGCTGTTTGATTGAGTGGCCGTGTGTCGATTTGTCTCAGCTGCTGCGCTCGCTATGCCGAAGTCGTGACCACAGCAACCGTCGATCCCAAAACCTCGTTGATCCCTTTCTCCTTTCTCCCTCCCCTTGTCACCCTTATATTTCTAATCACCGACCAGACGTTCAGCGATCATTGACTGCTGACGGACGTATTCCCTCCTTTTTTTTTTTTACCTTATTCCTTTCTCATGCTTGTAGCCTCCCTCCCGTTGTATATCTCCCTCACCTCTTGTAGTCGCTCGTGAATTACAAGACGAAGTATTGTCCAAGTGCATTGCGAGGTATCCTTCAAGCGACTCGCCCACCCCTGCTTCCCACCCACGACTGGCCGCTGACAAAATGAGGCACGAGTCCCCGTCGTTACCGCCCCGTTTCGCTCCAGTCCGGATCGTTTTTCGGTGTTGATACACTCATTAACGGAAACCCACACAGTGTAAGAAGAAAACTACTTGACTCAGGACTCATCCGATAGCTCAATATCAGGCTCAAAGGTTAAACCACACGGCGTACCTGTCCGTACAGATAAGCCCAGTGAACTCGTAATGAGCTTGGTGGAGATGACACACCTTGCCAGATTCAACATGGTAAACCCAACCTGTGACCTCGGTCTCCTTAAGGATCAATGGGTGGGCGTTCACGAATTCCACCTCTTTCTTGACAGCATCGTCAAGGTCCGAGAATTCCAAGAACTGGATGGCATCGGCGGCAGCGGCAACTTTCTCTGCGTCACCATCATCCGCAGAGGCCTTGAGTCTCTCTCGAAGTTGAGGGGTCGTAAACGTCTGCATTCCACAGTCGGTGTGGTGGAACACGGCGATCTCGCGAGTCCCCAGCAACCGCTGGGAGATGACCAATGATCTAATCGAGTCTTTTCTGCATGCGACCGATGAACTCAGCGTCACAGAATTTGTTTCCAAGCACCATCGTACTCACGCGGAACCGCCGGCATTTCGGATGATGTGGGCATCACCTTCCTTAAGCCCAAGTTGAGCCACAACGCTGTGATGTGTGCTTTAGCAATCAAGCCGAGGCTCGAGATCAATCTTCCACTCACTCGATGCGTGCGTCCATACAGGTCACTGTGAATGGCCAAGTCAGCCCCAATTCACTTGTTCGGCTGTTTCGCCCAACACAAGGAGAACGGACCGATTGCGAGGTGCTTGGCCGGCGGAATTGCCAGTTTGCCCTTGTCCTTGAAACCGTCTACATAGGGCAAATTACCCTCCTTAAAGTGGGTGTGCGCGTGGGCAGATATGATATTCGGTTCTGGCGACGGCGGAGATGGGGGTTTGGTGCCAAGTGACCTGCTTAGCACCAAGGGAGAGGGACGACATGACGCGAACGTGGTATTGCGCGATAATCGCTCAAGATTGCGAGGAGGGATGATGCTCGCGAGCCAGGGGCGTTGCAGGAATCTGTTCGCAGTAGACATTTTCAGGACATGACGAGTAAATTCGCCTCCATCCATCCCCGTATCAAAAACGCCATTCTCCCCAACGTTCGCATGTCTACCACGTGACTTGGGCTGATCATCGATCAACAACTCTGGTGCCCATCATCATCATCCTCCGCTTGGCATCCGATCCCACGTCTGCGTTCGTCAGGACATGTCTGCGGCTGAAATCAAGGCCTTGACCCAGCCGCCGTCTGCTGAGCACGCTCAGTCGATAACCCTGCAATGGCTCAACGAAAAGTTTCCCTCCTTTGATCATTTCCAGGACTCGGATGACCTGGAACAGCTCGTGCAAAACGCCGCCTCCGAAGCGGAACAGTTAAAGGCCCAGGTCAATGCTCTCTCGCGCTTTTCGCTCGACCCCGGGCACTTATCATGGCGTCGTAGCTTAGCTAGCCTCCTCTCAAGACCTCGTCGACTCTACCACCGCCCAAACGTTGCGCGATGCCAATGCGTACCTGGGGACGGTCCAGGAACTGGGACTCATCCGAGACTCGCTTTCGGACGAGCTATCATACCTATCCAATGAGCTCGTGTCTTCTATGTCCGATCCGGACAGACAGCCCACACTCTTGGAGGATCTCGAAACCCTCCAGAGGAACCTCAAGGAGCTCGAGTCTGTAAAGAGCTACGTCCAAGTTATCCACCGTGCGCTCTCCCTGAGGTGTGAATAATCCAACGATTTGAGGCTTCTTGGACTTACGCAATGTTGTAAATGTCGCAGTGAAGATGCCATCCGACAGGCACAGAATTTTTCTTCGCATGCGTCCGTGTCCGATTATGGGCTCTTACAGGCGTTCGTTTCACGACTGGTCGAAAAGTGTGCTGTCGTTGACCACGCGTTGGGTCAACAACCATTGCATCTCGTAACATTCTTACAAAACTTGCGCGACCGGACATGGGCAGAGATCAAGTCGAGTTTGTTCGCGTGAGTGTTGGCCTATCACGAGCGTGTGTGTTCCTGTGAACGCTCTCCATAGGTCAATGACAACTGTGTCTGAGAAGTTGGGTTGGCCGGTGAAGGTGGATTATCCAAGCGCACGTATTGAAGACAGGAAAGTGTTTGAAGCCACCTTCCTCGATCTTCTCAAGCTACAAGACCTGTATGTATCATCGCCTCGGAAAATATGCCCCCAGCTGATGCGTAGAGGCCCCAGAGGCGAGCAGCTAGGCGTACCCAAGGCCGAAGGACTGTATCCCATCCAAGCCCTCGTGCACCCCATCGCTCTCAGGTTCAGGTTTCATTTCGAGGGTCAGAGACCGACAAATCAGCTGGACAAGGTTTGCAAATCGCGAGTTGACCCTCGGGGATCGCTGACGACCAGCTGGTTAGCCCGAGTGGTACTTTACCCACATTCTGAACGTCGTGCATGACCAACGTCCCTTCGTCGAATCGATTGCCCAACGTCTCCTGAATTCGACGAGACACAAAAATGTCAACGCGTGGGTAAGTTGGTTTGCCAAACGCGCGTTGATCAGCGGATCGAGAATAACTGCGTGGTGTAGCGAGAATTTGTGCTCCTCCTTCTGCCTGTGGTAACTCGAAAACTAAAGCGATCGGTGCCCTCCCTTCTTCCTCATCCGCCGGTGCTCGCGCACACGATATATCAAGCAATTTCGTTTGATGGAGCTCTGCGAGAGGAAGGGTTTGACCTTTCTGGAACGTCTCAGGGAACGAATGAATGGAGGGGCGTCAGCGATACCGTCCTCGGAAGATCCGACTGGTTTAACGCATGGTTACAAGGCGAGAAACAATGTACGAGTTTCACTCTGACCGGGGGTTTGGTGTTCTGATGGTTGTCCGTTTGCTCGGTTATCTCTGTTATCGCTCTCGATCACCTGGCTCTCTCAGTCGCCCTGGATCAGTACCATGATTCGCTCACCTCGGGTGACCCCTGGCGGATGGCCGATGACCAAGGGGACGAATACGACCAGGAACAGGACCTGAGACCGACAAATTCGGCCAGACGAGTCAAGTCTTTGATTGAACAGGTCACAGGTCAGGAGAATCTCTTTCTATACTCGGCTTTTCCACTGACGAGGGGCAGATCGGTATTCCGCTCTACCTAGCGTCGGTCAGCGCTTGGACTTTTTATCGGCGATTCAGCTCCCAACTCTCGACCTATATCGGTTGAGAATTTCATCCTTTTTGGATGGTTTCGAGTCGGTGTCTGCCTCGTTCGTACGTGCTGTACCTGGTGCGATGACTCGTGATCCTTCCCGGTCCGGAGGAGGAGAGAACAGCGCGAAGAGGGAGACCACCGGTGTAGGTGGTGCCCAGAAATTGTGCAAGGCCTTGATCAGCATCAAGTATATCGCCAAAGCCATGCAAGGCTGGAGCGATGAGGTGGTAAGTAATAAAAAAACACCCTCAGACCACCGCCTGTTTACTTTTCTGACTTGGACCAAACACACACGGTAACAGTTTTTCTTGGAACTCTGGATGGAGATCGTCTCCGATTCTGCCGGTCTCAGGGCGAGGGCAGACGAAAATGAATTGATGCCCCCGCTTCCACCCGCACGCGGCGCCGAATCCGGTGGCGGTTCAATCTTCGATAAATTGATCGAGGATTACGGCGGTCTTGCGGGACGGGCGGAGGATATGGTGATCCAACACGTGTGTGGGGAGATCGAAATGGAGTTGAGAGTTCACTTCTTTAGGTACGTTCCAAAACATTCCTCCGAGGTTTATATATATATATATGTCCCTTCCAATCAACATAGCCACACAGCAGGGCAAAACGAAGAACCCTCGGTCGAATCTCGACGCGACTACGAAATTGAGATACCCTCCACCCTCATGACTCCGGTTTCCCTCTTTTCATCCTATCTCACATATTTCCAATCCAGCCTCTCGATAAGGATGTTGTCGGATCTTTATCGGAAGATCACCGCAAGGATTTCGAATGGCATTTTGCACCAGATGATTCTCCAGAGAGGGCCTGGGAGAGTCAGCGTGAAGGAGGGTAGGGCTATCGAGACCGAGTGCGAGTTGTGGTTGGAGACTTCTAGAGCGGCGTTGAGTGGTGGGAGAGGGGTCGCTAGGTTGGTTGAGGGGCCTTGGAGGAGGTTGGTTGAAGCTGGGAGATTGTTGGCCCTACAAGGACCCGAGCGGGATAGGATCAAAGCCCTCACGTTTGGGACGGCCGGGGATGAGGATTGGGAACAGGCTATCCTCGAGCTCGTCGGGTTCTCTGAACTGAGAAGAGACGAGGTCCAGACCGTCCTTCGCACCCGAACGGATTCGTGATGAAGCTTTGAAGGCAGAAGGCGTTTCAGGGGACAGTGTATTACGATCGTACTGTACCGTTGCCATGAGCACTCGAGTTACGAGTAACCCTTTTGAATACGTCGCAATCTTCGTACCGTATTGCGGACGAAGAATTGTGCGTCGATTGCGGGATGATCCATGTGCATGATCCATGATCATAGCAAGCGAGAAACAGGGGTATGCAAACAAAACCTTGTTCCCGCAAATACATACAGCAATTGAGAAGGGAGAAGGACAAACAATACAGGGAAGAACAAAATAAGAAAAGCAGGAACACCGCTGAGTTGCAGTTGTGTGCGAGGGAGGCGGGATCAAATCTTCCACACGACACCGTCGTCATCCAACATCACCTCTTCCGACTGACCCATTGCTTGTAAAGCCCCCACAGCTTCCGCAGAGCCGAAAAGCTCTTCCGTCGTAAGACCTTCATTGATCAGCGGAACGAGATCGGTGAGCTTCACGTTCTCGCTATCCTGTAGTTTCGTGGAGAATAGTTTGGCGAGCTTGCTTCTGAACAGTTGGAACCTTTTTTTATTTTATTTTATTGAAAAACGATATGGGTTAGCTGTCTCCGGTTTTTTATTGAGGTTGTGTGATTTGTGACTTACCTTTCTGGTCGCAACTCCCCCGTGTATTCGGTTCCGTCGACGTCCATACCAGCATCCACCGCGCCGGGTCCTTTCCCAGGTGGCATACTCATCCTCTTTGGTTCCTCTTCCTCTTCATCGGATCCTTCCTCCTCCTCATCACTCTCCTCTTCCTCACTTTCGTGACCCCCACCGAGTCGAGCACTTCCTCCAGTATTCAACCTCCGTTTCTTGTTCCTCCTCGTCCGCTTCGCGACCTCTTTGAAGAGGGCGAACCGGAGAAGTGCTTCGGCGGCCTTGGCATCTTTCTCCTGGACCTTTGTGGAGAGCCGAGCTTTGGCGTGAGCGGTCGCGAGACGGATGAGAGTCTCGAGCGTACGAGCAGTCAGCGGTGACGTCTAGAACCCCGGCGTTAGTTACGAGCGAATTGACAGAGAGAATGGAAGAATGCACGGTACCTTCTTGAGGTTTCGTTCGTTGTCCTCATTTCGCAGGGTTGCATAGAAGTTTACGATCAAGTCGGCAGCGCCCTTCGTCAAAGCCGGCGGTGGTCTGCCCTTTGCGTATTGAATATACTTCTTGATGAACGCAATACTCAACACCTCCATCTTCTTCTCCTTCCCTCTCCTCGTGGATGACAGGTTCTTCGTGATGCCGATGTGGAGCAGGGGATCGAACTTTTCAAAGGGGCTGACTTCTTGTGGTTCGTGATCCGCGTCCCCATGGCTCGGATCCGCGACGTTGAGGGATTGAGCCGAATTGTCAAAGATGGGCGTCCCTTCTTCGACGCCAGGTGGGAGGTAGCGGTGCATGCGGAGGACGTGGTCTGCGATCATTCTGTCGTGTTCTTCGTTCACGTCGTCCGTGACAATGAAAAGAAGATCGAAACGGGAGAGAAGGGAATCAGGGAGTGCGATGTTCTTGTGAGGGTCTTTGTGAATATCGTACTAAAAAAATGGGATCGTCAGAAGAATGTGGCCCGTGAAGAGGGACGTCGACGCACCTGCCCGTAGATCGGGTTCGCTGCGGCAACTACACTGCACCTCGCGTTGAGAGTGGTATGGATGCCAGCCTTTGCAATGGTCACGGTCTGTTGTTCCATGACTTCGTGAATGGCGACCCGGTCAATATCGGACATTTTGTCGAATTCGTCTATGCAGACGACACCCCTATCTGCGAGGACCATGGCGCCAGCTTCCAGTCTCCGTTCTCCGGTTTCACGGTCGGTCGTTACAGCGGCGGTGAGACCAACACCAGAACTTCCTCTACCAGTTGTGGCGATCGCGAGTGGCGCAATGTTCAACACGAAACGAAGCATCTGCGATTTTGCAGTGGAAGGGTCTCCGACCATGAGCATGTTAATGTCACCACGAATATGAGTACCGTTTGGAAGGTTCTTTTCCGCGCCACCGAGAAGAAGGAGGAGTACCGCCTGTTTGATATAATCGTGGCCACAGATTGAAGGGGCGAGCGACATGGAAAGCAAGTCAACAATGTCAGAGCGTTTGGCGAGTTTGTTAATGTCGCGGATATCGCTGTCAAACAGAGTCTGTTGGGCGATACCGCCCCCGATTTTGGACGACAGAAGAATAATGTTGTTTGCCAGAAGCAAGGTCCTAAGGTAGGGTTAGCCAACTGATCGTCAAGTTGATCGCTGCCGAACCTGAAGGTACCACTTCCACCTCCACCTATGCTTCGATATATCCCAACTAGCTGAATGCGGTCTCCAGGTTTACACCTGTCTACCATGTCATCGTCAAGGACAACGTCAATGCTCCTTGGAAGTTGACCGGGAGGCGCTCGCTCGGGCATCTCCTGGATGCTAATTCTCTGGTGATCTTGAAAAACACTATGTCCGTACTCCATTTCGAGGGGATTCCCGTTGTCGTCCTCTTGAGGAGGAACAACGGACGTCGGTGGGAGATTAGTTGTCGTAGTCGCATCACGGTATTGTTGGGAGTGGAACAGGGTGGTCGTCGGACAGTAGTGTATAGATTTCATCATCTTGGGTCGGACCAGCGAGCAGCGAGTGATAATCCCTTCCAACGAGATCATCTTGTTTAGTTGGGATGCTCGCAGAGTTCGTGGGCTGACATGGTGGTCGCCGAAGGAGCCGCTGAAACCAACACGGAAAGTTTGATCTTCAATATCGTGTTTCCGCGTGTCAGCAACTTGATTGACGAGAGTCGTGAGGGCGTGCTCAAAAGCAGGAAGGAAATCCGTTGGAGATTTGAGGAGTCCGTCGGCGAATTCGCGTCGATAGTCTCGCAGATCGTCTATGTTCACAATCAGCCGCGTCTGTTTCCACCGCAGCATGTTCGAAACGCTGTCCTTGTAATCATAGAGGTGCGATTCTGATTGGAGAAATTCCTCAAAGATACGAGCGCGATCTCGCATGAGATCATCTGCCACAACCGGCGCATCGTCGAGGAGAGACATTGCGGGAGGTGGAGGTCAGGAAACACGTCGATGGCGTGGGAACCGTTCCGTAATTACACGAATTAATTCGATAACAGGCGTAGTGTCGACCGTGACAAACAAGCCGTTGCAAGTCGTGTAATACCACGCCTGGTCTCTGCCATCTCCCAGAATTGTCATCCGCATGAGCTTGCTGTGGGCTTCATCGCGTCTTTCACGTTCATCTGATGGCTGAAGCCGGAAGCCGCGCAATCCGACGCGCCTGTGGCGTGCTGGGAATTTTTATCTTGTCGTCCATCGTCCCCGGGAAATCGCAACGATGTCCGCTGGGCCAGTCTTGCACGACCTCAAAGACATCAAGGAACCCATTATCGCTTGCGATCTTGGTCGGTAGCAACACCCTGATACGATATCTTGCTGATCAGTCGAGCAGATGATGTTCTGAGCGCAACCAACCAGACCGTTGCTGAGTGTATGCGCATCGATAGCCTGCCACCCCGACCCACTTAATTCCACTTACGTTCCAGGGCACAACGATGCGCACGGTACTAGCATCGACTTGTCCCACTTCTTTTGTGAGCAATGCCCGTCCAATCGCCCAACGCGGCCTGATACCCATCTCTAGATTACTATTACTGGCGTGTGGGTGAACCCTCCCGCCCAAACAGCCAAGGCTGAGCCGTTCACAGAACCCCGGTTGGGGATCACCCAGGGAGACTGCCGTAATGCCACCCCCGATCTTCATTAACCCTGCAATGACTCACCCTTCCCTCCAGCGCAAGGTGGAAGAGTATTTCAAGTCGACCCGAATTGACAATGCTTTGCCGATCCCGGGCGCTTTGGATGGGGTAAAGAGGCTCAAAGAGATGGGCTTCAAACTTGTCGTAATCACTGCCAGAACCATTCGGCAACAGGAACGCAGTCTTGTCTGGGTGGACCGTCATTTCCCTGGTAGGTAGATTCCTCCAGTCCAGGGTTTTATCGTCACAACGCGTCGTTATCCAGGTATATTTGAAACGGTGATCTGCACAGGCCAATCCCAGGAGACCACATTTGCGGACGGGCATGAGCATATTACCAAGTTGAACAAAGCCGATGTGCGTGCCCAAAGAAAATCCGGAATGATCGATTCCAACAGTATTATTGCCAGGTCTGCAAGCAGATCAACGCAAAGGTCCTGATTGACGACTCTGCAGAGAACGCGTTCAAAACCGCAATGGCCCCACATCCGGTCACCGTACTGCTATTCGGGAACTACACGTGGAACAAACGTCAGGCAAAGATAAAGGGTGAGGTCCAAGAGCTCAGCCACGCAGAGAAGAACGAGGTGGAGAATGGACGTGAGTGGTGGAAGGATGATGAGTTCGACCTGCCCCAATCTGGACTCCGAATCCACAGGACTGAGAATTGGGACGCGGTTGTCGAGTGGGTCCGGCAGGCGAAGGCAGATGGTCACTGGGAGTAGACCTCACATGACCTCCAGCATAGCAATCACATGCAATCGAACTTAGATGTACTTACGATTGATCGGACCGGTGCAGTGTTTCCCGTAACGTCCGTTTCACCTTGACTGCGACCCACCGATCTCTATGGTTGTCTTTTCTTCGTTGAGGCCGCAGGGGAAGGAACGATGGGCAAATTTTGTCAAGTTCTACGCTGCCAACCGACCCCACTTTCAACGCGGTCTCAGGGTTGCGTTCCTTGTCTACTTCCTGGTGGCTATCGTCCATACTGTGACAGGATCCGGGCCATCTTCTCGCCGCGGAGCTTCCACGAACCCAAGGAAGGGAGGGAAACGGGATGGGAAACCACCAAGGGTAGCGGTACGTTGCATCACTATGTCGAGAACGCCTCGGCTGCTGACCTCATGACTGAGCAGGTCGACGATGTTTTCTACAAGCGGCTGTCAAATATCCTCAGGATTGTGATCCCGGGCATCAAGTCCAAGGAAGCTTTGCTTCTGTGCATGCACTCTAGTCTGCTCATTTTCCGGACGGCGATTTCATTATACGTTGCCAGTCTTGACGGGAAGTGAGTCGGCCAACCTCGAGTCGCATTCCATATGCTCACCCTGACGCAGGATCGTCGCTTCGCTCGTTCGCGCCCGGCCTCTGGAATTTTTCTTCAACATAGTGCGATGGCTGTTGGTGGCAATCCCAGCAACCTGGACGAACAGCTGGCTGAGCTATGTCCAGAGCAAGCTTGCTCTCGCTTACCGTACGAGGTTAACCCAAGAAGTCATTGGCCAATACCTCGGAGACGATGGCGCTGGCGATAAGATGTACTACAAGATCTGTGAGTCCTCGATGTTCATGAATGAGATCCATCTCATGTCCGTCCCCAGCAAATCTCGATGACCGGATCAAGAATCCTGACCAGTTAAGCTCCGTTCCGTTGTATACAGGATCAACTACCTGCTAACCTCGCACCGCAGAATGATCACGCACGATATCCAACAATTCTCTAATTCCCTTGCAGCCATCTATGCCAACGTCGCCAAACCAATTCTCGACATGTTTATATACAACTATCAGTTGTCCCAAAATGTCGGAGCTGAAGGTCTATTCGTGTTGACTGTGCTCATGCAAGGCTCGACGGTGCTATGTAAGTGAGTGTGATCTGCGCCGCCCACAACCTTGCTGACTGCTGTCACTTAGTACGGGCTTTGACACCACCATTCGGAGCATATACCGCCACGTCCGCTCAACTTGCGGGATCCTTTAGACATACACACTCGCGATTGAACGAGTTTGCGGAGGAAATCGCGTTCCTTGGAGGCGAGGAGACGGAGAAGCTGCTCTTGGAAAGAGAGTACGGTGGTGTCTTGAAACATGAGAATCGCATTTTAAGGGCACGTTGGTGGCATGGATGCCTCGAGGAGGTGAGCCAACTGCTAACCAACAAAGCGAACTATGCCTGATGGAAGGGTAGGGGATTGTGAAATGGCTTTGGGGATCATTCGGCGTAGGTGTATTCGGTTCGTCACCCCGGTCATGTCCACTCACACCAATTAAGTTGGGTATCTGCGCTATCCCTGTCTTCTTCAAACTACCAGGAGTCTCCAGTAACGACCTCGGAACAAGGACACAAGGTAACTCCAGAACCACAGGTGGGTGTACCCGTGCTCACGCTATGCAGGGTTTGTGACAAACAGGAGGTTGTTGTTGTCTGGATCGGGTATGTGATCGCTCTGCGGCGCAGCCGCTTAGGACTCACGTCTTCAGATGCGATGGGTCGGGTCTTGTACTCCTGGAAGGATCTGCAGGATCTTGCTGGTTATACCGCTCGTGTTTCAGAGCTCATGGATACAATGTCTGATGTTCGGACGGGCAACTTCAAGAAGTCATTGATCGCAAGCGCCTCAGAGGAGGAGAATACAAAATGTAAGCGCACCCAACCCCAGCAAAAATTTCTTTCGCTCACATGCTCTTCCCAGTGTTGCAGGGCCGTGGCAAAGTCTTTGAATCCGAAGAGATCAAGTTTGAAGGTGTCCCCATTGTGACCCCGAACGGTGATGTGCTGGTGCGAAGCCTGAGCTTCCACGTGAAACGTGGAGTGAGTTGGCTGAGTTCGCACATGTGATTGGTTCCTGACGTGTTTCACTTGTCAAAGCAACATCTCTTAATCGTAGGTCCGAACGGCTGTGGCAAAAGTAGTTTGTTTCGGATCCTGGGGGGTCTCTGGACCGTATATGGCGGTGTCGTCCACAAGCCACCACCTAAAGATTTCCTCCTCATCCCCCAACGCCCGTACCTTTGCCTGGGCACACTGAGAGACCAAGTGATTTACCCTCACTCCAGGGGGGAGATGGAAAATCGTGAGTCCACTGATTCGTATAAGTTCGGGGAACTGAATGATCCCTCTCAGGCGGCATCACGGACGATGACCTGTTCCGGATACTGTCGCTTGTGCAGATGGACAACGTCGTGAAGCGAGAGGGCGGTTGGGATGTAGTACGTGAGTGGCGAGATAGTTTGAGTGGTGGAGATAAACAGAAGATGGCTTGGGCCCGCCTTTTCTATCACCATCCCAAGGTCAGTGCGTGAGAACCAAGTTTGAAGGTGACGGCTGAATCAGATCCAGTATGCTATCTTGGACGAGGCGACATCGCTGGTTCCTCCCGACGTGGAGGGGCTGATGATGGACAATGCTACCAAACTCGGGATCACGCTCCTTACCGTGTCTCATCGGCCATCGCTATGGAAGTATCACCATTTGATCCTGCACTACGATGGTCAGGGGGGTTATGTCTTGTGAGTTTACATCGATGTTTTGTCCCGCGGAAGCAGCTAACCAAAATCGTAAGCACAAAACTCGATGCCGAGAAACGTCTGGCTATGCAGGAGGAGAAACAGACGCTGGAGACCAAGTTGCAGGAGGTCCCCAAGATGAAGGCAAGGCTGGCGGAGCTGGAAGAGGCCGTACGTGATGGGTTGTAATGTGGATGTGCATACCAATATTTTCTCGTACTATCGAATAACGGCACATGTAATCGTCCCACAACATGTTAAACGCACTTCAACTCGTCCACCGGCCAACACGGTACCCTTAAAAATCCAAGATGAATATAGTAGCTAGTCGTAACATGTAGCTATGTGCCATAGAGGAGTTTAGGTATCAAAAGATTAATGTGTCGAGCATCATTGTCGTTCTAACATGATTTTCGGGGTATTGTATAGCGTGACTTCACAGAGGGATGTCGACGACACCCGTTTTTCACTTTCAGCTTGGCCTCAATGGAGTCTTGGCAGGTTTTTCGCATCTCAGGCTCCCGTTCATTCTGCAACACTAACCTGTGGGGGCGAACGTGGCGGGCGGTATGAGGGATACAGGGCATTCTCAAGGAGAATGTGTGACATTCCTGCTGCGCTTTTGCCGGGCTGTTTACCGGGCTGCCGCCCATGACTGATGTGACCGGGAAAAGGCACTCCTCGCCTTTGTGGCCGTCTCGAGAGCGAAGGCCATTCCCTAGAATTATATATAAATTCAAGTGCAAGCCTGAGATGCCACACTAAGGGTTTGTGTGATTCTCCACGCAAGAGACAACGACGCGGGCAGACTGTTGGCGAGGGAGCAAACAAATTACATGTGCCGTTATTTCTTGAGATGGTCCCGGTCCGCCTTTAGAGTGAGCGACATGCACGTGATAATTCCGCTACGCAATCGGGAAATTTGAGTGCGGCGTATGCCGGCGAGAACGAAGAATTCCCGTTGCTCCCCGGTTGCGGTTGTATATAG
>Ga0307517_10009009_pt1 | contig 14231 bp, 12 predicted proteins | sample 23_EM_MG_FD_194515 | JGI IMG/M metagenome (GOLD analysis project Ga0307517, IMG submission 194515) | Populus trichocarpa ectomycorrhiza microbial communities from riparian zone in the Pacific Northwest, United States - 23_EM | ecosystem: Host-associated > Plants > Roots > Unclassified | place... | reverse complement strand
GGGGAACACTGCACAACCATTGAGACCACGTTGGTTAACCCCGATCCAAGCCGCCCCGGAAGTGGTTCCAGCACCGACATCACTCTTATATCTCCGTGAGAGTTGTCTTTCTGTTTGTATTCACCGCTGAAGTTATTCACCTCCACCCACTCTTCTTCGTTTCCAGTCACGCGTTCTCCGTCACTTCTGGATTTAGGTATGTTATGTCCAAAGGCTTCAACTTGACAAATGTGACATGCTCGGATGATTCTAATCTATTTAGCTACTATCACGGATGCGACGGGCAAGGGAAAACCTGTACGTTAACCACAATATCCTGAGAGCATACCCAAGGGCTTATTTTCCTTTTAGGTGACAACGCAAACTGCCCCACAGCGTTCCGCGTACCGACTGACAACCAGGTCCAGGTACAATGCCAAGCGAACGATGTAAGTTTCCAGCTTTCGTTTTGTTTCCAAGTTGTAAATTTGCCGAACCTTATCGAATTACTTTCGAAGGTCAACCTCCAGATCACATTCTGTTAATGCGCTCGCATGCTCTCCTCAAGGACATTCGTTCGGAACCAACTGCCTTGCCATGTTATCAAATCTTCACATTTCTTCGTAGAGCCAGAGGCGGAGGGCAAGTCCACCTGTCACCCTTGTTTGGGCATTTCCTTTCCTTTTTGAGTCTGGTAGTCACATCGATTAAATGGCGAAACACAATATAGCCCTTAATTTAATATATGACATAGATATATTACATAGAAGACAGTTTATACACATTGAAAATTCAAGCAGGCTACTTTTGGAGACCATTTTGGCCCCATGAGACACATGGGGGAGAAAATATATAAATGCGGAACGACCTCATTCGCGACAGGCGCTGGCAGCGTTTACCAAATCCTAGTCTCGAGGAGCAGGTTGGAATTTTCCTCCAAGTCGAGGCTATGATGGTTGACGATCTCAGGAGAACTTACCGGGTTTGACAAGGGGAGTTTTGAGCATGTAGGACAGGAGGAAGAGCATCGAGTACAATAGCGCGCCCTATACGTCGTGACGCCGGCATGCTTGTTGAATATTTAAATGTTAAGTGAACAATTTTGTTAAGGATCCCAAAAGACAAGTAAATGACTCGCCTCGACAGTCAGCATTTACCGACTCGGACACTGGCCCCGAGTTGCTTAATGGCGAGTTTCTGGCGTTTATCAGATCCCAGTAGGGTGGAGTTTTCCGTATAACGATCTTCTAGTACCTACAACGTATGGAACCCCAGACATTATTAGTGGTAAGTGGTGTTTCTGGATGCTCCACACCAATCTAGATACAAATATAAAGGCCACTCGGAGTTAGATATATCTAGGTCTTTTCGTCAAGCAGCTCTGAATTTCCTTGATATTCATCGTCATGGCACGTCGGCTTCTATGTTTACTTAAGTTCTCGTTTTCTTCGGATTCAGGAAAATAACACGCCTTCCTGATTTAGAACGCCTTCCATTGGGTTGAATATCCACCCGCATCAGAATGCAGAGACATTTCTGTGTTTAATTCCGATGACAAGGGAATGATGTTGGGCCAAGTGGTCATATGGTCTTTCAAACACAGGAGGACGGAACAAAAAAATATCTTGACGAATGAGATATAAAAATGGAGAGAAGTTGAGCAGCGCTTCAGGCAGGAAATCTTCCCCACTTTTTTCTCTGCGATGTTCTCTATCAAGACTTTCTCTCTTGTCGTCGTGTCTGCGGTCATTGGTGCAATGGCTGAGACTCACACGGTTCACTTCGTCAATCGGTAAAACATATATTTCATATTGCATATTTTAGCGTGCTGAGGTGTCGTCGTGATAGATGCGGAAGAGGAACTGTAGGTTCGCTTTGACGTCTCAATTCTTTACCCTACAATGCTTATGCACAAACCCAGCCAACTCTGGTTAGGGCTGGCCAAATTCTTTCACATGGGGAGGATCATACTATCGATGGCCCTTTCTCTGCAGTAATAGCGTACTTGCAAACCGGTCCGTACTTCGACTTTCCTATAATAATCTTTCCACCTACTCATGACGTCGATAATAATAACTAGGGGGCTGCCTCCTCAATGGGGAACACTGCACAACCATCGAGACCACGTTGGTCAACCCCAACCCAAGCCAGCCCGGAAGTGGTTCCAGCACCGACATTACACTTATACCTCCGTGAGAGTTATCTTTCAGATTGTACACACAACTCGGGTTATTCACGTCCACCTGCCCTTCCTCATTTCTAGTCATGAGTTCTCCGTCACTTCTGGATTCAAGTATGTTATGTCCAAACGCTTCAATAACTATGTAACATGCTCAGTTGATTCTAATCTATTTAGCTATTTTCATGGATGCGACGGGCAAGGGAAAACCTGTAAGATAACCACAATATCCAGAGGGTATACCCAATGACATATCTTCCTTTTAGGCAACAACGCAAACTGCCCCCCACAAGATGCTTTCCATAAACCAGACGACTTCGAGGCCCAGGTACAATGCCAAGCGAACGATGTAAGTTTCCAACTTTAATTTTGTTCCAAGTTGTAAATTTACCGAACCTTATTGAATTGCTTTCAAAGGTCAACCTCCAGATCACATTCTGTTAATGCGCTCGTATGATCTCCTAAAGGACATTTATTTGGAACTAACTGCCTTGCCATGTTGTCAAATTTTCACATTTCTTCCGTCGGCCCAGCAGCGGGGGCAAGTCCACCTGTCACCCCTGTTTGGGTATCTACTTTCCTTTTTGAGTCTAGTCACATCCATTTGAATAGCGAAACACAATACCTTGATTTACTTGGTCTCGTCCCCGTTCATAAATAAGACAGATTAAGTTCGGAGACCATTTCGATCGCAAGACGAGAGAGGAATAAGCCTGAACGAGAGACGGGCTCATCCGCTGACACCTTTTACCAAATCCTCATCAAGTCGGAGCTAACCTCCAGGCCGATACATATCGATGCAAGTGTTTTAAGTTAGGAGTTCCAGTCAGATAGCAAAACACAATATAGTCCTTGATTTGATATACGACACAGAAGACAATTTATATAACAGGGAGCATAATTCAGGCAGGCTACGTTCGGAGACCATTTTGGCCCCATGAGACACAAGAGACGAGAGAAAGAAAAAAATCTAAACGAGGAAAAACGACCTCATTCGCGACAAGGCGCTGGCAGCGTTTACCAAATCCTGGTCTCGAGGAGCAAGTCGGAGTTACCCTCCAAGCCGATGCAAGCTTTGAGGAAGCTCTCAAGGGCATTGCGCTGCCTGTTGAGACTGTTGACAACCTCAGTGCCTGCAAAAGTTCGAGTCAGGCATGATTGGAGAGAACATCGGAGAAGAGGGACTTACCAGGCTTGACGAGGGGAGCCTTGAGCATGTAGGAGAGGAGGGAGAGCACCGAGTACAACGGCGCAAAGTCCTTCTGCTCACCGGTCTTGCGGTACTGGACACGAGTCAAGAGCTCAGTGAGGATAGCCAAATCCAAGATGAGAGGAGTAGCCAGGAGAGAATCCTATACAACAAAGATAGACCGCTCAGGCCCAGGGGTGGAAAAAAAGACAGAATATTGCTTACCTCGCACTCGTTGAAGATATTGATGGTCGAACGTCCACCGCAGAAGATCTCGGAGTAGTACTCGTCGATGGCGCGCTTGGAGTCGCCAACAGCGGGCACATACTTGATCACGACAATATGGTCCGGGTGCTCTCCCTTTCCAATGGGAACGCCCTTGGGACCAACAGCGGGGGCCTTATAGAGGAGGCGGTTAGCGTCGACCATGTCATCGACGACGCTGCTCTTGCTGATCTCCTTGCTCTTGAACTGCCTCTCAGCAGACAAGTTGTGGCCATCGTTGTTGCCGAGATGGTTATAAGACGCAATGGAGAGGGGCTTGATGCCAGCGTTGACGAGGAACTCGGCGAGGACGGACTTGAGCTTGGTCTGGCCAGACTTCAAGTCGTCACCACCGATGAAGGAGTGGTTGCGCTCCGCAAGCTGGATGACACCGGGAACAAAGGTGTTCTGGGGAGCGCCATTGACGAATGGTTCACCCTCAAGAATGGCCGCGACAGCGAAGAGAGTGGAGGGGGAGACCTCGGAGTGGGATGCCTTAATGGAGGCAAGAAGGTTATCAGCCGTGTCGTTGACACCGGGGATGATGTCGCTGTAACGCTCAGTGTTGGCGGTCCAGAAGACAACGACGCGATCAAGGTCATTATCCTGCTTGAACTTGCGGATGTCCGCGCGGATGATCTCGAGGTGAACTTGCTTGTCAGTTCCCGGAATGACATTGTCAGCACGGGCCTCCTGATTGGCAGCGATGAAGTCGGGGTAGTAAATGGAGGGGAGTGGCTTCCCGAGAAGTGCCATATGGGGAGCGACCTGACGCTGGAGGTCATAGTCGAGGACTTTGGCACGCTCCATGGCCTTGTCCATGGAGAATCCGGAGATGTCCCAGCCGCCGAGGACGAGATCATTCGGATGTACCATGGGCAACACATCGGAGACAGGGACGTGGACTTCCTTGCCCGAACCGGGCTCGGTTCCAATGCGAACGGTGGATGCACGAAGGACAGAGCCAATGTAGTTGGGCTGCTGGATGCCGGACTTGGTGTGCCAAATGATGTTGTGACGGTTGGCGAGGACAGTGGCGCACAAGGTTGTACCGTTGTTACCGCCGAGACCAATCATTAATAAACTGCGAAATAGTAAGTAGCGGTTAGAATATAGCAATGAAAAGACAGGTTGTGAACCAGACGGACCCAGTCTTGGAAACAGCGCGCTTGGTCTGGAACTCGTATTCCTGTACAGTTGGCTTGACGGAGAAATGACCACCGGTAACGGTGACCGCGGAACCGCGATTGAAAAATTTCGAGGTAATGTGCTCGTCGCTGTAGAGCGTGTTCTCGGACTCTACGGTGATCGAATGAGGACGACGAGCCGCGGTGGGGTGGATGGGGAGCATCGATTCGAGTTCAGACTCAGGGGTATTGTACCCAGAGGTGTTGGTGGACAGAATAGGTGCCATTGAAAGTAGATGTTAGACCGAGGTTGTAAGAGTAAATCAAAATCGAATCAAAAATCCGGCGCAAGAATGTTTAGAGCCTCTATGGGAGTTATGGGAGCTGCAAAGGTTGTTCGAGTACATGCAAAAATTGCAAGTAAACCTAAGGATTGGGTGGCCGAAACCAAACGTTGAGATGTCGACACTAGCAGGGAAATTTGGTTACTGGTGGACCAGTGATGGTGAACCAGAACGAGGGGGGGCTTTTATAGGGATTTGGGGGTTGGGTTGAGGCTTGTTTGCGAAATTTGCAAGAGGTAAGAGGAAAAGGATGAGGTACCTTACCAACGCGTGTCAACAACTTTTATGTCACACTTTTTTTTCGAAGTCCGGTTTTCAAATTGAATCGTACGATTCAATGGGGATCGCTTAGGCCGCCTCTCAGGGTCCGGAGAAATGGACTGCAATGATTAGATTACATACATGTACCGTGAAACCCTGGTTATCAACTCACAAACAGCGTATCGAGAATCGAAGGGGTTCCATCGCTTGCTGTGTCACAGACAATGTCTTTGTTTTCCTACACGAGCGAAGTAAAAGAGCGAAAGTCTGAAACTAGGGAGGAAATACTATATTAGGAATGTTGCTAGGAAATTAGCACGTGTTGGAGTATTGGAGATCCCGTCGGCACGGGCGGCCCCGGGTGTACTACTACGGGCTAGATACTGAAGGGTATAACAGGGATGTAGTGAAGGTATCATCTTGCGTTATCGGGCTGGAATTGAGGTGGCTTAAACCATACTGGGACAAGAGCTCTTCGTGGATTTTTTGAATCTCCTAACCGAAACCACCTTGGAAATTGAAATCGCGGAACCCAAGGCAACGAATGGGCTGAAATAGGAGCAATGTGCATCCGGAACCGGTGCTTCGTCAAATATGGGCCCCGAAAGCAACCATGCGGTTTCACTGCGGAATGTACTTAATTTTGATGAGCGACGGTAAATCAAGGCTATGATGCGACAATTCGGAATATTATTGGGAGAGTTTTTACTCTCTTTTACATGGAAGGCCTGGTCCTTCTCCTAGTATAATTATCGATATCTAACTGGGAAGGTACTTCTGGTGATTCTTAACCGTGGACGACTCGGAAACCCGCAGAAAAAGCGATTCTCTTCATGTCAATTTGACATGTTGAGCAACTGCAGATATGTATACACACTGTTTCGAATGTTCCCGGATAGGTTCTAAGACGTACATGAACTGAGTTCGTTCCGTTCAACCGAATCTATTTGTTGAACGTCGAAACGCTTTCACTTCCATAGACCGCCCTACGTCATCAACTGAATATAATTGAAATAGTTCCCGCTCGTATTGCTTGGCGCGATGTCAACATGAGCCTGAGGATTGAATTTTACGAATAGGACGCCACCATCTTGCCACCATCACTCTGAGTTTTAATTGTCCAGAGAAATGTGTCTCTGGAATTTGTGGTGCTTATTCCAGATGTTGCGGAATGACGGTCTTCTACTTACGGACAGAACCAGTGAGTCTATGAACTTCTCTGTTTCGAAATTTCGTGATAGATACTTCTTTTTCATCTGCGATTTGCGCAGAACTTGTGTTTTTTCTGTCTCTGCACACGTTCGCGGATCACGATATGTAAGCCTTTCTTGCACCGTTTCCTCGTCTTTTCATGAGAAACGAAGCACCGATGAAATTTATATTAAGAAAACCCCCGCGGATACGAGCGGTGCTTAGTTGGATATGGTATAACTAGCGACGACAACAGATACGCCTTTCTCCCGCCCGATCGAAGGGACGACTCTATTCTGAAAACGTATTCATCAAAGTGCAAAGATAGGGGAGATTCGTATACTTTTTTGTACCCTCCTTTATAATTGACTCGTGAAGCAGACCGCAAAATTGTGTCATTCATACATAAATATCCTTTCACATAACTAATTATGCCTGCCCTCAGCCTAATTGTAAGTCCGCATCCCTGCCTTAAGAAAAGCAGGCCTTTATCTGAAACCCACGATGTCCCGATATTGCCACATGTTGGAACTTTGGGGCGTCATGTTGAACGGGACCCGCCACCCTGCAGGTAAACAACATTCGAAACATTGACAAATGGACGTTCTGTGGGATGTTGTGCGTTCCTTACAATACCAAAGCCTCAAGGCTAAGTTATACCGAATAAACCCGGACAGAAGCATAATTAATTGGCAGGAAGTGTTCCGACGGCAAGTATATTCCGTAGGGCGGTCGTACGCCAAGTCTGGACCCACCGCTGTGCGGCAGAGATAAATTTCCGGGCCGGCTCTGAATCGCCTCCAAGCTGGCTGGCGGCCGGATGGACGCTCGCAGCCGTTGTTCGGGCTTTCATGTTGGAGATAACTATGTATGACTTTCTAACACAAGTCGAGATTGTCGGGATAAAGGCTAAATGAATAACCATTCAATGTTTGTGAGGATTCGTAGACTGACTATTATCTACCCCCATGGAAGGGCTCAGGACATGCGTGTTAACTGAATAATAAACGGACCCTGTGCATTTTCTTTCGGCAATGTACTTCCCAAAACCACAAGAAGCTAGTAGATACGGTCCAAGCCAAAACGACCGATTTTCTGGATTTCCATTGGCATCTGCCTCGCGGCAAGGATTCGCAATGTCTGGAAATTCTGCCGATCTTTTTCCGGGAGACGATTGGCGAGCCAGAGAAGGAGAGGCTTCCAGATCATGTTCACGGCGACCTTCTAAAGTGCGCAAGTAGAATATGGCGTAAATCAGGACAAAGGCTCTAAAGCGTTACATTCAGTAATGATTCTCAGGGTGTATTGGTAATCTATACCCATTGGCAACGAGAGCGGAACCAAAGTAGAATCTTGAAAGCGAAAAACAGATTCATGGGAGCCCTGCACGGTGCCTTCAGGTGCTTCAGGTGCAGCCTGCACTTGAAGCACCAGAAGGCCTATGATGTAACAGGTACACGTCAAGGAGACATGTCCTACACCACCCCTCCGCGGGAGAAGAAAAAGGTAACGAAATTGTGATCTATCCAGCATTATCCAGCGAGGTGCGAAGGCCCATTCTGGATTCTGCAAATTACGCACACAGCTGGGCAAGTGGTTCGTATTGAACAAGCAAACGGAGGGATGGATTCGGAGTTGATTTCTATCAAACCCTCTTCAGTTGCCCATGCGTTCTGTCAAATGCCGTCGGCTACGTACACACTGCGATCCTCGTTACTTGTACAAGTGGGTCGGATGCCCGGAGTTCGTACTGAGCGGAAAGTGCCGATTATAACGTTTGTGGTGTAATCGTGGAAATGATGGCCGCACTTCCAGGGTAGAAGAGAAAAAAATGCACATCTCCGACGCGAATAAAAAATTGCCTTTGAATTGCTTGTTTGAGCCCTCAGGTAAAAACGGATTGAAGACCTACATTCTTTACGAGAGTCCGTGTGAATGCCAGAAAACTTTTGAGAATGGAGAGCGGACTGGGCGGCCGCGTTCCGTACCCGGTATGTCGCAGTTTGCGAAACTGAAGACCGAAGAAGCTATAGGGCGGAGAGGTGGACCGGGACAGGAAGATCTTTTATCCCTTCAAACAGTGGCAGCAGGAGATAAGACGACCCTAAGAGTGATGACTGAGCGACGGAAGCGGTTATGATAAGCCTTTCAAGACCGCGTTGGACAGCTGCAGAATTTGGATGTTCCAAAAAGAACCCCGCGAGGACGGGTGGACAGGTATAAGGTCCAAGCAGTTAAGGCTAGGGGAATCCAAGAACCACGATTTGACTATCAACCGACCCTCTAACATCTTAACGTAAGGTGAGGGTGGGTAGACAGCGTTGAAGGCATGTAGATTGCACCTGAGATAAAATTTAAAGCAATCGGACTTGGACATTGTGGTCTTCCCTGCGACTCAATTATAAAGAATAAAAATTTAAATCAGACCAACTCGCCTTTCAAGAAGCTCTTGGGCCCAACTGCAGCTGTTGATGCCGCGAGAATAGATTTGTGGGAGTTGAGTCGGTGGAAGGTTGGGGATTTCAAAAGTTGCTTGGAAGAGTCCAAGCAAAAGAGAGCTCATACGAGAGGCATGTGGAGCCGTTCAAACTTTCCCTATGGTAGAGTCTAACCACGGAATAAGCCACCCACCAGCAAATCTTGCAAGAAACAAATGGTTTGTAAATCAGCGGTCGAACTGGCATCAAGTTCAGGCGCGCAGGGCGAAGGCTTCGGATATGCACAAGACCAAACATGCCAAAAAATTCGACACTCCGTCCAGTCCATTCACCACCTGGCCGCTGGTGTAATGTTCTCAGTCCTCTCGAGGTCAATACCTCGCCGTACTCTGGTGCAGTCCGTGCGATATGTATCACAAAAACCAACGGTTCCACCCCAAAAAAAGGTGAAGTCAAAGCCACCACCACCACCACCTGAGACCGAGGCTACTGCCAACACGGAACTGTCTCCGGCGGCACCAGAACCCACAAGTCCGCTAACAGGGGTGCCTACTTTGGACTTCTCACCTCCAGAATTTCAGAAGGAGTCGCAGACTACGGGGGCCAAGTCATCAAAAGGTTCGCTGTCATCCAGCGAACGGAAACGGCGGTTTATGGGTCGAGTTTCGCTTGTGCTGCTCGCGTTGGCATTTACGGGACAAACCGTATATTTGGGACGAGAGTGGGAAGAGGACGAGCTCAAGGCGAAGAAGCTGGTGCGTGCTGCTATGTCCGACGTGTGCCCATTTCTAAATGAATGTCACAGAAACTCGACCAAGCTCCCTCAACGCGTTGGGGAAGGACAAAAGAACGCTTTACTGGCATATTTAATGTTCGTATTGCCCTATTATTTTATAGCGTATGTTTGCTGATTTATAACCCAGTATTTCAGTGACCCTGCCTGGCCCGAACTTCTGCCCCCGCCATATCCTCCACCACACCAAAAGCCATACACACTCCTTCTTTCCATCGATGATCTTCTAGTTACCTCGACATGGGATGTAAGGCCTCTTCCTTTCCTCACTATCTATTTATTGAACCTTTGTTTCCCACCAGCGGCAACACGGTTGGCGGACAGCAAAACGACCTGGAGTTGATTATTTCCTTGGCTACATCTCCCAATTCTATGAAGTTGTCATTTTCACAACACAACCTCACTATGTGTGTCTTTTTCACGTCTATCTTCAACCCAAATTCTCATCTAAGATAGACTGCTATGCCCATCATCGATAAACTAGACCGATACAATTTCTTTATTCTCTACCGCCTCTTCCGAGACGCAACGCGAACACTGAACGGAAAGATCGTCAAGGCAAGAGAGATCCCCAGACCAAATATTGCATGCGTCTGAATTTCCTTCAGGATTTATCATACTTGAACCGCGACCTATCTAAAGTGATCTTACTCGACACCGACCCTGAACACGTAGAAACACATCCCGAGAATTCCATCGTGCTCCCCAAATGGAAAGGTGACCCCAGGGACAAAGGTCTCGTTGCAATGATCCCCTTCCTCGAATGTACGCGATATTTCCCATTCACAATATCTCGTCTGAACTTGATTTCTACCAGCCATCGCCATCTACAAACCCACTGATGTACGGCCCGTGCTCAAGGCATACCAAGGGAAAGATATTCCCATCGAGTACGCCAAAGTGGAAGCTGAGATGAAAGCCAAGCACGTTGCTGAATGGAAGGCGAAGCACAAGTCTATCGCTCCAGGTTTCTCCTTTGGCAGTGCACTTGGCCTGTCTAACGTACGTCTTCTACTGAACCACCTCCGCTTCGTATTCTAACCTTCCCTTATCAGTCGCCCGCACTGCCGAAGGACCAAGCTCCCCCTACATATCTAGAGTTTAAACGGCAGGAGGCACAACAGCACTACAAGGAGGAGATGAAATATATTAACGATAATAAGGAAGAGCTCGAGCGTTTGTTGGCGCAAGACCAGCAGATGATGAACGCTCAGGTCCCTGGTACGCTCCTGGAAGCGATGGACCAAATTATGGGCAACGCACCCCCACCTGCGGTGCCTGGTGTTCCAAGTGCCGCTGGGACGACTGCTCCGCCACCAGGAAGTCCTGCGGCGGCGAGTTCGTCACAGGCTTCGCCTCCTGCGTCATCGGCGAAGGCCTAGGCTTAGTGGGGTTTTACTGACGATAATTGAATTATACATATACTACGCTACTGATGCCACCCCTCATTATTATCTTTGCATATCCTTTTCGGGATTTTCGGATTTTTACAAATTGTAAATCTGCGGCACGTGACCACGGTCGCGTCGCGTCAACTCAAAAAGTTGAGGAATTCTGGCTTCCTTTGAACGGCGAATTCAAGCAAGATTTTTTTTTCCAACCGAGACTATCATTTTAAATTGGAAGCTCCAGGATGGGGGTTTACAAAAAATTTAAAACATCAAAATCCACACCAACAAAAACTAATTACAGATCCGATTGCACAGCGACCGGGGTAAGGAACGATTTAGTTGTCGTTGGGGTTGCATTGCGAGTACCCTGGAGAAAGTAATATAAATGTAAGCGATTGTTTTCGTTATGAAGAAACCGAATGGGAAGGTCGATAGCAGGGCTGGAGCAACCGTCGCAGTCTAGCAGAGAAAGGAAGGGGACGAAGAGATGGCAAGAAAAGAACGAAAACTTACAATCTGAGAAGTAACGGCAGTAGGAACCTTCAGGACATTTTGTGGTTCCGTCGTAGTAGCAGCCACCACCTAAGCGAGAAACCGAGCAAAGATTAGCAACCCCTCAACAAATGGAAGAGCGAAGAAAGGAAACTCGCAATGAAAGAGACGTACATTGACCCCATAGAACTTGGACTTTCTTATCGTCGTTGTCGCCGTCGTGCTTCTTCTTGTCGCACCGCTGATCATGGTCGGGGTGGTCGGGACGCTTGGGGCGATTGCTATCGGGGGGGCAGGAGCTGGGTGGTTGGGGCTTTCGTTGCGGGCTGTTGCCTCCGTCGCCGCCGTTGTCGCCACCGTCATTGTCGCCTGCCGCCACCTGAGCGGGGATAACTGCGATCAACGCAGCGAAGAGGTAGAAAAGGGTGGTAGAGAATCTCATGATGAAGGTGATAAAGGTTGGTAAAGGTTGGTTGGTACGATGCAAATACAACGGGAAAGGATTTTTGATGAGGATGAACGAATTCAGAGGGGGGTTTATATAGGTTGAGGGAAAGGGATTTGTAACGGAGATCTGAGTCTCCCGCCTTGGTCTGCGTTGAAATTTCATTTGCCTTTGCGCAGCTGGACGAAACATTTTAAACTGGACGAGGGAAAGCCGAGGACTAAGATCGAGTTTTCGCTCGATGACATCGATATATGCAACTTGGGGGTATTTTTAGTATCCTGGTCAACGGATTTTATCGTAACCTAAGATCAGACAGAAGTTCAGCATGTTGTCCTTCGACAAGCGCCCAAGTACTCACTGCTCGGGTGGCCTTCGTTGTCCCAGAAGTTGATTGGCGCCAAAACATATGAAATAGCAAACGCGTCGAACTTGTATATTTAGACCGGCTGTTCGTTTCCTGGGAGCATCAAACTTTGCAGCGAGACGGCCGCTGGAACCCGCGACGAAGGGTAGTCTGCTTGGACTCGGGTTGTGCGGGCGTCTAAAGTAAACGAATAGGCGGCCACTCTCTGTGATCTAAGGTCAACTCCAAAAAACAATTGAAAATAGACCCCAATGCACGGGTGAGGTCTATCTTCACCACCTCGCTCGATCATTGCGAGTGTTAAAGAGGGCAGTGAAGAGTTCGCGCCAACAACTCTGCTCTTTGGCTCTATGAACAATAAACCATGAACAATAATTATAGGTGGGGGAAATAACGACGACGGACTTGGATATGATAACAAGCCGCGCCAAAGTTCTCCTGCAAACTTCAGAATGTCAAGATATCACATCGGAGGAATACATGGGCCCCAAAGTCACGAAACATCAAACGACATAGTGGAAAAAGTTTCAGCATTAATAAATCCACTCGATTAAATTACAGGTAAAAACAAAAGCCCTCACTAAAAAGCAGCGTCGAAAGGTAATACATATCTAAGCTAAACACCCAAAGGGTGCCTCGCTTCGTCCGTCCCGTCCATCCCCACATTAGTGGTTGTCATCATGATCCATGATCATCACACCATGAGCATCGAAGGGAAAAAAAAAAAAAAGAGAAAAGCCCAGTGCTCACTCATAGCAAAGAATAAAGATCCTACCCGCTTTATCCGAAAGAATAATCGCCCCCTGCGACTGATCGATATTAATCGTCTCCACCGTCCCAAGATCAAGCTCCGGCGGTGTCTCAAGCGTCCGCACTTCCCCCTCTGTACCCCCCGCACTCCGATCGAGCTCCACCCCATACTCCTCACTAAACGGTGGGAACGTGACGAACCTCAGCCACTTTGGATCCTTCTCGATATCCCCGTCCGGCCGATTCCGGCGGTGCTCCTCGTCGATGTCGACGTATTCGATCCACACGGCGTGTCCGAAATCAACGGCGACGAGCGGACGGGGTCGTTCGGTCAACACGCCCTCTTCCTCCTCTTCGGGACCGTCGAACACGCGGACGACTTCGAATGGCGTGCTCACGTACCATAGGTGCATCAGGGCGTCGTCTTGCGCGTCTTCGACCCTCGGCAGGCGACATGTGCTCGTGCTGGTGCTCGTACTCCTACTCGAAGGAGTTGTGGTTGCACTGACACTGCCAGCATCCGCAGCATCCCCGTTCGCCTCGGAGCTCGACCCCACTTCGGGTTTTTTGCCCTCAGATATCGAAATATCAAGCGGCGTTTCCAACTCGATCTCGGTCTCCCATTCAGAGTGGTCAAGTGGTACGCGGAAGTAATGCTGCGCGAGGACGAATCTCGTACGATGCGTTTGTTGGTCGTGTGCGGCCAATAGAACAACGGTACAGCTGACACGTGGGATGTTGGGTAAGCTCGGCCACCACTGCCGCACGAAATGGGCACTCTCCGGGTACCACGGTGGGAAGGGGTAAGGATTCGGGTTGTCGTTGTTCGTAGATGTGATGATCATAGATGAGGAAGATGATGAAGACGATGCAGTTGATGATTGTGAAGAAGCTGAGGAAAGCGAAGATAATGACGAGGACGATGGAGCAGTTGTTGTTGTTGATAGTGAAGGTCCTGCAACAGATGTTGAGGGCCCAGCCGTACTGTGGTGGCTGATGTTGCCGTTAGTTATTGGGATGT
>Ga0307517_10009008_pt1 | contig 14231 bp, 15 predicted proteins | sample 23_EM_MG_FD_194515 | JGI IMG/M metagenome (GOLD analysis project Ga0307517, IMG submission 194515) | Populus trichocarpa ectomycorrhiza microbial communities from riparian zone in the Pacific Northwest, United States - 23_EM | ecosystem: Host-associated > Plants > Roots > Unclassified | place... | reverse complement strand
TCGTCCCTTGCAGTGTATTCACCTTTGAGATAGTTCTTCCTGCTGTCCAAAAGTTCACATCCATGTTAGAGCTCAAGGTCGCAAATATACATCTGTAGGTGAATCAGGATGTAAGTGAACAATGTACGTGTCGTGTACCTCCCATTCACAGACAACCCACTCGGCGATATCGCCGGGGAAGTGATGCAGAAGTCGAGAGACCCTAGAGAAACTGCACCCCACACTAAAGCGTATCGTCAGCTCAGGGTGATTTTCACATATTACTTGCTATTGTCAGTAATGATGTCATTCGTCATTCGAAAAAAAAAAAAAGAGCTTGGGGTTCCCCTGGCCACAACAATCAGGACATCACCAGGATGCCGTAGGGCTGTCAGCGTTGTTCGGGATGCCTCCCAAACGATGTGCCGCATGTGCGGGAAACAAAAGCGGGAATGCGAAGCCTACATTTGGTAGCTCCTCAATGTCCGAGCTGGCTGGTCGCTGTCCCCGGTGTGTACCGACGCTGAGAGCGCCTTGTTGTCCGCTGTTGGACTTGAAACTTCTTTTTTTTGTCCGGAATGCCATTATTACTGAAAATAGCTATAAGATGGAACACACCTTGCGAATAATCAGGCCACTTGACCGTCTCGATCTGCGCCGCATACTCAATCGGCGTCTTCAGACCATTGGAGATATTTGAGGAGATGGGAGTGGCAGTTGGGAGAGAGAGTGCGGCGTGGACGCTCGCGGGTTCACGTTTTTGCATCAGAAATAAGGAGATATTGGGAGGCCAATACAACTTCGCGCGTTTCGCTTGAATCCATCCCGAGGAAGAACTGAGATCCCCGAGCACTGTTATACCCAGTGCTCTAGTCTCCGTTAAGTGTGGGAGACAACACTACTGAAGGCTCCGTACGTCGACTCGCATCACCAAGCCCCAAGAGGCAGAAGGGGCGAAATGCCAGAAAAGAGCCCAAGGCCATACTGATTATTGTTCCTTTATCGTTTTGACAAATATACACTGGTCCTGTCAATTCTTGGACCAACAACCAGTGGGGCTGCCAGAAGACAGCAGCCTTACAGCAGAAGTATATGGTATTCGGAGGGTAAAAACATGAAACTGCGATATGTGTACAGTTATATCCGATGTTTGCTTGATTATTATAAGGCTATTGAAGAACCAGCATAACCAGGGAAGGTTCCAGAGTTGGTTCTCTATAATTGCCATGTCACCCAAAACGTAGAGGGATCTGGAGGCATATTTATAGTGAGCAGCCGCCGGTCGACACCCACACTGTCTCACGCATTAAAAGGCACTTCCGAAGCCCTCATCTCTTGCTCCCTATCCGCATCCCTCTCGCGATCTCGATCTAGAGTACGCAAGCTGTCTGCATAAGCACCCCCATAGAATCCTCCACCATCCGTATGCACAGACCCCGTATCCCCAGCTTCAAGTGGCGCATACGCCGACGACAACACCCCAACCTCATGTATATAATAATGCTCACCTACGACCTCTTTCACCGTCACCATTAATCGATCGAGGCGGTTGTTGAAATTTTGGTATTAAGTACGAGTCGAAAAAAGTGTAAATCGAGAGTAAGGAACCGGAGAAGAGAGAAAAGATGCAAAGTCGAGAGGGAATTTAATCCCTTACAGCTTAAATAAGAATAAAACCACATGCCTCGACCTTTTCCTCCTGCAAAACTTACGATCCCACAATACACGTTGCCCCGCTCGGAGGCGGCGTTGGTAGCGCCGGATGGTGGTGCTAGGAGGGAGAAATGATGCTATGCTGTTTTAGGGATTGGTTGGATCAAAACGGTTGGGTTTGAATATTTGAGTACGTAATGGGTTTGAATTTGGGGGTACGAGGAAGCATTGGAAGACGGAAGGAAGGGAATGAGTATAGAGAGCTACGAGAGAATGAGATGTGAAGGTACGTACAAAGCAGCTACGACACCGCACGTGACGAGGAGAAATCTATGGTAAGGTTAATCAGTTAAACACGGGCCAAGTTAGGGTGGTATTTTTAAGGAGACACACCGGTGAGGTGATATATTGATCTTGAAAGGAATACCCTATAACCTACGATAGAAACGATAAGAAAAACACGAAAAATGAAAGAAATACGCACCAAACAGGTTGTAACCCCAAAAACGATATTGAGCATGGGCGGGATGGGACAATACAATCGGCGTGCGAAGAAGAAGAGGGGGAAGCAGACTGCACAAATGACACAGAGACCATAGGGGTTGCCCTGTGTGGACCCGGCGGAGATGTACCTGTGCGGATAGTTAGCAGGTAGAAGATAAGAAAGGAGAGAAGACGCACCACATGACCCACCCGAATAACCCACCGAAAAACGTACTGACTATCCGCGCACCCAGATCAAACGCGATATCACCACGGAATCGCGAGAGCGTTATTTGGCCCATGAATATAGCCCATAGGAATTTGTTCTCTGCGAACTAGGAGTCAGAACAACAAACCGTTGCCGACAAATACCACACACCATATGCGAACCTGGCACTGCTCTTGATGAGGCTAGGTAAACACAAAACAATCGTCAACAGCCCCGCTTTGATTGCAAAGACCACATTTCCCGTTCCGATGGAGGCAATGGGATTGTATAGGAACTGAAAGAACGATTCGAAGACGTTGCGCGGGGGGATGGCATCGGGGTCGCGGCGTTTTGGGAGGCCGTGAGGTATGTCGGGGACGGGTTGGGCAGCTTCGATATCAGGGGCATTTGGTGTTGGATAATGAGGAGGAGAATTGTGGCGCGTTGGAGTGGGGGAAAGTTGAGTCCCTCGATGACATCTGGAAAGAAGCTCAGGAATACACGAAAAACGAGGATTGACAGACAAACCTGGGTTCGTCGCCATCGGCATTGGATTCGGGACCTTGCCACGGATTCAATTGGAATACGCGTTGGATCGGTGTCCATGTCTGTGGTGTACGATGTAGTGCTTCGAGTCGCAGTATCTCATCCAGCTGCGAGGGTCTTCAGCGATTATGAAAGAAACGCACCATTCACAAATGATGCTGGCAATATGGATCAAGTGTTACTGGTACACGAAACCGTTGAAGAGATAGCGATGCGGGGGCGATTCATCTTCCCCATTACCTTCTAACACAGGGCGATACGGCTCCAACACGATGTGTCTGCTTTCTTCGGGGTATAGATGGCTTGGCGCATTCGAGTTGGAACCCGGTGCAAGGGGGAAAAGAGCATCAACCGAGAATCGGAAAATGAGGGACCATAGTTCAGGAGGTAGGTTTGGGGTAAAGATTCCTGGGAGTTGGGGCTCGATGGCGAGGTAGCTGTCGATAATATGGGACTGTGGTATTTCGCCGTGACTTTCTCGTCGTTTCCTCTGGGTTGGCTGGGCAGCAGAGAATAAGGAGCGAAGGGAGCGTGTGGACCTGTAAAATGAGGAATCAGTCAGGTGAAGCGTAAACGAAAATGACGAGTTGGTCGGATTCGGCTCGCCAAGCACTCATGGACGAGGGTAAAAGGCAGGAATATTGATGCCTCTTTGGACGACTGGTTAATGTCGCTCGAGCAACAACAGAGAGTTGAGGGCAGCGCAAGAAAAGTAGAAAATATGACTGGAGCGTCCTTGTCATCATAGCGGAGGTTGAGCAGAGGATACGCATTGGCGCCGATTAGACGGTGGAAACAACGGCACAAGGAAATAGGCCCTGTGATGGCCCCGAGCATTCGGAAAGGGGGAAAGAGGATGGTGGGACTTACTTGCTCGCCTTGAGCCTTTGCTCGTTCACCGTAGTTCTAGGAGAAAGAATGAGGTTCAAAGAGAAGAAAGAAGGCGTGCTCATTGGCATTGGGTTTAAATTTCAAGCATTGAAAAAGATCACGGAACCTGGAGGGCTTTTGCCTTAGGAGTGGTGTTTCCCAGCCAGCCATCGAAGCATTGACGCGTCTACTTTTGGGTCTAGTTGGAGGGCCAGTCGGGGACGTAGCAAAACCCTGCTCGGCGGCGGCGATGGTGTTGAGAAGATAGACGAAGAGGGGAAAATGAGGGCTTAACCCATTCATGAAGGAATGGAGAACAGCTGTTGTTCAGACTTTTTCGAATTCTCGTCAAGAATCATGTGACCCTGTAGGGACAATTGGCCATTGTTGCTATTACCGGACAAGAGCTAACGTAGCGCACCCCCTAGTGGTTTCCACCATACAGTTTGCTACAATAATGAATATTCAGCTTTGTCCTAAACCACAATGACCAAAAAGTTAAATATTGTGCGCTTGTTCATTGTACTCTCCAGGTCGGACCCCACAGGATTACAGGTTCCCCCAACATCGTACATCGGAAGAGTGGCAGAGCTTCGGGGTGGTATTTTTGAAATTAGGGAGACACCCCGGACTACCGACAGTACGCACCCCATCCACGAGGGGACTGAATTCTGGGTAAACAAAACATCGGGAAAGGCCATCATCGATTGAAGCGGCCGAAGAACAGAAATAAAGAAAAGGAAACGCAGTAAATAGAAGGGCCAATAGATAAATTTCGAAACGTCTTCGCGCTACCCGCGAATGTGGGGGGTTACTCACCTGAGCTCAAGAGTCAAGACGCCCCGAGAGAAGGGCAAAAAACGGGCAAGAGAAAGAGAGGGTGACGATGGAAGAGACAAAGAAGGGAAGAGGAAGAACACATAGAAAGAGACAGAAATGCGAGTTCGGGCCTGCCATGTGGTCGATGCAGGCTCACGGGATGGTGAATCTGACGCAGGATCTGTGGTTTAATAATGCCCCCTATATGGAAACATAGGCCCTATTATATCCTAGAAGCCAAGTTTCTCGAACTAAAAGCACATGCTCACGTTTGCGGCCTACTAAGTAAGTGCTAGCACTCAAAGGCACCTGCGATGAAGCTTAAAGCTTAAGGTTTAGTGAGGAAATACCCACAATGTAAGCATGCACGCACCGTGACGCACGGTACATAGTACGTCCTTCGAATTGTGAAATGGATTTCCGGCGCTGATGGCATGATACTTTATTAATCTTGTTACGGCATTCAGAATGACTCAAAACATCCAACCATATTCTTACCAAATTCTTACGAGTCATTTGTCTCTTTTTTTTCTACATGTCTATGCAAATTTCGGCAGAACTTCCGGTGGTCGTATCGTAGCAAGCCCTTGCTCCGGTCTGGTTAGCGGGCCCTGCGGTGCCCCAAATCTCTTACCAAAAGCAGGACTGTTTTGCGCAGCCAAAAAAGCGGCCCGGAGAAGGGGCTTGAACCAAACCTAGTCGTATCGTGACCCATCGAATGGAGGCTAAAATATGATAACGGTCTTGTTGCTCAGTTGGGCGACAACGGGCTTTAAATACATGCGACTCACCGGTCACCCCGCAAGGCAGTGCGACCACGCGGGTGGATTTATTGTGAAAAATGGCGCTTTCGCCTTCTTCTGTCCCCTAGTCATGTCTGGGCAGCCTGAAATCATACCGTGTATCTTTCGGCTCATTGGAATTATCAACACAATACCTTGTTCCGGCTCCTTGAACCATGCAGCTGAGTACTCGCCACTCCAGCCAGACCTTGATACCAGCAACAGGACAACAACCATGCCCTTCGTTCCCATGCCCTTCGTTCATGCCCTTCTTTGGCGGTGAACGCTGTAGAGACTCTGAATTAGTGCCTGAGAACTCGCCATCGGCGTATGACCGTTATCAGCAGCTTGTTCGAGCAATTCAGGCCATCCAGAATCCGCCGATTCACTATTGACTATTTACAAGAATCCATCGACATCGCCGATGTCATCCAGGACAGAAAGGGAGAAGAAGACTTCCGACGACGTATCATCACTGACGCGGATAACGTTCTCGATAGGAAGGATGACGAATAGGCTCGAAAATGTGCCTACTGGTGCAGGTATGTAAGGTTCCCGGAATCTATCACATTGTACCTTCCCTAATTCCTTGATTTTTTGTTCCCAAATCTTGAGGTATGCTATACTATCGCCGTCTGAGAGTTCTTGTGCCCGTGGCTCTGAGAAGCCAGATTTGTATTCTCATTTAATATTTCTTTCGATACCCAGTACGGTCTGTTGTGCTAAGTGAGATTGACACTCGAGGAGCCCTCAATCGTAGTGGGCTATGTGTCCCTGGAGAAGCGCCAAGTTGGGTGCTTAGTAAAAATGCGGTGGACAGATGAGATCCATTGTTTAAACCCAACCACCAGCGTATTTCATGGACGTAAATCTTGGACCACCACCTGTACTCGTCCCGCCGCCTCTGACCCCGCCAGCGGATAACATTCTCCCATTACGGACGGCCTTTGGTTTCGGTTTCTTTGCATCTGAAAGTAGAGTTCCTTGTGAGATCACGCCACCACCTGATTTGATGTGTAGACCTTTCTGGACAACATTTTTACCCTTTGGGTTGGTTCCGTCCTTTATTTTGAACAATGCAGACAGGCTGGTGCTTGCTTTCTCTGGTGGAGAAGGAGCAGCTGTATAGGGAGGGGGAGCTATTGAGACAGGGGGAGATATTGAAGTAGGGCGGCTTATAGGAGGAGGGGGAGATGTAGGGGTATAGGGAGCTATACAGGGAGGGGGAGATATAGAGGTAGAGGGAGTTGTAGAGGGAGGGGGACCTATAATTGGGCACTGTTTGCCTACACTAAGCGTGGTGGATGATTGGAAGCTCACCTGGAGTCCACATAGTGAATACCAATCGAGCCATATGTATCTGAGTAGCGAAGAGAAAGAAATTCTCTTTCAAAATTTAAAGCTTCACTTTATATATACCTTTCAACTTATACTTGACGCCTCACTTGACGGCGGACAGCAGTGCGGCAGTGCTGAAATATATATAATACCGCCACCACTACATGCAACACGTTGGAGACGGCAGAACTGCTGTGTACGACAAGATGGACAGACGCAAGGATCAATTCCGGTTGCAGATGGCAACGGTAGTATACAGATCCCATGTACAGATCTAATCTAATCAGACAGGGCTCCATTGATCCGTTCCTTATGGCTCAGGGTTAAGAAATCCCTTTTCCTTTCGAGATTTTCATCCAAGAATTTGCATTGCTAGGTAGGGGAAAGATATTTTTTTATTGTGCTCTATTCGCTGAGAGATATATGCCTTGTTGTACGGGTACATCGGTTCAATTCCTTTGCGCCATTTGTTGAAACTTGGAATCAGATAAACGGAATAAAGGAATCGGTGATAAAGGATAGTCCTTGTATACTTCTTTAGACTATAAAGAGATATATACATATTCCCACCCCAATGCCTCCGCATGACATTTATGGAATGTTCCTATCCCATTAAATGATGCCTTCCAGATGACATACAATGAATGGGATTGCATTCACATGGTAAGTGGTTTCTCCCGTAAATGTTACCCAATCTCCTAACCGATGACGCATCTCATTCCAGGAACAGATATATTCGTTAATGAGCAACTGTCGAGAAGAGCGCCATTGATGTACACCAGGCTAGTCGCTTTGATTTCTGTTGTGTTGATTCGTACCTATGGCGACCTCGACGCTTCATGCGGCGTTGGTAAGGGGAATGGGATGGGAGACCATGTCAGGAATGTGTTATCGATTTCATGGCGGAGGGCGGCATGGGAATGTGCGTACCCAGTCCGAGTCACTTCCGCAACCCTAACCTCACATCTAACCAACAGCGGCGGCGAATTCGACGTTTCCTGCAGGGATATTGGAACTAGAAGACGGCGAATTACCAGAGCCTATTACTCCCCTTCCCGTGAAGCTAATTATTTATACCCACCACCCAGAACCAACCAAGGCTATATCCATCCCATATCGCCTTAAATACAAGCAGCGTCCTCCTACGAAGTCGGTATGTATGATGCAATGTTGCGTATCACTTACAACTCTCGAATCGACCAAAGACAATGGCTCGGAGGAGGACGTGGGTGGCTTGAATAGAAAAAGGGGCAGGGGTAAAAGAGAAGGATGTTCGGGTAAGGCTGACCTTATATGACTCCGTTCATTTCCAACAAAGTGCGTACTGGCGTTATCACTAGGCGGAAAACGGCGAGTGGGACCATCTGACGGGCAATGTATCAAGCTCACTGTCTGTAATCCGCGAATGAAACCTATAATGCGACAAGTCGCAGGATAGAGGAGGGGTGAATTACAATTACTTACCCATTACCCATTCGTACGGTAAGCGGGATGACAAAAGAAGCCCGCCTGTTTATATGGGACTCTCAAGCCAGTTGTATGTTCCCTCTCGCAACACCAGAGGACCAGAACCGACTTGTGCAAACTTTTTTGTGAGACGTACAGTATTCGCATTTCGATATAGAAACGCGCATTAGCGTGACGTCAGAATCGCTAACCTCTTCCCTCGTTGATAGGATCATAATTCATACATAATTGTGGACACACTGCACATAAATTAGTGCCACACGAATACGAATGTGTCAATGTGTCGCTCTCCCGATTGGGGGAGTGCCAATGCCCTAGTTAGAATATATCCAACAAGCTACAGGTGACCGTAAGTAAGGAAATGATAATCCATACTCTAGAGTAAAGAAGATATGTACAGACGCTACGCAGAGTCATGCCTGAGGTGTGCCGACGAAAAATTCGAAGGAAATTTGACAGAAAGAAAATAGAGGGTAATGTATAGAGGGTAAAACATAGGAGAGACAAGTATTCCAGCCCTAATAATATAGTAATATATTACAATCTGTAGCCAAGTTCCCCGAAACGTAACAGAAAATGGCACGATAGGTCACTTCGCCTTCGAATGGTACTTGCAGAAAGCCTATGAGACGAATACCTAAGCCGAAGAGATAACCCTTTCTGTCGAAACTTATTTTGACATCGAACTACTGATGAGTAGGTGGCCGCTCAGCATCGTGAAAAGTGAGTATGCTTAATTCTGTCAGCCCATCTGACCAAGTAGCATTGCCTCCAGCATGGGCGCGAATCTGAAGAAGTACGCGGCTTGTGAGCATTGAATGTACCATTCTCACCACCCTAGGTCGCATAAGTATTTTCTTTGTGAAGTTTTCGATTCGCCGCTTACGGTGACAAAAGTAATTGATACTGGTCCTGGCCATGGAAACCGGACGTTGATTAGAAAATATGGGAGAAGTTAAAGGGAACTCCTCAACTCACGGTGTGCGTTTCCACAACAATGATATTAATGCATGAGAGCACTAGCAAGTGTCGTAAGTGACCAAGTTGCCTGTTCATTCCCAGCCCAAGGCCTACCGAAGAGGTATAAATAATAAATAATGCCTATGTTAAAAATTCAGTGGACCTGTCACAAACTAGATCCCAGCGACTTACCATCACGATACACCGCTTTGACGAGGGTGCTGTTTCCCCCATCCCTATCTGATATCAAGAACATGAGTATGCGCTGAACTGATCATCAAGACCGGGGTTTCTCACACGCTCGGATGGCAGGTAACAACATGAGCATCAACAACACTACCTCCTCAATCAGAGGAAGGATGTCATTGAATAGCATATTCACACTTACGGGTATCCCAGACAAGCAGTATGACCCATAGAAAAACAATATCATGGTTGGCGTATGTCATGAAGCATCCATTGAATCCTGGATAAGGTGGAGCACCAACTACCGTGAAATGAATCAACTAGGAAAGTAAAGAACGAAGTGTAAATCCGACGTACATGTGACAGATTTGGAAAATCGGAGTAAGATGACGAGACCTGGAAGCCAAAGACCGATGGAAAGAATCGGAAGAGCAATGGACAACCGCTTGTTTCGATTCCACACGGCCCATGTCCGCAGCGTGAGGATCACTGGTAGACGCCAATCAGTACCAACCGAACAGGGAATGTAGGGTTGAACTTGCTCTCGGATGCACAGAGCCCAAAGACCACAAATACTGGACACAAAATGAGTTCCTTCTACTTTGTGTTAATGCAGGACGGGTCAACTTTACGAACCGCCAGTCGCGAAACATAGCTTCCAACACGTAGCTTCCGTCAAATTTGCCCCCGTTTGACCTTGGTTTGACCTAGAAAAAATGAATATAAAAGATAGGAGAGATATCAGACTGACGATATAAAATAAGCCCAACAGTGTCAATAAGAGGCAAGTAGCGCTGAAAGAGGTACAGTCCCTTCATGAAATTCCACTTTGATTTCCAAACGAGATCGACCTCCATCCTGAAGGTAAGGATGTAGTCCCAAATGAACATCGAGGACGCTACGACTGTCGCGAGAGTCAGAAGACCTCAATTTCTCCAATGGCACAATTGACCTTCGACATTCTGGCCGGTGGTGGGACCATGATTCAGATCTGAGCTGGCGAAACGGAAGAAACCACTGGCACGCACCGTCACCAATCTCATACCAAATAATGCGGGGATCAACGAGGTCAATTGGTCCTTTCGTTCCGGGCCCATGTCCGTCGATTATTCTTGAGCGTTGGGTAGAATACAAGCAGGGGAAGGTAGGAAACAAAGAGAATAGGCCCGATGGCAAAATGCAGGCTTCATCGGATGCCAAATTCCAGTCTAAGCCTTCAAAATCAGATCGCTTTGATGGTTGGTTTCGTTCCGTTGTTCCCGCTCATCCTGAACGCGTCGCGACTCGCGAGTGAGTAAAAACTGTACAAAAGGAGACTTAGTCAATATTGGGGTTGCGTAAAACTATCGTAAGATATGTCAATCGGTGATATGCAATGCCCCTTGGTGATGCGGGTGATCGGGCAGATCACGTGCACGTAAATCTAATGAGTTATCCCACAGGTGTTGTCTTGTCCATGTTCGACGTTCTCCTCAACTTTCAGCCTCTTTTACTTATCCTTGGGTAACCTAAATGACAAGTTCATTTTATGGGATCCGAGGAAGTGCTGTTGGAAGTATGAAGATCAACTATGGCGACAAGGGAAACGCACTCTGCCTCATATCCTCTCAGATGCCCTAGCCCTTGCGCTGGCGTCATCATAGATCTTGGCAAAGACCACAGTGATATGCCTCCTGTGATGGGTACCACCACCCTAACACTTTGCCGCACATACCACCACTTCTTCGCTAGTACCCGTCCTCCAATATCGAATCCAACCCCGCCCTATGGCCAAGACGCCAATCGAGTATCCCGAGTACACTTGGGGGTGGATTGATGGTGGATATGGAGCTTTTGGAGAATGACATATGATCCATCGGGCGGACAGCCGAAGGCGAACCTGAAGACAAGTTCACTTGGTAAAATCTCGATTTCACAGTCGTGTCAATGTATTGTCTCACAGAAAAGTGATAGTTTTGTGTATCCTCATTGATCATCCCGGGGGTGGTCTTGGCGATGTTTCCAGCATAATATAAATGAAGCAGTTTCAAAGTTCAAATAAACGTATCAAGCTGATAGAAGTTGCAAGCAGGGGATTTCCGCCGCACAACGATCGCCGCAGTCCACGCCGCAGTTTCCAATTCCCAAATTTACTGAACCGATGTGATTTTACGATCGCCTTTCCGGGTTATATAAGAGAGAAAAGTTCGTACCACCACACGCAATGAGGAGGAAGAAAAAGGCTCACAACAGAGCGAAGGGAAGTAGAAGAGGAGGCGAGAAAAGCTTTTTTCTACCTATATACAAGTGCGCCCTTCCCCCCAGTAGCTTGGTTACGACGATACGACAAGTTACCGAAGCCCACTAACACATACATGTGTTCCTACTCATGTATCCCCTCCCTCTCATGTGGCAGCCTATACTCGACCACTCATGGTCCACTTCGATCTCGGAAAGCTTGGCGATGCGATGAACATACATAGAACGGCAACCTTAAAAGATAGCAGGGTTAGAGTTATCCCTTAATTAACCTTCCGTTGAGACTCGTGGGGCGCGAGTAGAAATTGACCCTTCGATTCCAATGTGTTTTTAAGTACTAGAAGATCTCATTTCTTTGGATTCATTTCTACTTTTTCGTTGATCTCCGCCTTCAGATTTGGGTAGTTGGGTAAACTTTTGCTATGATGACGTCAACATCCAGTCCCTTCGTGTGTAGGAAGGGTGGATGGGATAGGTGCCACGAAATTCTTAACAGGCTTATTGGTTTAACGACTGCATCATATCATATTGTGGAACGGAGGACGATGGAAAGCACTGTTCTCTAAATTGCAAAGGTAAGTACCATATGATCCTATGGACGATGGAGCAGCACAAATGTGGAGTCTGGTCGAGGACGTGACAATTTATTGGGATAGCTGTTCACATAAAAGAATAATTTCGAAGAATGTATATTCGTGGATCAGCCCTTCGTCCAGATTCTTGTAAATTATCTAAATATATTCTCAACGTTTGGTCGCGGTCCCTAATATTAGTCCTCCCATCGCGTGGGCCTTGCTGAGCGATATGGGAACGTAAATTACCCGATCTAAAATTACTGTACCCATTGGTTTACCCTCTCAGATGTCGAAATGGCAGAGCGGCCACGCTCTAACGTCCAGGGGCCGTAGAATATGATAGTCATTTCGTTTCGAGCTGGGGAATTTTGACAATAGTGAGGTCAAACTTATATCTGTAATACTTGGGAAGGTAAAAACCTTGTCTAGATTGCATGTTCTACCATATCTAGCTGCCTCTATGAGTCTCGTCGACCGTGACCGAACGTTTTCAAGGGGACTATATGTACATCAAGTTTTTGAGCTGTCAGTCTCTCGGCGGTTTGGAAAAAGAGTGAGAGCTGAGAAATCGATGTGGATATTTCGTGTGGAGAATCTTGCGCACATTGATCTATTGGCTATAAGATACCCCTTTTAATTCATTGAATGCGAAATTCGAAGTTATCTTATATTTATCACATCCCAGGATTATAGTACTCGTACTTCTTCAGGGCTTCAACGATTGCGGCCCACCGCCCCTTATTCCAGGACGAAATATCTTTCCACTGCTGACTCTCCTCTCCCCAGACTATCCTCAACCAGATGAGGACGCTGGCGACAACGATATCTCCCCAGGACGGGGTCCCTCCCAACAGGAAGGGTCCTTGCCCACCATTCTTCGCATACCACGCGTCAACCTTCCCCAATCCGTCCCTGAACTGTGCCCATTCGGCAATGGCAGCTTCACCCTTAGGAACGATGTCTTCCATCGTCTTTCCGAACGACTTTTCCCTTGTACGGCGAAAGTACTCTTGGCTTCGAGGGTTAAGCTTGCTACATGTGGCGGGAAGAATAAAGTTCGCCAAACCGCTGAGATTGTTTCCAAAAGCCTCAGCAAAAGTGGCCTGTAACGCGATTGTGTGGTGTGGGAAAACCTGGGGAGTGTCCGGGTACGTTTTCTCGAGATATTCGGCGATCAGAATGGAGTCGGAGATGTACGCCCCAGTGGACGGGTCGTGAATGGCAGGGAGGGTGTACTGGTCGCTCCCATCTGCTTTCTTGGATGTAGGCGAGATGCCGAGTTTCTTGCAGAGTGGTTCAATGTCCGGATACTCGACCCACTCCGTGTTATACGGAATCCCCTTGAAATTCAGGGTGTATCTGGGAAGAGAGGTTATGGGTGAGTAGTGGGTACATACGAATATTAAGGACTCGAGTTCTTACCTTGTCTTGAATGTATTGGCAGACCATGCGCTGCCTGGGTTGGTTGACGGTATATCGTAGAAGGTGATCGTCATTGGGGATTGATGAGTTGAACCCTGGGAGAGAGTTTCCTGAAATACCCAACGGAACTGATGAGATTTCTATCTGGGCCATTACATAGCAATACTTTTTTGTCCCGATGATTACGAATACACCCATGTCGATGAGTAACCTTCCCACCTCGTCTTACAACCATTTTCATAACGATAGGCCCCGCCAATGTTTTTACACTAATGTAATTTATAAGCGCATCAGTGATCCGACGCACGGCGGGAGACTCTGGCCGACGTTGCGGTTGTGATCATGATGCAACTTGTCAAAGGAGCAATGTGCGTGAACGATCGGTCGGAATAGTGCAGTATTGGATATCTACGCCGAAAATATTTTTACCTCAAAGCTGACTGATCATTCCAAAGAATCTGGGATTTGGAAAAGACGCCGTGCATTGCACGCCGTTCTGCACGGCGGCAACAACCGAAGCTGACCTAAGCTGACCTAACATTACTCCGGCTAGGTCACGAAGCCTCGGCATGAGACTATTAACACGGCGCCTTCCGTCACCCGCCCATCCCGTCACCCCCTATAGCCAGTACAGGGGATTAAACGTTCTCGCCAAGCAGAAAAATAATTTTTGATACTATTAATATTATTATACATCTCTTTTGT